>Ga0316204_10006990_pt1 | contig 16868 bp, 20 predicted proteins | sample 6monrhotite_MG_2_FD_205661 | JGI IMG/M metagenome (GOLD analysis project Ga0316204, IMG submission 205661) | Microbial mat bacterial communities from mineral coupon in-situ incubated in ocean water Damariscotta River, Maine, United States -... | ecosystem: Environmental > Aquatic > Marine >... | reverse complement strand
TTTTACAGTTGGTATTGCAAAAGAAGTTGGCCCGGAGGGTGTGCGCGTTAATGCAGTGCAGGCAGGCACTGTGGACACCAGTATTCATCATACCGGCGGGAACCCGGACCGTCCGGCGATGGTTGCTGCCACAGCGCCGTTGCGCCGGGTAGCCGAAGCTGGCGATATAGCAAAGGCAGCACTATGGTTATTGTCGGATGATGCCAGTTATACTACTGGCGCTGTTTTACGCGTTGGTGGCGGGCTTTAAGCTACTCTACGGTAAGCTTTACAACATGTTCGGCGCTCACAGGCCCCAGAGGAATGCTTCTGTAGAAACAGCTTTTATGGCCTACATGACAGCATTTGCCGCCTTTTTGTTCCACCACCAGCCACAGGCTGTCCTGATCACAGTCTGTGCGGAAACCTTTCACTACTTGAAGTTCGCCTGATGTTGCGCCTTTGTGCCATAGTTCACTGCGTGAGCGTGAATAATAATGGGCCTCGCCGGTTGCTATTGTGCGTTCAATCGCTTCCGCGTTCATCCATGCCTGCATCAACACTTGCCCGGTGTTTGCGCAGGTTGTTACCACGGGGATAAGGCCGCGGTTGTCGAATTTCGGCGCAAATAGCAGCCCGTTTTCAACGGCATTTTTATCGTTTCTGCTAGCAAATTGGATTGTGGTCATGGTTTTGGTCTCTGGTGTTTTGGTGCTTGTGGTTCAATTGTTTCAAGCATAGCCATGGCCACGCCATTAGGAAGCACTAATCAAAGGAACCTTTTGTTCTGCCTACTCAGCAGGGTTTGATGCAGGTGGATTTTCGTTTGCCAGTTGTTTTTTAACGGCGGCGAGGGCGTCACGGAATGCCAGTGCCGACAGCACAATACTGCCGTGCATTGTATCATTGCGCACGCTGGCAACATTAAGCCCGATAATTACCCAGTTACCGTTTGGTTTTTGCAATATGGGCCCGCCGCTATCGCCTGGTATTGCCGTGCAATTGGTTACCAGAACCCGTCCGCGGGCCCGCACGTTTTTTACCTGGCAGTTTTCTTCCAGCGATAGAATATGTGCCCGGTCACCTGGGTATCCTGCCGTTACAATATTGTTGGACGGTAATGCTATGCGGGGCCTGGCTCCGCCTGAAGTTCCTGATGATTTGAGATTGCTGTGAATATCCAAAAACCCGTGTTCTGTGCCTATGGGATCAACCAGCAGCAGTAACGCCCAGTCATGCGGCATGTTTTCAGGCAGGCTACCTTTGGTGCCGTTGAAACCGGACCCAACCGTGTAGCGTGATACTTTTGAGTGCGCCAAATATTCACCCTTTGCGTAGCCTGCAAGGAAATGCACAATCGCGGGTGGTACCATTTTGCCGGTGTGTTTGGCATACAAACAGTGAGCAGCGGTTAGTACAATATTTTCGGCAATCAGGCTGCCGGTGCAATGGGCATACCCACCAACATTAACCCGCCCGATAGACCTCCACGGTGCATCGCTGCTTTCAACAGCACGTCGGTGAAAGCTGGTAACTACACTTTTCGGGCGCGCACCGGGCTGCATTTTAGCAACTTTCTCGGCAGGTGTTTCTGCATATTCCTGTTGCGCGTGCGAGGCGGCAGGCGGTAGCAAAGCTGCCATCAGTGCAGCCATGAGTATGAGCGAAAATTTATACATGGTCCGATGGTAACAGGCAGCAGGCCAGAGCGAAAGCTTTCTGGATATTTTGATATTATAAATCATTCCTTTTGACCTCGCCGCTGGCTTTCCCGTAGAAGGCACTAAACCGTGCACCATTATGGAAACCGGATTTAGCATGTGGATTACCACATCAGCGGGTTGGTAGAGTTTGATATGGTATATTATGAACAAAATGCTGCTTCGTTTGGTTTGAAAATTGGCCATCCCGATTTCAAGATTGTTCACCAGCAAACCACTGAATTTCAGGGCATACTGATTGCCGAAACACAGAAATACGGTCGCGCGCTGTTTTTGGACGGGGTTATACAGTCTACCGAGGCCGACGAGGGCATATATCATGACATGCTGGTCCATCCTGTTATGGCACACGTTAAAGCGGCACGGAAAATACTGGTAGCAGGCGCAGGTGAAGGCGCCTCGCTCAGGGAGTTGCTGAAGCATTCCTCTGTGGAACATATTGATGCGGTGGAAATTGATGGCGGCATGATCAGGGCTGCGAAGGAACATTTGCCAAGCTGGCACAAGGGTGCTTTTGCGGATGACAGGGTTACTGTTCTTGAAGCCGACATATTTGACCATTTGGAGACCACCGGTAGCGACGCCTACGACGGTATTATTGTTGACCTAACCGATCCAATAGATGCAGACGGCGAATTTTGTGCTGACAGCCTTATATTTAACAAGGATTTCCTGAAGCTGTTGCAAACGGCACTTAAGCCCGGTGGTTGCATGGTGGTGCAGGCGGGCGAGCGGTTATCTGCATTGGGGCAGGTTTTGCCTTTGCTGAAGCGGCAATTTTCCTGGGTGCAGCCCTACAGTGTGTTTGTGCCGTCATTTTACGGCAACTGGACATTTTTGTTGCTGGCAGATGAAGATAAATCAAGCCCGCAGCGCGGAATTGAGGCTGCACTTACAGCTCAGGAAAGCTTATCGTGCGGTTATTTCTCACGGCTTGCATACTTGCACGCAGCAGAACAAGCTGACCGCTTTTTCACTGCTGCCGAGTAAGTATCTCTACTTGCCGGGAAGGTAGCAGCGCCAAAGAAAACGGCGCAGCCATGGTTGGCGCGCCGTTTTATCAAATGCTGGTTCGGTATATTTGGCTAGCCGCGAATTAAATCCCAAAAGCGGCGTTCCTGTGCTTCGTCCTTGAAACAGCCACGGAATTGGCGAGTGAGTGTGTAAACACCTTGATGTTTCACGCCCCGGCAGGTCATGCACTGGTGGGTGGCATCAACCACCACAGCTACGCCTTTTGGGTCCAAATATTTTTCAATTGCATCGGCGATTTCGGCGGTCATGGTTTCCTGCGTTTGCAGGCGCTTGGCGTAAGCTTCAACAATCCGCGCCAGTTTTGAAATGCCTACAACACGGCCATTTGGCATGTAGGCCACATGAGCAGTGCCTTGTACCGGTACCATATGGTGTTCGCAGTGGCTTTCGACCGTGATGCCGCGCATTACAACCATGTCGTCGTAACCGGCCACTTCACTGAAGGTTTTTGAAAGAATTTCTTCCGGGTCTTTGCCGTAGCCTTCGAAAAATTCTTCGTAAGCTTTGGTCACGCGCTTGGGCGTTTCCAGCAAGCCTTCGCGGGTGGGGTCGTCGCCAGCCCACAGAATAAGCGTGCGCACAGCGGCTTCCGCTTCGGCCCGTGAAGGACGGCCTTCAGGTTTATTTTGTGATTGCTTGGGAGTATTTTCCGGGACGTTGTCCGGGATTACCTTCAGTTCAGGATCATTACCGATCCGCTCAAGTACGGCATCCATAGGGATGTCCTTCCAATATTTAGCTGCGAGGATTGCAGCACCACAGATTTAACTGCTCCTGATAAAAAATGTTCCAACACTGATCCGGATTTATGCCCGGTAAGCCATGGAACGGCACATCAATCGCGTGTGAATGCTTGATTGATATGGTCAGATTTAGCGGATATTCAAGGTTTCCACAAGGGATGCCTGCATTTTAAGCGGTAAAGCTTGTGTGATTTCGCTTGGCAAGACGCGGCATCAGGATTAGGTAGACAGTAGGTATTTGATCAGGAATATTGCTGCAATGACCGAGCTTTACAACACAGATATTCTGCGCTGGACTACGCGTATTCCGCACACTGAGCGCCTTGTGGGTGCCGATGTGACGGTTACCAAAACCAGCCGTATTTGCGGTAGCCGTATTAGTGTGGACGCAGTTATCTCAAACGGGGCCATATCGGCGTTCGGGCAGAATGTGAAAGCCTGTGCACTGGGGCAGGCAAGTGCGGCAATTGTAGGCCAAAACGTGCTTGGGCTTACATCTGACGAACTGGCAGATATTGCAGAACGTTTTCGCACCATGGTGAAAACAGGCGAAGCTGACTTTCCTGAAAAGTGGGCCAATCTGGCACTGCTGGCCCCGGTGGTAGACCATCCGGGCAGGCATGGCAGTGTATTGTTGCCCTTTGAATGCCTTGAGGGTGTGTTCACCGAAGCAGACCACGCCGAATGACACTGCAACCATACACAAAAGCATCAGCGGCGGTTATTGCGTGCGCAGAAAAAGCGCAGAAACTTTTTGCCGCCGGGCAGGCAGAAGCGGCACTTGTGCTTGTTGACGAAGGATTGGTCGCTGAGGACCATGCGCGGCTTTGGCGGCTTAAAGCCCGGCTTTTGGTTTTTTTTCAGCGCGAAGCCGAGGCCAGTGAAATTCTGCGGCGTGTTTTGCCCAATGCTTGGCTTCCAGGTTTTTGGGAACTGGCGCAGGCGGGATTGCCGTTGTCCTACGCTTTGCTGGAAGATACGCATAAAGTGGCGTATTTCCCGGTGCGCAAATGTAGTTCTACCAGCCTCCATAATGTGATGGCGGTGTTGGGTGGCCGTGCGCCCAAAGGTGAAGAAATTCATGATAGTATTGCGCAATATACCCTGATTGACCGCACCAATCAGCGGGGAGCACTGCCTGATTATTTGTCTGTGTTGGTTGTGCGTTCGCCGATTGACCGCATTCGTTCTTTTTACCACGGCAATATTGCTGGCCGGGGCCATCTGGTGCGAGACACGGGTGATAAAGAAAGCTTTTACGGGCTAACTACGCGCCCTTCTTACGAGGAATTTCTGGATAATTTTCAGGGCTACCGGCGCACCTTCACAACAGTACGTAACCATACCGACCCGCTTGCAGCGTATGTGGGCGCTGATACCAGCCTGTTTGACTGGGTAGGTGGCATGCATCAAACCAGTGACCTGATTGATCTGCTTTCCGCAAGGTCAGGCATCAAGTTGCCTGAATTTCGGGATATGCAGGCTGGAGGGAAATCAGAAAAACCAGCAGGGTACAGCGCCGCAGAGCAGGCCTTGATGGAATTTTACCAAGCCGATTACGACACGTTCAGCAACTGGTTTTAATGAATATACTGACTGGCCCAGGCGCTAATAACACGCGCCGCATATTGGCTGTCAGCCGGATTTTGCATCAATAAATGGTCAGCAGTATCCAGCGATATGAAGCTTTTCGGATGTTTGGCAGCTTCGTAAATTTGCCGGGCATGGTCAACACTTACTGTTTGGTCGATGGGCGAATGCATTACCAATAAGGGTTTCTTAAGCGCTGCAACTTCTGCCAGTAAATCCTGATCCCGGGCATCATCAATGAATTGTTTTTTAATCACAAAAGGCCGCCCGCCTAAAAGTACGTCGGCTTCGCCTTCTGCCTCAATTTTTTCAATGTCATCACCAAATTGCTTCAATACATTATGGGCGTTGGCAGGTGCGCCTATGGTGGCAACGGCCCGCACTTCGGGCACGCTGTTGGCTGCCATGAAGGTAGCCGCGCCGCCCAGCGAGTGGCCCATCATTACAGACGGTGCTTCAAGATTGCCACGCATATAGTCTACAGCGGCCAATATATCCCCTACGTTAGAGGTGAAATTGGTGTTGGAAAAATTGCCGTCGCTTTGGCCAAGTCCGGTGAAATCAAACCTGAAAACTGCTATGCCGTCGTCGTTAAGGGCGCGCGAAATGCGGTTCACTGCGCTTAGGTCTTTGCTGCAACTAAAGCAGTGTGCAAACAGGCCGTACGCTTTGATATCACCTTCGGGCAGGTCAAGCCGTGCAGCCAGTTCGTGTCCGCTTGAACCAGCGAAGGTAACTTTTTCATATGCCATGTGAGCCTCATTGTTACAGGAAAACACAATACACGGAACATTTGGGTGCAGCTTACCATAGTTTCCAGAAGCTTAACAAAAAGTTGAGCACTTCGTGTAAGTTGACCTTGATCAAAACGTAAAGCACCGTATCGCGTTATGGTGTTTCTACAAGCCGGGAGCACCATTATGGCGAAGAAAATTGCAATCTTTCGCGGTCACCCTGACCCGCAGACTAACCATTTCTGCGATGCTATTCTTGCAAGCTATCAAAGTGGAGCAATTCAATCAGGACACGAGGTTCGTTTCATTGATGTGGCGGCGCTTGAATTTGATGTGCTGCGTACACGGGCAGATTGGGAAAGCGGTGTAACACCAAAAGGGCTTGTGGAAGCGCAGGAGGCGATTTTTTGGGCTGACCATCTGGTTTTTGCCTATCCTTTGTGGCTCGGTACCATGCCAGCCCTTTTCAAAGCGTTTCTGGAGCAGGTTTTGCGCTCGCAGTTGAACAAGGGCGGCGTTGAGGGCAACCCAATAGAATGGCGCAAGCTCCTTAAAGGCGCGTCAGCACGTATTTTTGTGACGATGGGCATGCCTGCGTTTTTTTACCGTGCTTTTTACCGCGCACACGGGCTGAAGGTTCTGGAGAGAAACATCCTTGGGCTCATAGGGGTGAAACCTGTGCGTTCTACAATCTACGGTATGATAGAAAATGTTAGCGACGCCAAGCGACAGTCTTGGCTTAATTTAGCCTGCAAGCTTGGCCGCGAGGCTCGTTAGCCTCTTCTATTCGTCACTTGTTGTGCTGGTAGCACTGATCGCACAGACAGCAGTGAAAAGGCTAAAACATATAAGCTGATAACTAAGAGCAAAGAGAGAGTTTACACGATAATTCCTTATTCGGATGCTGATTGTTTTTCGTTGCGGTATGCAGACACAGGCCTACTATGCGTATTTGCTTGGGCGGAGTTATCTTGTGTCCGGTGAAGCGGCTAAAGCCCGCAAAGAATTTGAAAAAGCCGTAGCCGCCGATCCAGAATTCACACTTGCTGTACAGGCCCTCGAAGGGCTGAGGGAATGACGACGGGTTCTTTGGAAAAGGATATAAATAATGAATTATGAAACCGGATATATGTTGATCAACCTTGGTGTGGTTCCTGCTTGGTTGCTTTTGTTCTTTGCCCCGCAAGCCAGTGTCACCAAACGGTTTGTTCACAGTGGCCTGTACCCGGCTTTATACGGCACCATTTATATGGTTCTGTTGGCCAGGGCTATGTTTTTCGGTGTGGGCGCTGAAGGTGGCGGCATGGCGTCTGTCGCTGAAATGTCTGTGTTTTTTAGTCACCCGAACGGCATTCTGATTGGCTGGCTGCATTATCTGGTCTTTGACCTTTTTGTTGGCAGCTGGATTGGCCGCGACGGCACGCGCAGGGGGATTGCTCACTGGAAGTTGGTTCCGTGCCAGGTATCGGCCCTTATGTTTGGACCAATTGGTCTGCTTGCGTATATGATGTTGCGTAAATTCGGCGGCACAGGCTTCAGTCTGGACGAAACTGCGTAAGCCGACGCCCGCAGGAACATTAAGTATTCAGTTGCTTGTAAAAAATGCTGGTGCCATCAAAGCTGCCGTCTGCCTCAAGGGTGAAGCCGGGGATTTTACCTGCTAGCTCATATCCCATGCGGCCATAAAGCCCCTCAGCAATATCGCCAGTGCGAGTATCAAGCATGATCAGCGTGCGTCCTGCGTGATTGGCCGCGTCTTCAAGGGCCAGCATTAGTTTGCGGCCAAGGCCTTTGCCTCGCGTGCTCGGGTGCACCATAAGCTTTTCTACCTCAGCGCGGTGCAGGGCATTATCTTTCCCGGCAAGGGCCAGTTGAACGCAGCCTGAAACCTGTCCGCCTTCAAATGCAATAAGGGTCAACCGAGTGCCAGCTGATGTATCTTTTTGCACGCCGTGCCAATAAGCCGCGCCAATCTCTGGATCAAGCGGATGGTGAAAACCGATCGATGCACCTTCAGCAACGGTGGCGGATAAAAGAGTGCAGAGTTGGCCAAAGTAAGGGGATAAATCGGTGACAGGTTTAATTTCCATTAGAAGCCTCTAGCGCTGTGCCCATTTCGCGAATACGGGCGACTTTTACATGCAGCGGTGCCCAGTCATCGCGTTCAGCAATGTGGTTCCAAATTTCTTCAACTTCATCGATCAGCATGGTGCAGGGCGCATCTTGCTGGAAGTAGGGCGTATCAAGGGCGGCGGGGTTTTGTGGTTGGAAGCTTTGCAGGGCGCTTATCATTTCAGCGGCATTGCCGCTTTTGTAAAGATCAGCCAGCGGGCTTTGTTCGGGCCGCTTCCCGGATGCACCGCCGCCGTAATGGTCAAAGAAAAACTGCTCATACGGGCAGTTTTCTGCCACCATAAATTTATTCACCAGCGCCAGAAGCGCGTCATCGGTTTTACTGCCTTGTGGTTTAATGCCCAGCCTAGCTAGTAGTTTTTCGCGGATCGCCGCCAGATAGATTTTCGGGAAATCCTCCAGCACCGCCTTAAGCGCCTTTTCGCCCGCAATATCCACCAGCGCGCCACCTAACTGGTATATGTTCCAGTGCAACGCATCGGGTTGGCGGCCGTAAGCATACAGGCCGCTTTCATCAAAGTAAGCCGCAGTAAAATTGAGGTCGAGCGTAGGCAAAAACCGCCACGGGCCATAATCAAATATTTCACCTGAAATATTAATATTATCCGTATTCAGCACCCCGTGAACAAAGCCCGCAGCCATCAGGTCAGCGGCCTGTGTTGCCGCACGCTCACTCACCAGCCCTAAAAATAGTAGCGCCTTGTCAGCCGCGCTGCCTTTTGGTTCGTATCCGTAATAATGTTTCAGGCAGTAATCCACCAGCCGCTCTAACCGCTCCACGTCAGATGCATAGGCGTGGCGCTGGAAGGTGCCAATACGGATATGGCCGTGATTAAGCCGTACCATAACAGCGGAACGTGTGGGTGAAGGTTCGTCGCCCCGGTGCAGGCTTTCTCCTGTCTCAATAATTGAAAATGTTTTGCTGGTATTTGCGCCCAATGCTTCCAGCATTTCAGTGGCCAGTATTTCGCGCACGCCCCCCTTCAGTGTTAGCCGCCCGTCGCCTGACCGGCTGTAAGGCGTGGTGCCGCTGCCTTTGGTGCCCAGGTCCAGCAAACGGCCCTCCGTATCGCGCATCTGGGCGAACAGAAAGCCGCGTCCATCACCTATTTCCGGGTTATAGTGCCGAAACTGATGGCCGTGATAGCGCTGTGCCAGGGGGTCCATCAAATTACCAGGTAGCGGCTGGAACCGGCCAAAATGTGCCAGCCATTCATCGTCGCTTAAACCATCAAGGCCAACACTTGCTGCAGCACGGTTGTTTCGGTAGCGAATCGTTGCCTCAGGAAAGGTTGCGGCTTCAACCGGGTCACCAAAACCTTGACCCAGTGTTAAAAAAGCCGGGTCAGGACTGTATGAACTGCCAACAGGCATCAGCTTTTAAAACCCCACTGAACATGATCATCAAAAACAGGCCGAGGGCGCTCCGAGGGTGTTTTTTCGCCGTGATTGCCGAAAAATAAAAAGCCAGCAATCTTTTCCTGTTCAACCAGGCCAAGGCCTGCTGTTACCGTGGGGCTGTAACTGGCCCAGCCGGTAAGCCACTGGCTGGCGTACCCCAGCGCGGTGGCGGCAACCAGCATGTTCTGACACGCCGCGCCGACCGATAATTGCTGTTCCCACAAGGGCACGGGGCTTTCAGGGCGCGGCGTATGAATGGCTACCACCAGCACAGGGCCCTGCGTGGCATAACTTTTCATTTTCTCGGCAACCTTTTCGCTGGTTTCATTCTCAAGCGTTAGACCGCGTGCGATCAAATCGCCCAGTTGTGTTCTGTCATTGCCCGTGAGTACCAAAAAACGCCACGGGGCTAATTTGCCGTGATCAGGCACCCGCATACCAGCGGTAAGAATTTGCTGCATTGTTTGCCGGTTTGGCCCCGGCCCTTGCATATCACGGGCTTTTACACTGCGCCGGTGCAGCAGCAGGGTGTGGGTGGCAGGGTTTTCTGGATTAAATTTTATATCTGACACGAAAGCAATTTCCTTAAGAGGCTTTAAAACAGCAAGCAAACCGGGTTATAGATAGTCGCAGTATTTGAGGGATCGACAGTAAGCTTTTGTTGGAGGGGAGAACAGCCATGCTTAAAATTATTTTTACCGCCGTGCTTTTGTGTAGCAGCACCGCCACTATTGCCGCATCAGGCATTGTGGGCGTAGACGAGGCCGCACCAATTGATGCGGAATTGGGCCTTCGCCTGCCGGATGGTTTCAAAGCCACAGTGTTTGCCGACCAAATCGGACGGGTGCGCCATATTGTGGCAGCAGATAACGGCTGGTTGTACGGCGCATTGATGCGTCCTCAAAAAGGTATGGGCGCGGTGGCCCTCCGCGACGCAGACGGTGACGGCGTTGCCGAAGAAAATATCTTTTTTGCCAAAGGGCTGAAGGGTACGGGCATCGGCATTTATGATGGTTACCTTTATTACGGCACTGATGTTTCCATTCTACGCTGGAAATTGCCGGAAAACGGAGAACCGCAGGGTACCCCGGAACTAATCGCGTACGGTTTTGCAGAAAAACGCCAACACGCAGCCAAAAGCTTCACTTTTGATGGCAAGGGCGGGCTGTATGTGAATGTGGGTGCGCCCTCAAACGCATGTATGGAGAAAATGCGCACCAAAGGATCACCGGGCATGGACCCGTGCCCTATTTTGGAAGAATTTGGCGGCATCTGGAAATTTGACGCCAGCAAGCAAAATCAGCAGCAAAGCAAGGAAGGCGTACGCTATGCCACTGGCATTAGAAACGCAGTTGCACTTGACTGGAACATGCGCGCTGACAGCCTTTATGTTGTGCCGCACGGACGTGATCAGTTGGGTGAGTTCTTCCCTGAATACTTTACGCCTGAGGAAAGCGCTGAAATGCCGTCTGAGGAATTTCACCGTGTAGCAGAAGGCGCAGATATGGGCTGGCCTTACAGCTATTATGATCACCGCAAGGGCGAGCGTTTGGTAATGCCTGAATACGGCGGCGACGGCAAAACTGTATCTGACCGGGGCCAGAAACCTTTGATGGGTTTCCCTGGCCACTGGGCACCAAATGACCTGCTGTTTTTAAAGTCAGATGCGATGCCGGAAGGCTACCGCATGGGGGCTTTCATTGGTTTCCACGGTAGCTGGAACCGGGCCCCGTTCCCACAAGCCGGCTACCGTATTGCTTATGTACCGATGGACGCCGCAGGCAATGTAACCGATGACTGGATTACCTTCGCGGACGGCTTCGCTGGTGTGGAAAAGGTTATGTCACCGCGCGACGCCAAACATCGGCCTATGGGGCTGACAGAAGATGCAAACGGTGCGCTTTATGTTTCCAGCCTTATGTCAGGCGGGCGAATTTGGAAGATTACCTATGAAGGCAAGTAAAATTGTTTTTGCCGCTCTTGCCCTATGGGGCACGGGCGCCGTGGCGCAAGAAACTGACGCAAAAGGCGAGGGGCTTTACAAAGAACATTGTGCCTCTTGCCACCAGTATGACGGCGGCGGCGTGCCGATGTTGCAGCCTGAGCTTATTGGCAAGCCACGCGCCAACGGCAAGCCCGGCGGCGTGATAGATATGATTTTGTTTGGCAGCGATGCCATGAGGGAGAACGAAGGCGATTACGGCAACGAGATGCCAGCCTTTTCCCACCTTACAGACCTAGAGATTGCACAGATTGCCACATATGTACGTACCCATTTTGAGAACCGCGGCGGCCCTGTTACTAGCGACGACGTCAAGCCTCGCCGCGCAAGATAACACTTCCACGAAAGAAAAAATTCCGGATTGTGATATGGTCGAGGCTGGTGTGTCGGCCGATTGCATTGAAGAGGTTTCGTTGGGGCATCCAACACAGATTATGATTGTGGAACGGCGGCTCGCGGTAAAAAATGTGGGGCAAAGTGAAGCAATATTGGGCCGCAAAGATGCTTCGTTGGTGCGGGTAGACCAGCAGTTAAAATCCATTCCTGGCATCGGCTTGTTCAGGCGGGCTGATAGCTATACGGCGCACCCCACAACGCAAGGCTTAAGTATGCGGGGCGTTGGCGCCAACGGGGCCGGGCGTGTACTGGTTACACTGGATGGTGTGCCTTTGAATGACCCGTTCGGCGGCTGGATTTACTGGTCTGCGCTTGGTGCAGATACTGTATCTGAAATTCAGGTGCTGCGCGGCGGTGGCTCGGGCGCTTTTGGTGCGCAGGCACTGGCGGGTGCCCTTGATATGCGTAGCAAGCGCGCGGGCATTGGCGGCAATGTAGTTTCTGCATGGCTCGGTTCGCGCGGTAGCTACAATGTATCCGGGCGCGCAGCATTCCAATCAGGCGACACAGGTTTCACCCTCACCGCAGGGCGCTTTGAAACCGACGGCGCGTTTTTGTTTGGCGAAAACCAGCGCGGCCCGGTGGATGTGCCCGCCGCCAGCGAGGTAACAACCTTGGGGGCAAAGCTGGAGCAGCGATTTGGTGATACCCGGCTAAAGGCATCAGCGCGCTATTTTAAAGAAGAGCGGGTAAACGGACTTTCGCTTGCCACCAACGAAACCGAAGCCATTGATGTTGACCTAACCCTTTCAGGCGATGCAGGCGAGGCCGCGTGGGAAATTACTGGTTATTACCGTGACCGGGATTTTGCCAACGCCTTTGTATCAGCGCGCGATGATCGCACCACTGAACGCCCTGTGCTTGACCAGTTTGATGTACCCGCGTGGGGTGCTGGTATGCTGGCGCGCGTTCAGTTTGGTGGGCTGGAATTCGGTGTTGATACACGGCGCATGAGCGGTGAAACTAACGAACGTTTCCGTAATTTGGGCGCGGGCTTCACCCGCCAGCGCCGCGCAGGCGGAGAACAGTGGATAGTGGGCTTGTACGGTGAATACGGGGCCGAGGTTGAAAACACATCCTATTCCGCCACCTTCCGCATGGACCGTTGGCGCACCTACGGCGGTGAACGTTTGGAAACCAATATTGCCGATGGCAGTAGCGTGCGGGACGACGATGCGCCAAACCGGGGTGACTGGATATGGTCTGGCCGGTTGGGCTTTGAACATAACGTTACAAGCGCTGTCAGTGTGCGCGGTGCGGCGTATAAAAGCTGGCGATTGCCTACGCTGAATGAATATTACCGGCCCTTCCGGGTGGTGAATGACATTACCGAAGCCAACCCGGATCTGGTGCCCGAAAAGCTATACGGGCTAGAGCTTGGCTTTGACTATCAGCCGCTGGATACCACCCGCTTAAGCGCGACACTGTTCCGCAATTGGCTGATGGACGGCGTTGGAAATGTAACCATTGGCTTTGGGCCTGGCTTTTTCCCGCTTGGCGGCTTTGTGCCTGCGGGCGGGGTGCTGCGCCAGCGTGCCAATATTGACCAAAGCATTACAGATGGGCTGGAATTAGAAGGTACGCTTGAGCTGCAAGCGGGGTGGATGCTGACAGCGCGGTATCTTTACGCTCGTGCTCGTGTGACAAAGTTTGCCGCCCGGCCTGAACTGGTTGGCAAACGGCCAGTACAAACTCCGCGCCACAGCGCTGTGTTGGCCGCACGGTATCAGGGTGATAAATTCACCTTTAATAGCGAACTGCGCTATAGCTCAGGGCAATTTGATGATGACCTGAACAGCCGTTTGCTGGTAAATATTATTACTGTGAACGCAGGCGCATCCTACGCTGTTCAGGAAAATATAAGCCTCACTGCTAACGTGGAAAACCTGTTTGGCGCAAAAGTGATCTCGGCGCTTAGCGCGACTGGCCTTGAAACACTTGCGCAAAGGCGCTTTGTACGTATAGGCATAGAGGTGAATTTTTAAACGACAGGGGGTTTTATGAAATTTAGCAATATTAAGAAAACGGCAGGCTTTGTTCTTGCTTTAGCAATTTCGGTTTTCGCAGCGCGAGAGTTTGGGCAAGGCTTTATGGATGGCTGGAATGGCAATCCGCCGCGCACCGTTACGAGTGATTGATTTATGGCGCTAACGGCGTTACAAAGTCTCATAAATAATAATAAGCAGCGATACTGCTGCACCTCGACAGGAGACGACCTAATGAAACCAATCAACGCAATAGCTGTATCTGCTGCCTGCTTACTGCTGGGCGCATGCTCTATCAATGTGGACGAAGGCGTGAGCCGTGGCCATTATAACCAAAATAATGACTATATTTCGGTCACATTGCCATCTGGTGAAAAAGACCGCTTCAGCTGCCCTGATGAAATGAATGTTTTTGTGATGGATTCTACCAGCACTGGTGGCGGTTTGGTTTATGGCTGCCGCACCAATGATGCTGCCATGCCAGCGCATAAGTAAGCCAAAGCAGGAAGAAAACCATGAAGAATTCAATCATATTGGTGCCTTTTTGCGCAATTGCCCTGTCTGGGTGTTCAATTTCTATTGATGCTGGCGATTGGGACGATCAGCACAGGAACAAATCATCGCTTTCCATCCGCACGGATGAAAACCGTGAAGCCGAAGTTGTTTGCGCGAACGGGCATGAACCCTACAGCACGGGCGGCGAGAATGGTGAACCGCTGGTGATGGGCTGCCGCGCGCCAAAAGGCACACCTGAGTAAAGCTGCAGTTCTTGAGGTTTTGGTAATCATAAAAAAGGCCGGGTTTCCCCGGCCTTTTTTTGGTTTATGTGCGTTTGCATTATTTCTTAAAACCGGGAGCGCGGGGGATTTCCTTGTAACGATCCCGCAGCTTGGTTTGGCGTGACACCAGTTCTATTTGGTCACCCTGAATAAACACAGCGTCAGCGATGGTCATCACTTCAAGCGGATCACCGTCCCAAACCACCACGTCAGCGTCCATGCCTTTTGCAAGCTTGCCGTAATTACCTGATACACCGAATATTTCTGCGGCATTCACCGTTAGCGCGTCCATTGCGGCTTCCCAAGGCAAGCCCATAGCAACAGCATTACCGGCATTTTGCACCACCAAACGACTGTTGTAGGTATCAGGCGGCAGGAAGGCAATTTTCACGCCCGCTGCATGCAGGCGCGCTGCATTTGCGCCCGTAGACGCCAGCATATCAAAGCGTGATGGCAGGTTATCCAGCGGGTTCACAAGCACAGCGATATTAGCTGCAGCCAGTTCATCCGCCACCATCCATGCTTCGCGGGCACCTGTTAGCATTAGCTTGATGCCATACTTTTCCTTCAGCGCAATGACTTGACGAATGTCAGATACACGGTGTGCATTTACCTGCAAAGGAATGGGAATGCTACTGTCAAAAAGGGCTGCAAGCACTTTGTCGCCAGCGCTTTTCTTCTTATCAGTTTTCTTTTTGTCAGACTTCTTGTCGTCCTCGCCGTTTTCCTCAGCGTCATCATCGCTCTTTGGCTTTGGTTTGGCAGCATCAAGCTCTTTAAGCACTTCCGCCCACATTGCCGAACGGCTGCCGCCGTTTGAACGTGCAGCACCTTCATCAACGTCCAGATGCAAGAAAGCCTTGTTATGCACGATCATCTCAGCGGCAGTATTGCCTCCGAGCTGGATAACCGCACCTGTGCCGTGCCAATTATCTTTGGTGCGACCAAACTGGGTTACAGCGCGTGTTACGCCTTCTATACGCGTATTGGCGATAACCGCATTATAGGGGTTGAGGCTATAGACCACATCAAGGCCGATGGTGTCTTTGGCTTTAGGCGCAGTGGCATCGTTATTATCGCCAGAATTACCAACTTCACCCAGGCCAAGCGCACCGCCTGCTACCATAAAGCCAGCCGTTACCCATTTGCCCGATGCATCCAGCGTGCGGTAGCCATTTGGCACAGTGCCGCCCGAAGTAACAGACACAATTTTGCCGTCTGACATCAAAACAGTGGCGTTTTCAACTTTACCTTTACCGCCGTTTGTAAACGCGGTGCCGCCAGTGATAGCGACATCTTCCGCCTGTAGTGATCCGGTAAGAGCAGTGCCAGCCAGAGCGAGTGCCGCCGTAGCTGTACGAAGGGTTTTGATCATCTTCATTTCACGTCTCCTTCGCCCACATGGCCCAGTTCAAAGTCAGCAACCCGCTGTTTGGCTTTGTCTGCCCGGTCATGCACGACCGCGCCGTCAACAAAGGTAAGGTCAGCTTTGGCATACACACTGAACGGATCAGCTGACCAAAGAACGATATCAGCGTTTTTGCCAGCTTCAAGCGTACCTGTTTGGTCGGCAATACCCAGTGATTTGGCAGGGTTCAGTGACAGCCATGTCCATGCATCAGCTTTTGAAATATCAATGCCCGCTTTACGGCCATCAGCCAACGCTTTGGCAGCTTCCTGATTAAGCCTTTGAATACCGGATGCACTGTCGGAATGCACAATTGCACAGGCTTTGGCATTATGAACGAACGGAATATTCTCGCGGATACCGTCGTAAGCTTCCATTTTGAAGCCGTACCAATCGGCCCACATGGCTGAACACACATTGTTTTCGGCCAGTTTGTCAGCGATTTTATAGCTTTCTACAGCATGCTGGAATGAAGCGATCTGATAATTGAACTCTTTCATTACATCCAGCATGGTGCCCATGTCATCAGCGCGGTAGCAGTGCATGTGAACACTGATTTCACCGCGCAGTACGCCTGCAAGTGTATCCATGCGCAGGTCGCGGGCGGGTGGCAACACGTCTTTGCCAGCTTTATAGTCACGCTCGTACTTGTCCCAGCGGCGCTGGTAATCTTGTGCGTCAGCCCATGCCTGACGGTAGCCATGTACGTTACCCATACGGGTTGAAGGGCGGGCAAGAACATTGTTATCGCCGCTGCCGTAAACGCGCTTCGGGTTTTCGCCGCAGGCCATTTTCATGCCGTAAGGTGCGCCGGGGAACTTCATGTCCTGTGCCACGCGGCCCGGTACGTTTTTAATGGTAACAGAGCGCCCGCCAACCAGGTTCGCCGAACCTGGCAATAACTGCATTGATGTAACACCGCCAGCGGCGGCCCTGCCAAAGCCGGGGTCTTGCGGCCAAAG
>Ga0316204_10006989_pt1 | contig 16871 bp, 16 predicted proteins | sample 6monrhotite_MG_2_FD_205661 | JGI IMG/M metagenome (GOLD analysis project Ga0316204, IMG submission 205661) | Microbial mat bacterial communities from mineral coupon in-situ incubated in ocean water Damariscotta River, Maine, United States -... | ecosystem: Environmental > Aquatic > Marine >... | reverse complement strand
GAAGTACGCGTTTCAACAGCTACGGATGGAACGGCCCCGACCAGGTCGTCCAACGGGGCGGGCAGCATATGTTCCGTGATTTCCTCGCCATCATTAAGCACAACCATGTTGCGCACGACGTTCTGTAACTGACGGATATTTCCCGGCCAATTATAGGCCGACATAACGGCTTCCACTTCCGGTGTGAAACGTAAAAATGCCTTGTTTTCCTCGGCGCTGTAATCGGCGAGGAATCTTCTGGCGATGGCCAATACGTCGCCCTCGCGCTCGCTTAAACGCGGCAGGCCCAGGGGAATGACATGCAGGCGATAAAACAGGTCTTCGCGAAAACGCCCGGCGGCGACTTCGGCCACAGGGTCGCGGTTGGTCGCACAAACGATGCGAATATCCACTTTTTCCGTTTCCGAACCACCTACCTTCTGAAAACTGCTGGTCTGAACAAAGCGCAATAGCTTGGTTTGCAAGTCCAGATCCAGTTCGCATATTTCATCCAAAAACAGGGTTCCGCCATCGGCGCGCCGGGCTGCACCCTGACGTTCGGCAACGGCACCGGTAAAGGCTCCCTTGGTGTGACCAAAGACTTCGCTTTCCATCAAATCCTTGGGTATCGCGCCACAATTCAATGCAACGAAAGGCCCGCCCGAACGATTGCTTCGGCTATGTATGGCCTCGGCACATACTTCTTTGCCCGTGCCGCTTTCCCCGGTAATGAAAACGGTCGCCTTGCTTTCAGCCGCACTGTCAATAATCCGGTAGACCGCCTGCATTTTCAAGGATGCCCCGATAAAGCCGAAATACTGGTCGCGGTCGCTGTCTCTGTAGGCCTCGACAATGCTGGCCAAGCGACGGTGTTCCAGGGCGTTGTTCAGGGTCACTCGCAAACGTTCCGCGTTGAACGGTTTGACGATAAAGTCAAAGGCACCAAGACGCATAGCCTCGACGGCCGTATTGACCGAACCGTGTGCCGTAATAACAACGACAGAAACGGGAAGGTTTTCTTCGTGAATACGTTTGAGAATTTCCAGACCGCTGATATCAGGCAACATCAGGTCAAGCAACAGCGCCTCGGGGAGTTGTTTTTCAAGCTCCTTGAAGCCCTCACCGCCGGTTTCCACATGGACCAGATCTATCGGTTCATCCTTCAGGTATTCAATATAGGTTCTGGCAAGACTAAGCGTGTCTTCGACCATCAGGACTCTTGGATTATTATTGTTTGTCAGCTTCATTTATTTCTCTACACAATTGAGCCGACCCGTATCATAGAACAATTCTGAATATTTATTCACACTTTTCACGAGCGATTCCCCTGTGATTTGCGATTTTTTTCATCAACGTCGGCAAGGCGTATTGCGAAAGCCCTTCCAGGGGGCTCCAGATGCCTTTGTCATCCGCCCCCGTTCGAGCCAAAACAGGAACCTGGCCAAGGCAGACTGTCAATTCAAGATGGAAGTGGGTAAAGGTATGCCTGACGACGCCGGACAGGGCTTGCCAGTCGGCTTGGAACGGGGCGCCCTCAATAGCCTCGTTTAAATCCCAAGGGCTTTCGCGCCAGTCGGTTGACGGAAATTCCATCATCCCGCCCAGTAAACCCTTTTCGTCGCGCCGTCGTATAAAGACCCCGCCTTCGGCGTTTTCGGCCCAAAAGGCGATGCCCCGACGAACGGGCTTTTTCTTTTTCTGCTTTCTCACGGGATAGGCCGTTGCGTTTCCCTGTGCGAAAGCCAGGCACCCGCCCTTGGGCAGGTTCAACCATGGACATTCTTCGCATTGCGGGTTTTTCGGTGTGCACACCGTAGCCCCAAGGTCCATCAAGGCCTGGACAAAATCCCCCGGTCGTTGTTTGGACACCGTCGACAAAAGCTCGCGGGCAACGTCGGTGCGCAACCCCGGCGAAGGTTCGCCCAGCGCCATCAGGCGGGCAAAAACCCGTTCAATATTGCCGTCAACGGGTGCCGTGGGGCGATTGAAGGCAATGGCGGAAATTGCGGCGGCGGTATAAGGGCCGATACCTGGCAATTTCAAAAGTTTTTGTTCATCGTCAGGAAAATGGCCCTCGTATTCATCAACAACGGCCTTGGCGCATTTGTGCAAATTGCGGGCCCGAGCATAATAGCCGAGCCCCTGCCAGGCATGCAGCACCTGATCCAGATCGGCGTCTGCCAGATCGTTCAAGGTAGGCCAGGTTTGCATAAAATGCGCAAAATACGGCTTTACCGTTATCACCGTGGTTTGCTGTAACATGATTTCCGACAGCCATACCCGGTAAGGGGTCGGGATATCCGCCCCCTTGGTGCGCCACGGTAGCGAGCGACCGTGACGGTCGTACCAATCCAGCAAGCTGTGTCGCCGTTGTTGTTCAAGCGTGTTCATAGGCGTAGTCTACATATTATGTACAACAAGAAAAATCCGAAAAGAGGCGGTTCGCCAAAAGCCCTTGCCGTTTCGATTGACAAAATCACCAAACCAATTTTTGGTCGGCGCGGCTTTGCCGATGGTGCCATCGTCAAAGACTGGAAGGTTATCGTCGGGGCCCACCTCAGCGACCATTCGGCGCCCGAGCGGATCACCTACCCCTTGAATGAAACAACCGCCGGAACCCTGCACCTGCGCATCGAAAACGGCGGCCTGGGACTCGAACTGCAACACCTGCAACCACAGTTGATTGAACGCATTAACGGCTATTTCGGGTTTCACGCGGTAGCCCACATCAAAATCACCCAAGGCCCGTTACCCAAGCGCCCTGCCAGTTCACCAAAACCACCCCCCCCCTTGAGTATCGACGACCAGGCCACAGTCGCTGACAGCCTGAACGGGGTCCAGGACGCTGACTTGAATCAGGCCTTACAAGCCCTTGGCCAGGCGGTAGTGGGACTTCGCAAGTCCGAAAAAGCTTAACCGCACGGCGGTTCGGGGCGATTTATCCACAACCACTGCCATAATATGGCCGCGAAAGGAGTCGACTCTGAGCTTTCGCCAATCGTATAATTCTCAACATCTTGTGCTAATGGAGGCTGCTTTGCTGCGATATACACTAGGTTTAGCTTTTACAGTGATTGTTGTCATGTCCAGTTCCGCGTGGGCCGGCATCGCAACCGTCGAAGACGCAATGGCCGAAAAATCCATTGGTCGGGCTGACGCGCCCGTCACAATTATCGAATATGCGTCCCTGACCTGTTCTCATTGTGCAGCTTTTCACACCGATACCCTGCCGCTCATCAAGAAAAACTACATCGATACCGGCAAGGTTCGGCTGGTTTATAATGATTTTCCGCTGGGCTCGTTGGCCATGGCGGGCGCCATGGTGGCGCGTTGTTCCGGCGAGAAGAATTTCTTTCCCATGATCAACGCCTTGTTCGCCTCGCAAGAGACATGGGCAGCCAGTGACGCGCCGCTCGAAGCCCTTGCCGGCATCGCCCGCCTGATCGGCATGTCCGAAGATGATGTCGCCGATTGCATCGACGACAAGAATATTTTCGACGCCATCAAAAACCGCGCCGATCAAGCCGGAAACGATCTGGGTATCCGTTCGACCCCGACCTTTTTCATCGAGGGCACGAAAGTGCCCGGCAACCTTCCTTACGCGGACTTCCAGAAAATTCTGGATAAGGCTTTGGCTAAGAAGCAATAACTTCGACAAAATCTAGCGGGAAAACTGGCGTTGCTTAAATTCTCTAAGATCCGGCTGACTGGATTCAAGTCGTTTGTCGACTCCACCGAGCTCCTGATTGAACCGGGGTTAACCGGTGTTGTCGGCCCCAACGGGTGCGGCAAGTCCAATCTGGTCGAAGCCCTGCGCTGGTCCATGGGTGAAACCTCGGCCAAGCAGATGCGCGGCAAGGGTATGGACGATGTCATCTTTGGCGGCACATCCAACCGCAACGCCCGCAACATTGCCGAAGTGATCCTCAGCCTGGATAACAGCGAACGCACGGCACCGGCCCTGTTCAACGATTTTGAAGAACTCGAAGTCAGCCGTCGCATCGAACGGGAAAGTGGCTCCACCTACCGGGTCAATGGCAAGGAAGTACGGGCCAAGGATGTCCAGTTGCTGTTTGCCGACTCATCGACCGGTGCCCGGTCTACAGCCATGGTTTCCCAAGGTCGCATCGGTGCCGTCATCGCCGCCAAGCCCATTCAACGGCGCAGCCTGCTCGAAGAAGCCGCCGGCATCACCGGTTTGCATTCCCGTCGCCACGAAGCGGAACTAAGACTGCGCGGTGCCGAAACCAATATGGAACGGCTTCAAGACATTCTTGGGACCCTGGATGGCCAGATGCAGGGCCTGAAAAAACAGGCCCGTCAGGCCAACCGCTACCGCAATCTTTCGGATCATATTCGCAGTGCCGAAGCCAGCCTGTACCACCTGCGCTGGCTGGCCGCCACCGAAGGGCTTGAGCGCCACCGCGAACAACTGAACATCACCAACGCCCAGGTCGAAGAACTGACCCGCCTGGCCGCCACCGCCTCGACGCGCCAGGCCCAGTATGCCGAAGGCCTACCGGACTTGCGCCGGATAGAGGCCGAAGCCGCTGCCGAACTGCACCGTTTCAATCTCGCCAGCGACGGGCTTGACGCGGAAGAACAGCGCATTGCCGACGCCAGGCTGGATACGGAACACCGGCTGACCCAGATTTCATCGGACATGTCGCGCGAAAAAGCCCTGGCCGTCGATGCAGAACAGGCGATCGCAAATTTAAATGATGAACGCCTGCGCATTGAAACGGCCCGCGAAGGCGAAGAAGAAAATGGCGAAACGGCCAAAATTGCCCTGGCCGACGCGAACCAGGCGGTGGCCACCCTGGATCAGGAACTCAGTGAACTGACCGATAGCTTCGCCACCGACGAGGCCCGCCGCACCAGCCTGACGCGAACCATTGCCGACTTGAATGATCGAAAAAGCAGGCTGTCTGCCAGGGCCGCCGAAACGGCAGAACAAAAAACCCGACTGGAAGCCGACGCCATCGACCCGGCGACCCTGATCGCGGCCGAAGCCGACCTGGAAGAAACACGGGCCGCCCTGGAACAGGCGCGACTAACCGCAGATACCGCCGAAACCACCCGGACCCAGTCCGCCGAAATCGTCAGTCAGGCGGTGTCGCTGCAGCACGTGGCAGAATCGGTATTGACCCGCCTGCAGGCCGAAGAACAGGCGCTGACCGATATCCTGCGTGAAAACACCGGTGATGAAGAATGGCCCGCCGTGATTGATGAAGTCACCGTGACACCGGGATACGAAGCGGCGCTTGGCGTCGCCCTGGGCGAAGATTTGTCGGCACCGGTCGATCAACCCGCCCCGGTCCACTGGAAAACCCTGCCGCCGTTTGCCAGTCCGGCTTCGCTGGCCGCAGGCATTGCACCGTTAAGCACCTTCGTCAGCGGTCCCGATGCCTTGTCACGATGCCTGAACCAGATTGGTGTCGTCGAAAACGATGAAGAAGGTGAACGCCTGGCAAGCCAATTGCTGCAGGGCCAGTGCCTGGTCAGCAAGGACGGTGGACTGTGGCGATGGGATGGCTTGACCGTCAACGCCGGTGCCCCGACCGCCGCCGCCGCCCGTTTGCAACAACGCAATCGCCTGGACGTCATCCGCAATGATCTTGACGGTGCCCGCGCCGATGTCGCCGAAGCCGAAGCCGAAACCAACCGCAAGCGCGACGATGCCGCCCTTGCCGAAAGCAACCTGAAACAAGCCCGCGAAGCCATCAGCGAATCCGACCGTGCCTATAACAAGGCTCGCGACGCACTTGGCGGCATCAAGGAAACCGCCACCCATCATTCTTCCCGACTGTCAGCCCTGGTGGAAACGGAAAACGGCATCCGCATCGACATCGAAGAAACCGACAGTCATGCTCGCGAAGCCACGGAAAACCTGAGCGCCCTGCCCGACCCGGAAGCCGCCCGTGGAAAAATTGCACTGATGCGGGCCGACCTGGCCGAGCGTCGGGCCGTACAACTTGAATGTCAAAGCGCTTTTGACACCCTGATTCGGGCCGCCCAGGAACGCCGCAACCGGTTGGGTGATATCACCCGCGAACAGGAATCCTGGAACCAGCGTGCCGCAGGCGCGGCCGGACAGATCGAACAACTTGGTGGCCGCCAGAAAATCGAACAGACCGAACTGGAACGCCTGCGTTCGCTGCCCGAAGAAATTCAGCAAAAACGAAAAACGCTGATGGATCGTATCGAAAATTTTGAAATCACCCGGAAACAAGCCAGCGAAAAACTGGCCGAGGCCGAAAGCCTACTCGCCGAAGCCGACAAAGCCTTGCGCTCGACGGAATCCGAATTGGCGATTGCCCGGGAAAACAGGGTTCGCGCCGAAGGCATGGTCGAACAATCCGATCAGGCACTGGCCGACCTTACCGATCGGGTCCTTGATAAACTTGATGCCAGCCCCGAACAATTGGCGGAAATCGCCGGATTGGATGACGACAAGCCCCTGCCTGAATTGGATGCCACCGAACGCAAGGTCGAACGCCTGATCAAGGAACGGGACACCATGGGCCCGGTTAACTTGCGGGCTGAACAGGAAACCCAGGAACTGAAAGAACAGATCGATACCCTGGAATTTGAAAGCAACGACCTGACCGTGGCCATCGAGAAACTGCGCAAGGGCATTTCAGAACTGAACCGCGAAGGCCGCCAGCGGTTGCTGAAATCTTTTCACGAAGTCAACGCGCATTTCCAGGAACTGTTCCAACGCCTGTTCGGTGGGGGCAAAGCGTACCTTGAACTGACCGATTCCGACGATCCGCTGGAAGCCGGCCTGGAAATCATGGCCAGCCCTCCCGGGAAACGCCTGCAAAGCCTGTCATTGCTGTCGGGTGGCGAACAGGCGCTGACGGCGTTGGCCTTGTTGTTTGGCGTGTTCCTGACCAATCCGGCACCGATTTGCGTGCTGGACGAAGTCGACGCCCCGCTCGACGATGCCAACGTCGATAGATTCTGCTCCATGCTCGACGAAATGTCAGCAGCCGGACGCACCCGCTTCCTGATCATCACCCATCACCGCCTGACAATGGCCAGAATGCACCGGCTTTTCGGCGTTACAATGTCCGAACGAGGGGTCTCTCAACTGGTTTCGGTGGACCTGCAACAGGCCGAACAAATTCGCCAGACTGCGTAGCCCCATGTTGCAGTGCGAAATATCAAGCCAATTGGCGTTAAATTTAATCAATATTATCAATCGCTTATGTCGACGTCATTGGACCTTGACAGGGCTCGGAGAGGGCATTACTTTCCGCACGGTTTATAGCAAAACGACGGCCCCATAACGGACGCAGTTCCTGGGACTGAATTGGCGCACAGGTTTTATGAGCGACGATCATCCCAAAGCGGACCTGGAAGACTTGGACAACCGGCTCAAAAGAGTCAGGAAAGACGGGAAATCCGGTACTACAGCCGCCGCCGATAACGGCAAAAGCGATGCGGCGGGTTTCGGTATGGCAATGCGGGCGGGCACGGAAATGGTGTCGGCTTTGATTGTCGGTGTGGCGATCGGACTTTTGTTGGACAACTGGCTGGATACCGGGCCTTGGTTTTTTGTGGTGTTTTTTTTCCTTGGCGCCGGAGCTGGGGTGTTGAATGTCTACCGGGCAGCCACTAGCATGGGATCGGTTCCAGGATATGGACCCGGGACCGAAACAAAGCGACCTGACGACACGATTGATAAATAACAGGAATCGGACGACAACAAAGTGGCAAATCCGCTAGCGCAATTCGAGATCAAGACCCTGGTGCCCATTCAATTGGGCGAGGTCAACGCGTCGTTGACCAATTCAGGCCTTTTCATGGTCATCACGGTTGCCGCAGTATCGCTGTTCGTGGTGCTGGGTATGCGCAGTCGCTCCCTGGTTCCCGGCCGCTGGCAGTCGATGACGGAACTCAGTTACGAATTTATCGCCAGCATGATCAGAGACAATGTCGGCAGCGAAGGACGCAAGTACTTCCCGTTCATCTTTTCGCTGTTCATGTTCATCCTGTTTGCCAACTTGATTGGCCTGATCCCATACAGCTTTACCTTTACCAGCCACATCGCCGTCACGTTTGCCATGGCCCTGTTCGTGTTTTTGGGTGTCACCGTGATTGCTATTGCCCGGCACGGGCTGCATTTCTTCAGCTTCTTTCTGCCCAAGGGTGTGCCCATCGTAATGGCCCCGATTTTGGTGCCCATTGAAATTCTTTCTTATCTTTCCAGGCCGATCAGCATGTCGATCCGCTTGTTCGCCAACATGATGGCCGGACATACGATGATGAAAGTGTTCGCAGGGTTCATCATTCCGCTGGGGATTCTCGGCGGCTGGGCGCCGCTGGCCGTTGATGTGGCGCTGACCGTATTTGAATTTCTTGTGGCCTTTCTGCAAGCCTATGTATTCACGGTCCTGACTTGCCTGTATTTAAACGACGCGATCAAACTGCACTAGATTTAACCTTTCACTTCAACCTGAGATTATCTTTAAGAAACTAAGGAATTTAACCATGGAACTTGATGCCGCAAAAATGATTGGCGCCGGCTTGGCTGTTATTGGACTGGGAGGCGTTGGTGCCGGTATTGGCAACATCTTTTCTTCCCTGATCAGCTCGATTGCCCGTAACCCGGCCGCCCGTGGCCAGGTTTTCGGCCTGGCCATGCTTGGCTTCGCGCTTGTTGAAGCCGTTGCGTTGTACGCACTGCTGATCTCGTTCCTGATCCTGTTCGCTTGATTTTTAGGCGGCGTCCCTTCGCGGTCGCCGCCTGTGAACCCCATTCAGGAGCAATCCATGCGAAAAGTCTTGGCTTCGCTGATTAAAGCTTCGCTTACCGCGGCCCTTGCCTTGGCGTTCATCGCCCCGGCCAAGGCCGCTGGCTTGCCGCAGCTTGACGTCACGACCTTCCCGCCCCAACTGATATGGCTGGTGCTGACGTTTGCCGTGCTTTACCTGGTTATGTCCAGGGTTGCATTGCCACGGGTCAGCCAGATTCTGGAAGAACGGCAACAACGGATTGAAGACAATCTGACCAAGGCCGAATCCTTGCGGCAGGAAGCTCAAGCAGCAGCCGAAGCCTATGAGAAATCGCTTGCCGAGGCCCGTGCCGAAGCCCACGGCGTCATGATCGATACGATCAACCGAATCGCCGAGGAAGCCGCCCGACAACAGGCTGCACTGAGCGAGAATCTGGACAAGGAAACCGGGGCAGCCGAACAGCGAATCGGCGAGGCCCGTGACGCCGCCATGGCATCGCTTGGCGATGTCGCTGCCGAAGTCGCATTGGCCACCGCAGAAAAACTGACCGGTGAGAATCTGGATGACAAGGAAGTCGCCGCCGCCGTTAGCAAAATAATGGAGGAACGTCGATGAGCGTCGCCCACGCCGCCGAAGCCGTTGTCAGCCACGGTGCTTTTTATGAGACACCGGAATTCTGGGTATTGGTCGCTTTCGTGCTGACCATCGCCTTGGCCGGCAAGACCGTCGCACAAAAAGTATCCGCAGCCCTGGACGAACGATCAGAAGGCATTCGAAGCGACATCGAAGAGGCAACCCGCCTGCGTGAAGAAGCCCAGGAACTGCTGGCTTCGTATGAACGCAAACAGCGGGACGCCTTGGAAGAAGCCCAGCAAATTGCCGACCGCGCCGCAGCCGAAGCCGAATACCTGACAAAAAAGGCGGCAAGCGACCTTAAAACCTTGCTCGAACGCCGTGAGCGTCAGGCCAAGGAACGCATTGCCCAGGCTGAAGTCGCTGCTATTGATGATGTGCGTGCCGCAGCGATTGATCTGGCCCTGGAAGCCAGCCGACGTATGCTGGCTGAAAAAATTGTCGGTTCCAAGGCTGACAAACTCATCGATGCAGCCATCAAGGAACTTCCCGGCAAGCTGCATTAACGGGTGCCTGAACAATGTCGAATTACCCGTTAGATTTCGACGTCGATTTCACCCGCAGCCTGTACCCTGACGGAATCTGGGACTGGTCATTCTTTGAAAATGCCGGTGGCAGTTTTGTGCCGTCCAGCGTAATTTCCCGCCTTACCGCCTATATGACGGAAACCCAGGTGCAACCGGGTGCCGAATACCCTGCCTCTGCCCTGGCGGCGCGTCGTATGGCCGATGGCCATCGCCTGATGGCCGAAATGATTGGCGCGACACCTGACGAAGTCACCGTTTCTGCGTCGACCTCGATCAATGTCTATGTTTTGTCCCATGCCCTGCGCCCCCTATGGCAAGACGGTGACGAAGTTATCGTAGCGGTGCAAAACCACGAGGCAAATTCAGGTTCGTGGCGACGCCTGGCCGATACAGGAATCACCATCGTTGAATGGCCCGTAGACCCTGTCAGCGGCGCCCTCGATACCGCGACCCTGGCCGGACTGCTAACCGACAAGACCCGCCTGGTTGCCTTCCCCCATGTATCAAACATCGTCGGGGCCATCAATGACGTGCCGGCGATCACCCGTATGGTCCATGATTGCGGTGCCATGGTGTGTGTCGATGGCGTCGCCTTTGCGCCGCACCGGGCGGTCGACGTCAAAGCCTGGGATGTGGATTTTTACCTGTTCAGCTTTTACAAGGTGTTCGGCCCCCACATGGGCTGCTTGTACGGTAAAAAGGAACGGCTGCTGGAAGCTCGCGGGCAATATCATTATTTCATCGGCGAGGATGAAACCGCCAAAAAGCTCAACCCGTCAGGGCCACAGCATGAAATGATCGCCAGCTTATGCGGAATTTCGGACTATTTCGACGCCCTTGCGGACCATCATTTAAACCAGAAACCCAACAGCCTGCACGACCGGGTAAAAGCAGTTTGCGACATCGCCGCACGGCATGAAGAAGAACTGGCGCAACGCTTTGTGGACGTCGTTCAATCAAATCCGAAAATTCGACTGATCGGCCCGGCGACGGCGGACCTGAATACCCGTGTGCCGACTTTCTCCTTCGTGATTGAAGGGCTTAAATCTGCCGACGTATGCAAACACCTGCTCGACCACAAGGTGGCGGCATCACACGGGCACTTTTATGCCAAACGCCTGATTGAAGCCCTTGGCATAGACGACAGCGAAGATGGCGTCGTCCGGGCATCCATGGCCCACTATACCTCTATGGATGATGTCGAACGACTGACCACAGGGCTTGAAAAGCTCCTTTAGGGTCGTATTGCCGGCACACTGTATTGAATCCGTTGCCGTTCAGGTTATATAGAAATCAGCTACAACACATGGAGGTACTGATGGCTGATGATACGCGCGCAAATTTAACCAAGGGCAGCACCTGGACACGCCTGATCTACATCATCCTGTTCACCATCACCTTCAAGATGGCAGGACTTATCATTGGCATCATCACATTGGTGCAATTTGTCACCGCCTTAATCACGGGCGGTACGGTCAACCAGCGACTACAGGACTTTGGCGGAATGCTGGGTTTGTATCTGCGCCAGGTCGTTGCCTACCTGACGTATACAAGCGATGAGAAACCCTTCCCCATTGGCCCCTGGCCGACAGACGAATTTGCGACCCAAAGCGCTCAACAAAGTGCGCCTGTACCGCCAAAGACCGGCTCAAAGTCCAGCGCAAAGACGAGCCCTGCCAAAAGCACTCCGAAGAAACCCGGCAAGAGCGTCACCAAGACAGTTCCGAAAAAACCTTAAGGCCGGTAGTGAAATGCAAAAAGGACGGACCTTACGGCCCGTCCTTTTTTTGTTTCTTGATCACCTGGCGATGTTCAGCCGGCAATTGCCTTTCCCGGATCGACAAACGTGTACCCCAGATCACTGGCGACCGCTTCATAGGTCACGCTGCCTTTATGCACATTCAAGCCCTGTAACAGGTGGATGTTTTCTGACAACGCCTGTTTGTAACCCTTGTCGGCCAACTGCAGGGTGAACGGTAACGTGACGTTATTCAGCGCATATGTCGATGTGCGGGGAACCGCGCCTGGCATATTGGCGACGCAATAGTGAACCACATCGTCGACCACATAGGTTGGGTCGGCATGGGTGGTGGCATGAGACGTCTCAAAACACCCCCCCTGATCGATGGCCACATCGGCGAGCACGGATCCCGCTTTCATGTTGCGGACCATATCGGCCGTGACCAGCTTGGGTGCGGCCGCACCCTTGACCAGAACACCCCCGATCACAAGATCGGCCACAGTGACCAGATCTTCCAACGCCGCCTGTGTCGAATAGACCGTTTTCAGGCCGGATCCGAATTGCCCGGATAACCGGTCCAGGACATCGACGTTGCGATCCAATACGGTCACATCGGCGCCCATTCCCAGGGCAATCGTAACGGCATTTTCACCGACCACACCACCGCCGATAACGACGACTTTGGCAGGAGCCACACCGGGCACGCCGCCCAGCAAAATACCTTCGCCGCCATGCGCTTTTTCAAGACAATGCGCCCCGGCCTGCACCGACAAGCGGCCCGCCACCTGCGACATGGGTGCCAACAGGGGCAATCCGCCCCGGGCATCGGTCACGGTTTCATAAGCGATGCAAATGGCACCACTGTCCACCAGGTCCTTTGTTTGTTCCGGATCCGGGGCCAGATGCAGGTAGGTAAACAGGACCTGACCTTCGCGCAGCATCTTGCGTTCAATGGCCTGGGGTTCCTTGACCTTAACGACCATATCCGCCGCGGCGAAAATTTCTGCCGGTTCAGCGGCAATGGTGGCACCAGCGGCCCGGTATTCGTCATCACTGCTGCCAATGCCAAGCCCGGCACTGGTTTCAACCAAGACAGCGTGGCCATGGGCCACCGCCTCGCGCACGCTACCCGGTGTCATTCCGACGCGGTATTCGTGGTTTTTGATTTCCTTGGGCACCCCGATAAGCATTGCGTTCTCCAGTAATTTGAATTGATCCAAGGGAAGAACATAGCAAAATCGAGCCAAAATGTTCTTGCAAAGATTGTGAATTTTTACCAATAAACGCGATATAATTTGACAAAAATTCAGATATTTCGCATATAATTCCAATTATGAAGCTTGATACGATAGATAAATCGATCTTAAATTTACTGCAGTCGAGCGGTAGAATTTCCAATTCAGACTTGGCCGAACAGGTCGGCCTGTCGCCATCGGCCTGCTTGCGTCGCGTTCGCCAGCTTGAAGAAGCCGACATTATCGAAGACTACGTCATGCTCGTCAGCCCTGCGGCCATCGGCAAACCTTCCAATATATTTGTCGAGGTATCCCTGGCATCACAAAGCGAATACAGCCTCAATTCCTTCGAAAGCGCCGTCGCCGAATGCCCGGAAGTGATGGAATGTTATTTGATGGCCGGGGAATCCGATTATTTGCTACGGGTTGTCGCAAAGGACGCAGCCGATTACGAACGTATTCACAAAACCCATTTATCCAGATTACCCAATGTTTCAAGAATTCGCTCGCAATTCACGTTAAGAGCCGTATGTAAAAAAACTGCTTTTCAGATATAAAGGTCTGTCCAGTTGAACAAGAGAGCCCATTAGTGTCCGACGATTTTGACATCAAACGCCGAAATGGCGCGCGGTTCACCGAACAGAGCGTGCAGAACATCCTCGAGTTTTCTCCCGGATTGGCCTGCTGCTACCGGGACGGGCGCATCCTGGCCGTGAACAGCGCCGGGGCGGCCATGCTTGGATATGATGACCGCACATCTCTCGAAGGTCGGATGTTTGAAGATTTGCTGCCTCATGATTACGCCGGCATGGACCTGATCGAACAAGTACTTGAAGATAAAATGCCATGCCTTGCCATGATGCGGCAGGCCGATGGAACAAAACTACGGGTTGAAATCCAGATTCAACTGGCCCGCGAACTGGGGCCGGGGACCTTGATCATCCGGGCCGAAGATATCAGCAGCCGCGTTTTTCTGGGGTCGGATATCCAGAATTCTGAAATGCGGTTTCGCGATCTGGTCGACAACGCCATTGACCTGATCTGTTCGTGTTCAGATGGCAAGATTACTTTCATCAATCGATCGGGGCTGGCCCTTGTCGGCACGAAAAACCCGGACGAAATCATTGGCATGCCCGTCAGTGGGTTGTTCCATCCCGATTACCTGGAAGTCTTCACTGAACCTGAGATCCTCTTGGAACTAATGCGCGAAAAAGAGCCCTTCCCGGCAAGGTTCGCCCGCCAGAATGGTACCTGCATAGATGTGCACATCGCCATAACCCCATCCCGAATCGGATCGGACTTTATGCTTGAGGCACGCGACATAACGGCCCATCGCAACGCCGTGATGGCACTGCATCAGATGAACCAGGACCTGGAACTGCGCGTACAATCCCGTACACAAGAACTTACCGATGAAGTCGCCCGCCGCAAAGAAACAGAAGAACAATTGCGCCAGACAGCTTTGCATGACGGGTTAACGGGGCTTCCCAATCGCCAATTGCTGATGGAACGTCTTGACCACGCCCTTCGCCGGGCCCACCGGGACCAGAATATGGTCGCCGTCATTTTCATAGATCTTGATGGCTTTAAAAGTGTCAACGACACCCATGGTCACGACGCCGGAGACGCGCTTTTAAAAAGCGTTTCCAGTCAATTATTGCGGCAAGTCCGCGAAACCGACACCGTGGCCCGTTTGGGCGGCGACGAATTCATTATCGCCTACACCGAAATCAATACGCCCCAAGAGGCAACGTTGTTAAGCCAGCAAATCCTTGACGCCCTTACCGGTTCGCAGTCGATGGTCAATGATCAGAAAATCGATGTCGGTGCCAGCATCGGCATTGCGCTTTACCCCGAACATGGACAATCCGGCGAAGATCTTATCAAGGCCGCCGATGAAGCCATGTATGATGTCAAAAAACGCGGCAAGAACAGCTATTCGTTGGCAGTGGGCAAATCCTGACCGCACAATCAGGCGTTGGATTCAAAAAACTGAGGGCATTGCTGCGTGGGATAATTGCCTGATCCACCCGGGCATGGTAGAACCCCCATGAAACCGCATCGAATAAGACAAATAGGCGCACCTACCCTTTTGGCACGCGCCTGGTCGTTGATATTTTATTATGGGGGAAGCGCGGCTTGATCGGGATTAAGGATGTCGCCTTGCACTTTGGCGGAATTAAAGCCGTCGACGGAATAAGCCTTGAAATTGGAGCGGGAACGATCACCGGTTTGATCGGCCCCAACGGTGCCGGCAAGACAACGTTGTTCAACATTGTCGCGGGCCTGTACGCACCTTCTTCCGGACGCATCACCCTGGATGGTAAAGACATCGCTGGCCTGAAACCTCATCAGTTGTTTCCCGAAGGCTTGTTGCGCACCTTTCAGATCGCCCACGAATTCTATTCCCTGACGGTTCGCGAGAACCTGATGATGGTTCCAGGTAACCAGTCCGGCGAAACCCTTATGAATGCCTTGTTTCGTCGCGCCAAGGTAAAGGCGGAAGAGGAAATCATTCACCACAAGGCCGATGAAGTTATCAAATTCCTGAACCTCACCCACCTGGCAGATACACAAGCGGGCAGCTTGTCGGGCGGCCAGAAAAAACTGCTGGAATTGGGCCGTACCATGATGGTCGATGCCAAGGTTGTCTTGCTTGATGAAGTCGGTGCGGGCGTTAACCGTACGCTGCTTAATGAAATTGGCGATGCCATCATCCGCCTTAACCAGGAACGCGGATATACCTTTTGCATGATCGAACATGACATGGATTTCATTTCCCGCCTGTGCGACCCGGTCATTGTCATGGCCGAAGGGAAGCTGCTCGCCCAAGGGACCGCACAAGAAGTAAAATCCAATGAAAGCGTCATCGAGGCCTACCTTGGAACCGGACTTAAGAACAAGCCAGGCGTAACGATCCCATGAGCTATTTGATCGGCAAGGAAATGAGCGGCGGGTATGGTGGCGCCGATATCCTCAAGGGCTGCACCATCGCGGTCGACAAAGGGGAGATTGCGGTCGTCGTCGGGCCAAACGGCGCTGGCAAGTCAACGGCCATGAAGGCCATGTTTGGCATGTTGAACCTGAACGAAGATTGCGTCACCCTGGACGGCGAGGACATCACCCGGCTTTCCCCCCAGGAACGGGTTAACAAAGGCATGTCATTCGTGCCGCAAACCAACAATGTCTTTACCACCATGACCGTCCATGAAAACCTGGAAATGGGGGCGTTCAGCCGCGAAGACGACTTCAGTGAAACCCTGGAACATGTCTATGACCTGTTTCCGGCACTGAAGGACAAACGCCATCAACCGGCAGGTGAGCTTTCCGGCGGTCAGCGCCAGCAGGTAGCGGTCGGTCGAGCATTAATGACCAGCCCGAAGGTCCTGATGCTCGACGAACCCACCGCCGGGGTTTCGCCCATTGTCATGGACGAACTGTTTGACCGGATTCTGGAAATAAAAAAAACCGGCATCGCCATTTTGATGGTCGAACAAAATGCACGCCAGGCCCTGAATATTGCCGACAAGGGATATGTTCTGGTAACCGGCGAAAACAAGTTTACCGATACCGGCGAGGCCCTGCTGGCCAATCCTGAGGTCAGACGCTCCTTCCTGGGCGGGTAAGAAAAATGGCAACTGATATCCTTAACGCACTGGTCCTGATTTCGAATTTTGTCATCGTCCCCAGCCTTGCTTACGGCGCGCAACTGGCCCTGGGGGCGCTTGGCGTTACCCTGGTTTATTCCATATTACGGTTTGCCAACTTCGCCCACGGCGACTTCATGGCATTCGGCACCATGGCCACGGTTCTTATTACCTGGTGGCTGCAATCCATGGGAATCGGCCTTGGCCCCTTGCCAACGGCGTTGCTGGCGCTGCCGCCGGCCATCCTTGTGACCATCGCCATGGCGTTGATCATGGACCGGTCGGTTTATAAATTCTATCGCAAGAAGCGCAGCGCACCGGCTATATTCGTCATCGCATCAATTGGCGTGATGTTTGTCATGAA
>Ga0316204_10006988_pt1 | contig 16872 bp, 12 predicted proteins | sample 6monrhotite_MG_2_FD_205661 | JGI IMG/M metagenome (GOLD analysis project Ga0316204, IMG submission 205661) | Microbial mat bacterial communities from mineral coupon in-situ incubated in ocean water Damariscotta River, Maine, United States -... | ecosystem: Environmental > Aquatic > Marine >... | reverse complement strand
ATCCGTTCCGCCGCCATCCCAAATCGCAAATGGCACTTCTTCGATAGAAAAGTCGTACATGTCACGCCCGGCTGTTGAATTAAAGCCGTATGTTGTATCCGTACTTCGCGTTGAATAATCTGCGCCGTAAATATTCTGGATCGCCAGAATATCAATCAGCATTGGTGTTGCAGAATACTGCCAAATACCCGAGCTGTTCCAATGATCACTTCCGATATTATTATCGTTGAAATACGACATCACAGTCATTTGGTGAGTGTCGTCTGTCCATTGCGCGTCTGTTCCATAGCTCGCGCTACCGTTATAATTACCTGTGTGTCCCAAACCCAATGAGTGACCGATTTCATGCAGAGCGGTCATCAGCGCATAGTCACCCATATCATTAAAATCCGACCATGACGGAATGGCAGTATCGATCGAAATCATATTGCTAACGATTGTTGTGCCGGACGTAAAAGAGCTTGACCATGCTCTTCCGTCATCGCCCTCAACAATCGTTATGTTGGCGCCGCTGGCGACTTGCGTAAAGGAAATGTCCGCCACATCGGCCCAAAGGTCAAAGGCCAGTGAGATACCCGTTTTTTGTGAAGCAGTAAATTCGTTTGATAGGCTATAAGTAATGTTATCCTGAGTCCATGAGCGGTTGCTCCCGCCAATATCCTGCCAAAAACCATGCGTCAGATAATTTGCAAATGTATTTGGATCTGCCGGACCGCTCGGCGCAAATAAAGGCTCGTCTTGTTGTGCTTGATTGTCTGTTTCTGAAAAATTAACAGTACTGGGCTGACCGCTTTGGCATGCCGCACATCCGCAGCCAGGAGTTATCCCTGAATCCATAGAAAAGCTTGAATCTGTCATATTCTGTCCCTAAAATCTGGTATCATCAGCCCCATTTACCAGATTACACGGAGAAAGTTGCGTTCTACTTAAAATTGTATAAAATTTGATCTTTTTTTAACGTGCAGTTGCATGTAATTCAATCGCAACAAGGTTAATGACAATATTAAGCTTTTAAATCCGTAAGAACAGCGCTGAAATCACGGTCGGTTTGTTCCTTAAAATATCTTACCCCTCTTGTGACAGAGTCTCTGGGCGTTTGACCAGCCGTAACCACATATAAGGTCCCATCAGATTTTTGAGAAACCAGCTTTGCATCCGGCAAATCAATAGATGGGGGAGCATCCAGAATAACAAAATCGTACTTTTCCCTCAACTCATCTAGCAATAGAGAAAACTTGGCAGAATTCAACAAATCAAACGCACTGTTGGGTATAGGCTGCGCCAGAATAATATCCATAGATGTACCGGTATCCTTTAACGTTATATTCTCCAGAGTTTCCTGACCGGTCAGATAGTCAACAAGCGTCATTTTATTCGAAACATTTAATATCTTTGCCAAAGATGGTTGCCTTAAATTCACATCAACGAGTATTACACGCTTCCCTGATCTGGCGTTTAACCGACCAAGCCACGCGGACAGGACAGTCTTACCCTCTTTTTCCGTTGACGATGTAACAGTCAGAACATTTGCCTTCTTTGAATTTTCATTCCTGTCTTCATTCAATGCGATACTCAAATTTCTTATCGCTTCAGACACAGCAGAAGACGGATTCGACAGAACATAGCCTGCCAGTTTTTCTTTTTTGATCCCTTTTGGAGACGGTACCAAACCATGACACCTTATAGCCAGAGCCTTTTCAAGATGCTCAACGCTCCGAAAAGCATTGTCTAGTTTTTCAACAAAAACGGCGAGAGCCAGACCAAAGAACAAGGACACAAACGCACCCAGACTTAAGATCAGTTTTTTATTAGGATAAGACGGCTCATAAGGAACAGCCGCATAGGATATAACTTCGATATCAGCATCTTGCAGGGCTTCTTTACCGGCAGTGCGCTTATATGTCTCTAAAAAAGTCCTTAAAACCAAGCGGGAAGATTCCGCCTCGCGCTCCAATTCGCGTAATTTAATCAAGGCCCCGGAATCCTCATGGCTCTGCATCTTTACTTCGTCCATGTTTTTTCTGATTTCATCAACTCTTGCCTGAGCGATACTTAACTCGCGCTTTAAAGTTTGTTTTGATTTTTGCTGCTCCAGAGCAAGAGAACGTCTTACCTCCTCAAGTTCGGAATGCTTCTTTATCATCACTGGATGCTTCGGTCCGTAACGACTTGATAATTCAGATATCCCACTCTGCAAACGCCCGACCTCTATCGTCAAACTCTTAATAACAGCCGCATCTACTGTGTTTGATTTAACATCTACAGACGCATCATTTTCATGTTTTCCAGATGATTGTTTCAGCTTCGCCTTCACTTCGGCATACTGGGTTTGAGCCTGAACCAATCTTTGGTTTAATTGGGACAACTGCTCTGCAGAAATTTCATGCCGCTTACCTTGGGCCAAATTATTCAGGTTCTTATGTTCTTCAATTTCTGTTTCCGCTTCAAAAACATGACGACGCAGTTTTTTTAACCGGTCGTCTAACCAATCTGTTAAACGTCTTTGTGCTTCGTATTTCTGGGAAAGCTTGTGCGCTATATACTCCTCAACCAGAGTGTTTACGATCTTTGATGCTTTGTACGGGTTAGACGATATAAAACTGACCTGCACAGCTTTTGACCCGGGGATGGCGTTAACTCTCAAAGCATCTAAAAACCTTGTCACCGCGTCCGCAACGTTTTTATCAAGAGCTTCGGGAGACAAAGTCTTAAGCTCAGTACCATCTACGGATAAATTTCGAAAATTACTTCGTTTTTTGTTATCAAAGCCAACAACGGCCACGTCTTTATCGCGAGAGCCAGAGAACTCCGGATCTTTCATTAAATCCAGCTTGCGAACGACATTTGCCGCCAGATTGCGTGACTTTAGCACTTCCAATTCAGTCAAAATAAATGAAACATCGAATACAGATGCTTTCGCAAGCAGAGAGTCTTCAGATATGTTTAATTGTTGAGAATCCGACTTAATCAAGATGAGCGAACGCGCCGTATAACGTTCAGAGACCACAGACACAAGAAATATAGAAATGGACAAGCCAACAAGCACAACCGCTAAAACACTCATCTTTCTGCGCCATATCATCAATAATAAACCTCGAATATCGACATCCTCGAACACGGGTCCGAGCCTTTGATAATCAAGATGCTTATTTTTGTTTTGATCTACCATTATGCTGCACTCTGTTAAAACAGCCTTTCTCTAACAAAGACCACATCACCGGGATTTATTTCCGATTCTACGGGGCGGTATTCATACTCTGAGCCTTGTCCGTGCTTTAAGATTTTAACGTTCTTTCGATTGGCCCTATAAGTGAAACCACCAGCCAAAGCTACAGCTTTTAAAACACTCATATCTGTCGTGTAGCCATAACTTCCTGGGGCTCGAACCTCACCGATAATATAAAATGGGCGAAAGCTCGAAACCTCAATCGATATGCTCGGGTCAATCAGATACCCTTCCATATATTTTTGTTTCAGAAGCCTCTCCGCTTGCCGTAAAGAACAACCAGACAATAAAATCTCTCCAACCAACGGCATAGAAATTGCCCCTGTGTTCCCAATCGTGTAATGCCCCGATAAATCCGCCTCGCCATAAACGCCAATCATCAAGACATCACGAGGGCCTAAACGATACGACGCCGGTTCCGCCTGCCCTGCAGAGCAAACAGTGTTTTCAGAAGAGGGGGCATTCGAATCTACAGGCAGCGGCGCTTCGAAAGCAGCCTGCTCACTTATCGTTTCCCCTGACTCACCCACAGGGGTGCACGCCGCGCAAAATGCACAGAGCAAAACCAAAATGTAACGACATGCCAAAGATGAGTCTCTCATGTGAAAGGAACCGAGCTTGATGCTTTATTAAAATGCGAGAGAAAACGCACGAATCATACTGAATTATAAAGGTTAAAGCCATTTCACACAATAGCCGCCCACGCGCAAAGAAAAAACAACCATAGGCTGCTAAGAAGCTTTTGTCCGAGCAAAATCAGAGAACGATTTCCAAAAATTTTGACGGCGCGGCGTTAAAATACCCCCCGTGTAATCAAGGCTTTTCAAATGATTCTCTTGCGCTGCTTCAATTTGATGTCTCGGACTATCCAGCATTTCAACGATACAGGTCGCTAAACCCTGCTCATCACCGGGTTTAACCAGCCATTTTTTGTTAATCAACTCCGGTATTCCACCCGCTGTCGACGCAATAACGGGACACGCCATGCTCATTGCCTCGATTGCTGCCCTCGGCACACCCTCTTGATAAGAAGGCTGTAAGTAAAGATCTATGTCGGCCAACCAGCTTAAAACAGCACCACCACTTTTCATCATACCATCAAAATGAACACGGTTTCCAAGGCCAAACTCCCACGCTTTTTGCATAAAAGGTGCCGGATTTCCAGGGCCCAAATGCCGAAAAACAAAACATCCCGGTTTTTCCTCTTCGACTCTTTGCAACGCATTTAAGGCTACATCAATGCCCTTAATACGGTTATCCAGATTTCCGATCAAGCCTATCACGTAGGGCAGGCTTTTCTCATCCTCTTTCGAAGCAATAGCATCAAGCCTTTTCTTCAAAACATTAACGTCAGCATCATCAATACGTACATTCGAGGCACAGGCCACCTCCCCGCGCGCAGGATAGCGCTCTTGTAGAAAATGTTGGCTCACATAAATTACATAATCGGCATTTTTCGCTATGCTTTTATCGCGCAACCAGCGAATAGGCGCATATAGCTTTCCAAGCTTATTACCGTGGTTCCACGTGCTGTCCCACGCACATGCGGCCATTTCCATGGCTATTGGCTTATTCATTCTTTTTGCATGCTTATAAGCCAACCAACCCAGATCACTCACAGCCCTGATAATCACAGCATCCGCATCGGCGACAATTTGCTTCATTCGCCGATCAACGCTCCGGATGTATTTCAAGCGCCCTAACGGTGTATTCACATTGGGGAACAAGACAAAAGAGACGCGCTCGCCACCGCTTTCGTTCAATTTTGATCTATCGGAACCGTTTAACTTCGCCCCACGACCAGCTACAACCAGATGATCGAAATTATCGAGAAAGGGTTTCCAATAACTATATGGGAACTGCCCCGGTGAATAAACGGCACCTTCTCTACACTGTTGGTAGATATTATCGTGGCAGTATAATACTCTCATGAATGATTAAAATGATTTGTTGTTAAAAAATGAACTCAGTGGATCTTTATAAGCATTTATAAACACTAATACTACAGCATGATAAAAGAACCCAAAATAATTTTTCACCATATACCAAAATGCGGCGGGACCTCTATCGTCACAGGGCTGGCCATGACCTACTATCCTTGGCGTTTGCTACGCTATGGCCGAAAAGGTTTTTCAGGCTCTCTCAATTCTCCGGCGTCCTCTTACAGTGCGGATTTGCATGGTAGGGACCGGTATGAATTCCGGCGCGAACTCTTAGCTTACACCGCGAAAAAAGGCGATTCACCGCTTATCTCTGGTCACTATCCGTTTAATGATAAGCTTTATAACGACCAAAAAGAACAATGGAACTTTGTTACCTTGCTCCGGAATCCGGTTGAGCGTTGGTATTCCGAATATTTTTGGAACAGGTATAAAGACCATGACTACGCAAAAACAGATCTACCGATAGGCCAATATATGGAGACCGCTGCCGGCAAGGCCAGTGCGCGCTCTTTTGTGAATTTTTATGCGGGAACACAAAACCCTACAGCCACACCTACGCCCGAAGAAATACAGCAGGCTTGCGATACATTAGCAAAAATGACAGTCATCGGCTGCCTTGAACATCTGGGCAGATTTCAAAGCGATATGAAGATCGCTTTCGGCAGGAAGCCTCTCTTCATGAACAGAAACTCCAGCCCTGCGCCCGAAGATAAAAAAATACGACCGAACGAAAAGAGTGATACGCATAACAAGCTGCTAGACATGCTGGCCGCGGACATCGAAATATATCAATACGCGAAAAAGCTGCTAAAATTGTAATGCTTTACCAAGCGGTTTTTGCTCTTAAAAACACAATACTATTCTCCATGCTTAAGCCATTCACCGTACTGTCACGCGTTACGTAATCATATTCCGCGCTCAGCTGTAAATGCGGGCCTATAATGTAATTGATTCCGACACCTGCATCGATTGTATCATCTTCACGCGAAGTGCTTTCGAACTCCTCTCTCTCATGGGACACGCTTGTCTTGAGAAACAGGCTTCTCTGTAATTCATGCCTAAACTCAACCCCGGCATAGGTTTTAGTTAATGCGGCAACGATCTCATTGTCTTCTGATGTTTTGCGTGACACATCAAAAATGATACGGCTTTTCGTACTTGGCTCCCATGTCGCCATGGCCTCGACAGATAACCCTCCCGCATCGTCAATGGCACCGGAATCATAAGATCTATTTTCCCACCCTGCGCCGACGAACCCATAAAGCAGCCCTTTAAAATCAAAAGACGTGCCGGTCAACACACGCAGCAAATCATTATTCCGGTTCAAAGATCCCGGTGCTTGGTTGATATACTCTTCTTGTGCAAATGTTGTTTCCAAAAATGGTGCCCAGCCTGTTTGTGCATCATAAGAGGCCCTTGCCTTGATCCGCATTCTGTCCACATCGCCGTTGTCCCGCACGAGCTGCCCGCCGCTCACAATCCTGGCATTTTCAAGGCGCGCCTGACGATAACTCCCAAGCATACTCAGCATGAGCCTATTGGGCTTATAAATAAAACCGGTTTCTGCTTCGAGAGATTTCACCCCTAACGGTTTTTCTGTTAATTCAGAGACAGATGCTCGCCTTTGATTACGTCGCTGTAAAGAACCATCATGATAAGATAAACGAACAGGGATATTTAAACCCTGCTTTGCTTCCAAATCCACATCAATGGTTGCACTATAATTTTCAACATTTTCATTTTTTAAATCCCAATGGTGAAAAATTTCAGCATTCAACGCTGCTAAAAACTGATGCCTCCCCCATTTTTTCAAAATAAGGAGTTCGGGTTTTAATGCTGTAACAAAATCACTCTTTTCCTGCGTTTCCGTAGCCAAAACATTGTCATTATAAGCCTGTTCAAGCGTTAAATTTGGGAATAATAAAAATGTTTTAAACTTAACCGGCTCTCCGCGGTACATGAATGGATCAACTGTGATGTCATTAAAACCCGAAGACGAGCGCGCTCTAAAATCAAAAGATTGGGCCTTTGGATCTACCTGAGCATAGGCCGTTAACGACGTCCCAGCGCCCAGCGCCGTGAACATAGCAATCGTCACAAAGGTAGAAACCTGTTTTAAAAAGCCGTTAGGCATAAGATTATCTTTACGCGAAAATTAGGTGGAAACACCCTTAGAACAAATATTAGTATTTAGTATAAAGAATTCTTTAGCTTCTATGAAGTGCGAAAATTATGGTATCTAGGAGAAGTATATTTATAAAACGGATAATAAGAACCATATGATGCAACATTTGCAACGCATTCTCGACAAAACGTCACCTAAACAGGTTTTTTACCACATGAAAGCCCGCCAACCGACGGAGCATCTTCTTCATAGCCTTGATATGACAGAGTTCAAAAAACTTTTGAAATTCAAGGATGATACCGGCCACCCTCAATATAAAAAATATTTTAACGCGGCTTACTGGCTTCGGCAAAATGTTCAACGCGCACTTTATTTGGGATTAAACCGTAAACAGCCGATTGATATTCTGGATATAGGGTCGGGCTTTGGATATTTTCCCTATGTCGCAAAATTTTATGGTCACCGTGTCATTGGCATTGATCTGCCCGGTGATACGCTTTTCAACAAAGCTGCTGAGTTTTTGGGTATTGAGCGCCGTGATTATAAAATAGAGCCAAAAACAGCTATCAAAAGCTTTGGCACAAAATTCGATCTTATTACCGCTTTTCAAGTCTGCTTTAATGGTCATATAGAGGGTGAAATCTGGGGCGAGGATCAATGGGATTTTTTCTTAAATGATCTTTTTGAGAACCACATGAAGCCGGATGGTGTTTTATATCTCGGAATGAATTGGTCCCCCCATATACATGGCTGGATTCCAGAAGAAGTTCAAACATTGCTCAAAGAGAAATACCACGCAAAGTTTGATGGGCCTTCACGTATTACGCTTCGTGCGCCTTCGTAGACGATAGGCTATCCGTATGTTTCGCCTCTTTCTTTCATCTTTTTCCATGGTCATTGTGGGATTGGCTTGTGCGTTTTTAACGCATATGGCTTTGGCGAAAATGTTATCAGCCGATGAATATGGTGTATTCAGCTTTGTCTTTTCTTTGAGTTTGATCATCAGCGTTTTTTCCCTGTTCGGTTTTCAAAACTCGTCGGTCAAAGTCATTGCAAATTTTATGAATGGTAAAGACGATGAAAACCATACACATAAGTTCGTCAACTTCACGCGGGGCTTTACTTTATTGCTTTCAGCTTGCACCGCTTGCCTCACCTACGCTGTGCTTTACGGTTTTGGCTTAACGGAAAAATACCCGTTCGAAGCCATGCTTCTGGGTATTTTACTAGCCCCTCTCATGGTTTGTATGCGCCTGCACGCCTCCTTTATCAGAGGTTTTCACAAAAGCATTTTATCCGTGGTTTATGAAACAACATTGCGAGAGGTTTTAGTTTTAAGCTTATTGGCCCTGAGCCTGATGCTCGGTTTCACACTGCAATCCGGTTTTGAGGCTTTGTGTATTTTTATGGCTGCTATTTTTATAGTCAGCTGCGTATCCTGGGGCCATGCGAATATTTTTCTAAAAGAAACGCCAGCCGGACAAAGCCTTAAACCCGAGACATTTAGGAATTGGGTCAAACTTTCCTTCCCGATGATGCTCATTATTTTTGCACAGCGGTTTTTACGCCGCTCTGATATTATCATTCTGGGCCTTATGACCAGCCCGGCATTGGTTGGCGCCTATGCCATCGCCGCGCAATTTTCCGAGGTCGGGTCCATCGGTCAAAAAGGGGTTTTTGCTGTCTTCTCGCCGCGCGCGGCCACTTTGTTCGAACAAAAAAAAGGCGAAGAGCTCAAATCACTTTATCGCTCTATGACGCTTTATGGCGTCCTTACAACTGGCGCTATGTGCCTTGTGATTACGGCCTGTGCTCCCTATGCCCTGTCGTTCTTTGGCGAAGGGTTTAAGGACGGCTACAGCGCTTTGTTAATTTTACTTGCCGGACAATTCTTAAATGTGTCCTTTGGCCCTGTCGGCGTTTTAATGATCATGACAGAACATGAACGCGCCGCGATGAAATTCACATTGATGGCTGCGGCTGGAAACCTCATCTTCAATCCATTTGCTATTTATTTTTACGGGTTAGAAGGCGCGGCGGCGACAACGGCATTTTTCCTCGTACTGCGCGCTTTGCTGAGCTATATTGAAGTCAAGAAACACAAGCTTATCTGATTATGCTTCCTAAACCACTACGCACTGTTTTTTATTGGATACTTCGAAGTGGGCCTTTGGGCCGGGCCTTTGCAGACCTGATTGCATGGGGGTTTTTCGGGTATGTGAAACTATTCCGTATCCCGCCGCAAAAAGACGTTGCCGGGCTTACGGTCATTTCACACAAGCATAAATTTATTTTCTTTGGCATCCCCAAAGTCGCATCGCGCAGTTTTTACAATCTCTTCGTACAAGAAAAAAAATTAGAATATGGTATTGAATGGCATGAAAAACGTGATGGTTTTTTCGATGCCGTGGAAAATTATCCGGATTATTATAAATTCTCATTCGTGCGAAACCCATGGTCGCGCATTGTCTCGTGCTACAACAGCAAAATCGCCGACAACATCATTGGCAAACGCGCGCGAATAACAAGCTTTTACAAGCAGTTAAAAGGCGGCATGAAATTTGATGATTTTATAAACTGGTTAGGAATAGATGAAGGGTCTGATGATGTCGCAGATCGTCATTGGATTTCACAGCATCAATTTTTATGCGATCATAATGGAATAATGCTCTGTGACTTTGTTGGTAAATATGAAAGTCTTGATGAGGATTGGAAGGTCGTTTGCGAAAGAATTGGTATAGAATGCACCCCGCTCGCGCAAAAAGGATATGTCTCTGCCGAAGGGAAAACGAGGAACCCTACCGACACGAAGACAGAAAAAACCACAGTGCAAAAAACAAATTACAAAGATTTTTTCACTAGTGAAACGCGTGAGGCGGTCGCAAAACGTTACAGCAAAGATATAAAATTATTTGGATATAGATTCGATGAATAAAGGGCCGGACTTTATTGGCATAGGCATGGAGCGTGCAGGAACGTCATGGTTATTTACGCAAATCGCATCGCATCCCGATATTTGGGTACCGCCGTTGAAAGAGCTGCATTTCTTTGATGTGATCGACCCTCAGGCTTTTTATCTGAAGCATCGATATTCATATCACCTCAAAAGCCGCCTCAAGCAAAAGGCTGCGCCATTTATGAATTTACCGAACAGACCGGAATTTAAAAAGAACGATTACCTGACCTATTTACTTTGGGATCTTTATTTCTTCACTGGACGCTTTAACATCGATTGGTATAAACGCCTGTTCGATGATAAATTCACCGGCGGAAAAACCTGCGGTGAAATTACGCCAGCTTATTCAAACCTGACGCCTGAGACTATTCAAATGGCTCTTACCATGAATCCGAATATTAAGTTCCTCCTTATGCTCCGCAACCCGATAGAGCGCATGTGGTCCGGGCTTGTCCACCATTTCCGTCACATAGAGAAACGCAGTTTCAAAGACATAACAGAGAGCGAAATGCTGGATTTCCTTAAAAACCCGGCGGCACAAAACCGTTCGGACGTTGCCTCTATCTTGCAAACCTGGCAGGGTAATGTTCCTGCCGATCAGATTTTCATTCAAAATTTTGAACGTATTTCAAAAGACCCGGAAGGGTTAATAAAAGATACTTACGATTACTTGCAGGTTGATAATTCATATTTGCCGCAAGAAAGCTTATATAAAAAGAAAATCAACACCTATACGAAACATGATTTTAATATCCCTGAGAGCATTGGTGATTATTTAATTAATAGTTGCATGCCGATTATTAACGCCGTTGAAAAAACGCATCCAGAGATAACAAAAAAATGGCAAAAAATTTAAAGCTTACGCGAGAAACAAACGACTTCGTAGCGCCCTAAAGCGAAAGCAACGCCGTGACGAGCAAACTGGAACAACCCTTCGTTTACGCCTGCCAAAGGTTCAATAAATTTTGAATACCCAATCGGGCGGCGGATACTCTTCTCCACGCTTAGGCCACATTGCGAAATCAGATTGCCAAACGATAACGGCGTCCATGAATAAATATGCTGATCGGGGTCTTTGGCTTTCCAGTTCGAAAACCTGATGGAAGCAGGGTTTTCAGCCGGAACAACCAAGACCGCTTGTCCGCCTTTTTTAAGAACACGCGCAATGTTTTCAATCTGTTGCGCCGGGTTCGGGACATGTTCCAACGCATGGTTGGACATAACCACATCAACAGCTTCACTCTTCACCTTTTCGATATCCTCAAAAACCTCAATACCCTTGCTTTTCGCTTCGGCAATTGACGGCGCATTCACCTCCACGCCTATTCTATGACCGCACTCAATTTGAGATAAAACGCCGCCCGTTCCACAGCCAAAATCCAGCACAACATCGTCCGGTTTTATAAAAGGTTGAAAATGTGACGCGCGGCGGGATTGCAAAAAATCACTGCGGCGTTGCTTACGCATTTCATAATATTCATCACCTTTTTCACCGGTGTAATAGCTCATTTAATAAACTTTCTAATCGGGGGCCAGTCAGCCCAGCATCTCGGCGTAATCCAGTGTTGAAGCCGCTCAAACTTGTTCAATATCATGGCACAGGCAACGCCGCCCGACAATGCCATGACAAAGATCCACATAACAACGACACTCGTTTCATATGTTACGCTGGAGGTATCAAAAAGCCTGGTCACAATTTGCATGCCCCCTGCTAAAAACAGGAGATGGGACAGATAAAGTATCAAAGAGTTTTGTCCGCACCACTTTAAAACCCGAAAAGACTTAAATATCGGCGTTGTAATCAGAAATAAAAACGTCGAAACGATGATGACGTCATGAATTAAAACGGCATGGAGCATTGAGTAATCCGGCAATGCGATGACCGGAAACTTAATCAATGTGCCGAAGTAACCAGCGCAAAGGATTCCACACAGCGCGGTGATTAAGAATAGGGGTGAGAGCTTTTGCAGCGTTGCTTTGGACACATTCGTGCAAATGAACCGGATAACGAAGCCAAGCCACAATAAATACAAGGCGCTTAAAAGACCAAAGGGAAAGTAATATTTGAGCGGCGCTTCAAATGCTCCGACCACAAGATGCAAACACAATCCGCATATCATAAGCACCCAGACAGGTTTTTTGAGCGTTCCGACAAACAGCGCATTGAGGCATACAACAGAGACAAGCGCAGGCATAAACCACAAAGCCCGCAAGCCAGAGGCCTCATCCAACATCGGCGCATTGCCGAACAGCAGTGCCTTCCCCACATCAACGAGCCATGGCAGCGCGTCCTCTACTCCCCTTATGAACAACAAATACAAAAGACTATAGCCGATCAAAAACATTACAAAGGGTACGTAATAGCGCGCCATATGATCCTTGAAAAAAGTCATGTTCATCGCCCTGACATCATAAATGAACGGTAACAATAAAAAGCATGCGACATGAAAGAACTTTATGCTGAAGGTCGCGAATGGCTCAGGGGTCCAAAAATTACTTGCATGGCCAAAAATCACAAGCAGGATCAACACACCTTTGGCCGCATCAATCCGATCATTATCAAAACGCTCTGGCAATTTTAACGGCAAGATCTCAGTTAGAAGCTTCATCCTGCCTTCTCCTTCAAATACTCTAAACCATCTTCAACTTTATGTTTTAAGTCCCGGCGATATTGAGCCAAAAAGATTCCGTAATTGATTCCTAAAAACACCCAAAAATGGGCAAATCTGAAGCTCTGATGCGGGAGGCCGAACATTAAAACCGGCGCAAACAGCAAAACGTAATACCATGGTTGTCGGTATATAATTAACAAAAGGAAAGACCCAAAAAGCGCCGCGCCAAAAAGACCATAAGAGAAAATAATTGTCGCGATACCTGAGTGCAGCTCACGGTTATAGCCTTCCGCATTAAAACGATAGAACGCCCCCTCACCGGAACCAAAAAGCGTATATATCGGGTATTCGATAATGCGGTAATACCCTCTGGCTTCCGGGGTATCATCAGCCTCGGTTCCGATGCCTTCTATCCTCGCCACAACATTTTGAAGCGGTTCTATATTGCTATAAATGCGCCCCACTCTTTCCGGATCGTACATCGTGTAAAATATGGCACAGATTATGGCCAATGCGCCCAGAGCATACCCCATACGGGATATTTTCGGCGTTATAAACAACAGCAGCAGAAACACCAAAAACGCGATAATCCCCGCTTTGGAAAGAGCCAAAGCCTGAAGATAGGTCAGAATCCCAAGGACACACCAGTCAGAGACACGCAAGACCTCTCCACGGCGCAAAAAAACAATCATAGAACCGGTTAAAAGAACCCAATAGGCCAGCTGGTTCGGGTTTTCAAAGCCAGCGGTCCCTCTGTAACCGCGATATCCAAAATCAAAAAACTGCGTTACAGACAACTGGATAATGACAGACGCAACAAGGCCATAAAATGTATAAATCTTGGCTGTTTCCATGTCCTTTTGAAACATCCACACAACGAACAAAAACACCATGAAATTATAAGGATAGATCAACATGGTGAGCAGAAAACGAATATCGGGAAAGAACAAATAGTTGATAACATTCACACCCATCGTCAACATTATGAACAGGCCGCCAATGATGTAAGGCGTTTTAATCTTTGTGCTAAAATTCAAAAACTGCGCCGCCATGACAGGTAACATTCCCATCACCAATATAAAATCCGCCGGTTGCGGTTGCCCTTTGGGAAACACGTAAAACGGGGAAAGCACGAGATACAAAACCCAAATACCAAGAATAAAAAGAGAGAGCTTTCTCCCTTCAAACACAGGTTCATCTGGATGCTGGATATTCGGCGCGCTTATCATGGCTTAATTTTGCCATGCGCAGAGCCTTAAGTCATCAAGGGATTTAAAGGATAGATTGATCGACAATCAGGTTACCATTATCCAGAAGGTCTTGTGCGTCGTTTCCTGTGAAGTCCGAACCTCGAACAATGGCAAGAACTTCGGATCCGCTGCCATCTCCGTTCGCATCAATACGGATATCGGTACGCGCTGAATTCACGACATTTACGATCACAAAGTCTGTGATGTCATCGACACCCAGATCAAAACCCTCAAGAATATCAGTGAGGTTCAGCACATCGCTACTTCCACCTGTCAACGTGAAGTCACGGATCTGGTCAATATTGCCGTCCATTTGGACAAAACCAAACATATTGGAACCCGCATCGCCATACATCACATCAAGACCAGATCCACCAACAAGGACATCGTCACCGTTCCCGCCATAAAGAAAGTCATCACCGCTGTTCCCGTATAAAACATCATTGCCATTTTCGCCGCGGATCGTATCATTTCCACCGTTACCGCTAATGGAATCATCACCATCACGGCCTTGAATATTATCATCACCGTTACCGCCGCCGATTGCGTTATTATTGGCATCGCCGGTGAATGTATTGCCTGTTACGTTCGGGTTTTCGCTGGCCATTGTGGAATGCAGGTCCAGAAGATATCCACCTTCGAGTGCATCATTATATTGCGCCAGACGTTCAACTGTCCCGCCAAACACATAGATATTATTGCCGCCCTCGGGACCACCCGAGTAATAAGAGCCGTTAACCTGCTCACCAACACCAATTGCGCCCGGATGATTATACAAGAAACCAACACCGCCGACTTCGCCAAATTCGATGCCGTTTATATACCCCGTCAGCGTGCCAGTTTCATTCTGCACACCGTCCAAAAGCAATGTTGCGGTATAAAACTCATCTGCGTTAATCGATGTTGTGACTTCTTTGAAACCCCAGTTTTCTTCCGCGAAGTTCCATGCCGCGACATGCAGCTGGCCACCTTCGATAAAGATACTCAGACCACGGACCGTTCCACCTTGCTCGTAAATTACTTGGCGGGATGTGACATCAGCACCAGCGACAAAGGCGACTGACATTGTCTTTTCAGCGTAAGGACCACCATTATTAATAGCAGGGTCATTGGGCACTGTTTCTTGCTGAACATCTTCGATCACAAATACGGCCTGCGGCGTATTGATATTTGCTTCTACAGCCGCAATATTCGCTTCGCTTAAAACTTCGTTATATTGAACAACACCGCCAACTTCACCAAGGAAAACATTCGATGCGCTTGAGCTGGAGCCGTTATAAACGGTTGAGCCATCAACCTGCCCTATACCAATATCATCACCATGTGCGTATAACAGCCCCACGCCTGTATCAACACCGATACTTACTCCATCCAGATATCCAGTGATGGTTCCATTTGCAGGTAACTCACCATCAAACACCAACGTCGCAGTGTGCGCTTCATTGCCGCCTATGGCTGTTGTGACTTCTTTATAGCCCCAGTTCTCTTCCGCGAAGTTCCAGCTCGCCATATGAAGCTGAGTGTTTTCGACATAAATATTGATACCGCGTGTACCGCCACCTTGCTCGTAAATTGTCTGACGCGTTGTCACATCCGCACCGGTTGTGAAGCTTACGATTGTTGTCTTTGCATCATAAGGGCCGCCCGTATTGATGTTCGAGCTATCGGCAACACTTGTTGAAGCGCCGCCGCTATAATTCAGAGAGATATCACCAGAAGGCAATGCGTTTGCATCCTGCACAACAACGCTTACCGAACCAATATCGGTTCCACCATCGTCATCTGTAAGTGTGTAATTAAAACTATCCGGTCCAATAAATCCTGTCGGCGGGGTATAGGTGAATGTTCCATCTGCATTAATAACAACGGTTGCGCCGTTGCCTGTTGTAATTGTTTCCGCTTGTGCGCTTAAAACCAGTGTCTCAAGATCACTGTCCAGACCATGGCCATTATCGGCCAGAAGATCGCCTGACAGTTCTATATTTTTTGTTGCGGTGAAATCATCATCACGCGCAATCGGCCCGTCATTTACGCCGGCAACATTGAGCGTAACCATACCTGTATCGGTTTCCGCCAAACCATTTTGAACAACGTAGTTAAACGTATCAACGCCGTAGAAATTTACTTCCGGCACGTATGTGAAATCGCCATTTGCAAAAAGTGTTACTGTTCCGCCTCCAGTCGTTGTAATCACATCCGCAATCACTGAAAGACTTCCACCGGCAGGATCTGTATCCACACCGCCGCCATTATCAACCAGAACATTTCCGGCAACATTACTGCCCTCTGTTCCGGCAAAAGCATCGTCGATCGCCAATGGGGCCGTACTCGTAGAAAGCGTTACAGTGTTTTGAACATAAAGACTGTAAGAGCCTTGCTGATAATAATCGTAATCAATACCGCCTATATTAACCGTGCTTACAAAATCGCCGACTTCATCAAGATTGCTAACAGTTACGGTATCGACTCCGGCATCACCGGTAATATAAAGCGTTCCAGCGCTTGAAATACTGCTGATGTCTGCAATAGAAATTGTCAAAGCGTTCGCGACAGGGGCACCGTTATAATTATCGAGAGAGATTTGTTCGATGTTCACGGCGTTAAGCTCACCGTTAGATACATTGATATTATTCACATTTGTGCCTGCAAGATGGAGAATGTCATACCCTGCACCACCATCAATTATATCAACATTATCATCGTGAATAATGGTGTCATCGCCCGCACCGCCATTAATGATATCCGCACCGGCTAAACCGC
>Ga0316204_10006987_pt1 | contig 16872 bp, 14 predicted proteins | sample 6monrhotite_MG_2_FD_205661 | JGI IMG/M metagenome (GOLD analysis project Ga0316204, IMG submission 205661) | Microbial mat bacterial communities from mineral coupon in-situ incubated in ocean water Damariscotta River, Maine, United States -... | ecosystem: Environmental > Aquatic > Marine >... | reverse complement strand
CGTTCTCAGCATTTTATCCCATACAAAGTAACCAGCAACGGCTGCAATTACTATGGCGATGATGAGGAGTCTTTTCTTATTCATAGTCTTGTCGTTTAAAAATTAGTTACCTGGAGCGCCATCGGCTACCCAGCAGGCAATGGCTGCTATTTCAGCATCGGTTAGTGTAAGGCCGCTGCCTGAAGGAGGCATACTTTTCTCACCAGTTCTGACCGCTATTCTACCGGCCTGAGACTGAATGTTGGATGCTACTCTGAAATCAGGATTGCGTGAACCTCCGTGACAGCTTGGTAAGGCACAATTGGTGTCTATTATTGAGCTGATTTCGCTAAAAAGTACATCTGAGTTGACCGTTGACTGTAGCACTACTTCGCAGCCGCTGTCATCTCTTACTGTCACTTCATACTCCCCTGGAGCCAGGCCGGTAAAGCTTGCACCCGCCTGAAATGCGTTATCGCCTATTTTATATTCATAAGGTCCGCTGCCACCTGTGGCAGTCACCGAAATTGTTCCGCTTGGATTGTCGCAATCACTTTGGGTAGTCTCGGCAGTGGCATTCACGCCATCGGCATTCAATACTTCTACTGTTACCTCAGTGGTGCAGCCGCCTTCGCTGGTCGCAATGATCAGGTAAGAGCCCGCAGCCAGGTTTTGGATATTGGCACCTGTTTGTGCATTACCGTTTACAGTGAAGGTAACACCAGGCACAATGCTCGTAGCTGTCAAAGTAATGCTACCATCAGCCAGGCCGCAGTTAGCATCCGTTTTACTTTCCACTGCCAGTACTGGCGAGTTGGTTGCACAGTCGTCTGGAATGGCCTCCTGCTCTGAAGTACAGTGCCATACTAGCAGAGAAGTGAACATTAAAAATAAGGTGAGTTTGATGTTTTTCATTGGTAGAACTTCTTCGTTTTAGACCCCATACCTCCTTAAAGTCAAAAAGGCTGCGAGAAACTTTGAAACAAATCTAAAAGAAGCTCTACTAAGCTAACAATAATCTGTGTGTATCATAGGTTGACATGGTAGCTTTAACAGGTGAACATGTTGTGTACATAAGCACAAAAAACAATCCCAAGAGCAGATTAGGGGTCATTTCTGAAAAATACCAGGTAAACGAATTGGATTAGGAAAGTGACATGACAAAGTCTGTCAAAGAATCATCCTTAGAAAGTTGAAGTTTTTTTCTTAACCTATATCGGGCGGTCTTCACACTCTCTGGTGAGATGCCCATGATGGCCGCAGTCTCCTTCATGTTGAGGTTCAGCTTAAGTAGCGCACATAGTTTCAACTCAGAGTTTCCCAGATCAGGGTATTGCTGCTTGAGGTTTCTGAAAAAATCTTTGTGGACATTCTCAAAGTAGAGTTTAAAGTCTTCCCAGTCTTTGTCTACATTCAAAGCATTATCTACCGTGCGACTAAGCTTTGCCAGGCGCGAGGCAGTGGTTGAATCCACCTCCTTCTTAATAGACTGGATGGACTCCTTCAGCTGCTCCATGACTTCATTCTTTCGTATGAAGTTGATGGTATAAGAGGTCAGTTCTTTGTTCTTAAAATCCAGCTCCTGTCTTAGTTCAGTCTGCTTTAGTTGAGAATTGGCCAGTTTTACTTTAGACAATGCTTCTTTAGATTCGAACAGGTCTTTGTCCTTTCTGAGCTTCAGCCGCTGACTGTTTATCACCAGGTAGGCAGAAACCAAAAGCAACACAAATGAGACACCCAAAACGATATTGAGCGTATTATTTAGCTCATCCTTCTCTTCCAACAGCTGTCTCTCCTGCTTGATAGATTCCAATTCACGTTCCTTGGCATCCATTTCGTTCTTTTTCTCAAGGTCTGCAATGCGGTTGGCCATTTGTTCATTGAAAAGGCTGTCTTTCATGGAGATGTACAGACCGGCATAATCAAGCGCTTCTCTCAACTGGCCTCTCTGTTGTGCCATTTCTTTCAGGTCAAAATAGATGTCTCTCAGCCAGCGCTTGGAGCCAAACTCTTTGGCTTTCTGCTCACCTTGTAGCAGGTATTGCCTTGCCTTGTCAAAATCAAGTGTTTGCAGATAAGCACTACCAATGTTCTGATAGTCGCGCACAATGCCTTCACGGTCATTGATTTTTTCACTGATCTCTAACGATTGAAAGAGGAAAGACAATCCCCGTTGATAGTCTCTTTGTGCCACAAACAAGCGTCCAAGCCGGTTGTTCGACTCGGAAATACCATAGTCAAAGCCATTGGCCTGATGGATATTCAACGCTTTGATCAGGTAATCATAAGATCGTTCATACTTCCTCTGAATTGTATAGACCTCACCCACTTTGTTGTAAGCTGTGGCTATGCGGTCTCCCCGGTTCAATGGTTCAAAACCTGAAATGGCATTCATGAAATAATCGAGTGCGCGATTGTAATTGCGCTGATCACTATAAATCAAGCCAATGTTCAGGTTACAATTGGCTTCTCCCAAATCATCATCCAATTCTTTGTAGAGGTTCAGGGCCTTAAGCAATGAGATAAGCCCCGTCTCGTAATTGCCGCGCGTCCAGTCAGCCACACCGATTACACGATGGGCATAAGCCTCGCCCCTTGCAAAATTCAGCTGCTGTGAAAGTACCAGTGCCTGAGTACCGTACTCATCAGACTTTACAGGGTCTATGATCCAGTATTCAAAGCCCAGCCTATTGAGCAGGTTTACCCTGACCGTATCTACCGACTTATAATTATCGAGGATAAATTTGATGCTATCGATGTCTTGCTGCGCCTTGAGGGGCAGCCAACAGACAAGCAACAGCGCGATATAGGAGATTCTACCAGCCAAAGACGTATTGAACAAATAAATAGCCCATCCAGCCTGAAGCAATGAGTTTGAACAGGGTACCTATCAGAAAGCCCAGAAACGACCCAAAAGCAGATTTCAGCGCCTTTTTAGTGTCAGGACTGGCACTCATTTCACCCAGAAAGGCACCAATGAATGGCCCTATTATAATTCCTAAAGGAGCAAAGAAAAGCCCCACAACAAGCCCAATGGTACTGCCCCAGACGCCCCGTTTAGTGCCCCCAAACTTTTTGGTGCCCCACATGGGTACCACATAATCGAGCGCAGTTACCCCAATTGTGACCGCAGCCCAAAGCAATAAAGTATTGTTTTCGAGTTGGGCCCGTTCTGTCCAGTGAACCAATAACAGCGCAAAATAACTGATGGGTGGTCCGGGTATAATGGGTAAAAAGCAACCCAGTATGCCTACTGCTACGCATACGAAGCCGAGAATAATTAAAAGTATGTCCATAAATGGCGGATTTCAACCGGGGTTAAAGATGAATATATTCCTTTATTTGTGAAAGATGGACCTGAGAAAACAATTGTTAACAGACCACTCCAAAGAAAATACGACAAGGATCGTGGAGTACATTGGCAATGACCTTGAACGGTGCGAGGCGCTGATGAAGTTATTCTTGTATGGAGAATACAGGGTAATTCAACGGGCAGCCTGGGTTGTGGGTGACCTGGCCCGGCTCTATCCGGAAAATGTAATGCCTTACCTGCCAAAGATGGTGGAGAACCTTAAGCAGCCGGGTATCCATGTGGCAGCCAAGCGAAATACGGTTCGGTTTTTCCAGGAAATTGAAATCCCGGAAGACCTCTGGGGCGATGTGGCCGATATCTGCTTCAAATTTCTCGAAAGTAGTGAAGAGCCTGTAGCCGTTAAAGTATTTAGCATGACGGTACTGTTGGGCATTGTTAAGAAAGTGCCTGAGCTCAAAGATGAACTCAAATACTTGATTGAAGATCAATTACCCTATGGTTCAACTGGTTTTAAAAATCGCGGTAAGAAAACCTTAAAGGCGCTGGATAAGATTGCCTGACGTATAAAAAAGGCCACCTTCCCTGCGAGGGAAGGTGGCCTTACAATTAGTCCGTTATCCCTACTCTGTTTTGTACTTAGACTTCACCAGGGTTGGAAAGTACTTCTTAAATTTCTTCACCTTAGGCACCGCAATGTTGATGATATAGGGGTTGCCAGGGTTGATTTCATAATAGTCCTGATGATACTTTTCAGCCAACCAGAATTTATCAAAGGCCTTCACTTCTGTCACAATCTTTTCACCATACTTACCCGCTTTGTCTAGCTTGGCTATGTGGTCTAATGCTGCCTTTTTCTCAGCTTCTGTTCTGAAATAAACTCCTGAGCGATACTGCTTGCCCACATCGGGGCCCTGACGGTTGAGCTGTGTGGGATTGTGCGTAGCAAAGAATATCTCCACCAGCGTCTCGTAGCTCACTGCGGTTGGGTCGTAATAAATCAGAATAGCCTCTGTATGATCAGTCTGGCCATAGCTTACCTGGCGATAAGTTGGGCTCTCCTGGCTTCCATCGGTATAGCCAGAAACCACATCTTTCACCCCAACAGCCCTTTCAAAGACCGCTTCGGTACACCAAAAGCAACCTCCAGCAAAAATGGCAACTTCAGTTCCAGCCTCTCTTTGGCTTAGGTCTACAGCTTCGGTGCCTTGACCAGTCTCTGTCGCACAACTACCCAGCGACATGTTGACCAACAGGCTTGTAAAAATTGAATAAATTAAATTCATCTCCTTCTATGTATTTGTATGCGTCAACGCACTGAGAAGGCGAATGGTTTTCACTCAGTGTCGGATAAAATGCTTTTTAGGTCAGCAGGGGAATAATTTACTGACTTCAAGGTCTTATTGTCAGACTTACGATACACCAGATAGTGTCCGTCCGATTCTTCAACATAGCTCTCGGTCCCATCCTTGGCCAGGTAATGCGCTTGTGTGGCCTTGGCTTCTTCCATGTCTTTGCAGGTTTTGCTCATGTTTGAACGCTGCACTTCATCAAAGAGGGTTTTGAACTTATCGCCCATTCCAAACTCTAATATCGCTCCGGAAAGCACATACTGAATGTCACAAAGGGCATCGGCTACTTCTACCAAATCATTGTCGGCAATGGCTTCTTCCAGCTCTTTCAGCTCTTCGGCTATGAGTGAAACCCGCAACTTGCACCGGTCTTCTGAAGGAATTTGTGGTTCGTCCAGTACCGGGTGTTTGAAGGTTTTGTGAAATTCGGCAACGCTGTTAAGTGATTTGGGTTCTTGCATATCGGGAAATAAAAAAGGCCTGAAAAACAGGCCCAATGTTACTTAATTATTTCCTTCAACAGAACTAGTTGATGTCTTTTTTAAAGACTGGTGGCTTTTCTCCTTCAGGCACAAAAATCATAGCCGCTGAATTGATGCAATATCGCAGGCCTGTAGGTTCTGGACCATCTTTAAATACATGCCCCAAATGAGAGCCAGATTTACTGTCTACCACTTCCCAACGGGTCATGCCATAGCTCGTATCCTTTATCAGCTTAATGGCCGTGTCATCATAGGGTGCATAAAATGCCGGCCAGCCACTACCAGAATTGTATTTAGTTTCTGAACTGAATACAGGTTGCAGGGTCGCTGCAGAATAGTAGGTGCCTTTTTTATAGAATTTGTCGTATTCGCCAGTAAAAGCACGTTCCGTAGCCTGTTTTCTTAATATGTCAAATTGCTCTTTGGTCAAGCGCTTTTGCCATTCAGCTTCAGTGAACTTGATTTCATACTTCTCATCTCCTCCTTGTTTATCCTGATCCTGTACAATGTCTGTAGAACCCTTCAATGACAGTATGCTGGTAATAAGCAATATTGACAGGCCAGAATAGAGCATGATTTTCGCTTTCATATTCAGTGATTTTGTTTCGTAACTATATGTACGAAGGAAAAGTTTCTATGGATTAATGAAGATCAGGACAATTGACTACCCCATGACGTTTTACCTGATAAGGCATCATGGTTCATTCCTGTTGATGCTTCAATGGTGTGGAAGTGAAAACGAGGAAGGTGATGTTTTTTCCATGGCTTCAAAGCTGCCCTGGTTTTAGCCATTTTGTATTTGCCTTCAACGGCAGAAGATTTCTGGCTTGCCTTGAGCATCACCGCTACCGCATCTGACTTCATCACTTCGCGCAATTCATCAAATACAGGTTGATGAAATTGTTTGTCCAACGCAGCCATGGTGTCAAAGCAGAGTAGCGCATTCACAGATTGTTTTTCAACTGGCAAAGCACCCTGGTCGCACAATATGTAACGGGTATTCTCTTTCAAAGCACCTTCCACACTCAGCAGTCTTGACATGTCATAATCAACATGCAAATGCTCTGAAAAATTGGTACCAAATAGGAGGTTATGAACTGTATCAATATCTGTAGCACCCATCGAAACGAAGCATTGTCCCGATTTTGGCAATTCTTGCTTGAATATGGCTTGATCATCAGAAGTGGCAGTAATCGACTCCTGCACAGATCTGCGTTGCAGACTCCCATCTTTGTTCAAGCCCAATTCATTGTAGAAATCCTCAACTAACTGTTCAGAAATTCTGCGTTGGGGGTTTAAAGTGTGGATTCTGGTTACTACTGCTGTTTGCTTTTGGAGTAAAATAACTCCGTCAATTTCCAGATAGATGTAAACCTGGTTTTGGGAGACGTAAGCTTTGTTAGGCAAAAAGTTGAGGGGGATACCTTTCTGGAAGTAGAAATCTCCAGAATCTATCCTATTGTGAAACCTATCCAATTCCGATTCACTAAGCTGCCTGAGTGGCTTAAAAGTAAAAGGACATACCAACAATTGTTTCATAATTATACTACCAGTCACATTGCAAGTACCCTACCCTATTCAAATAGCGTACCGCTAAAAAAAGTATCTAAAATTCGATTCTAATGTGTTTGGCAGTCGAGGAAAGCTCCCAATATGGGAATAGCCGACCAAATGTAAGAATTCCCCGGATGATAAAAAACACCCGTGGGAAATATATGGAATGGGGAGGTTATGCTTCTGGGGAAGGATCCACAAATATTTTCTTGTGGCCAGCGATAAGGGTACTAGAAACCATCAGTTCACGGCTAACATCGCCCAGGTCTTTTACGTACTTTCTTAGCTGCTTGGTTTTGTTCGAGGTTTCAGGGAAACGCTCTTCAGCATACTTCAATAATTTCTCTCCTATTTCTTTTGTCCTTTTCATTGCTATTCCTTGGTAGTTAGCTTTAACTTCTAATTTAATCGTTAATCAGGTGAATTTGTTTCACTAATCTGGTCGATTATTCAACAATTATGTGAACGGTTGACCATTAGTTTACGTCTATTAATTTACACAATTTTTTCAATCATAACTGCCAAAGCCCATGTTGCGCAACTTTGTCAAAATCGCAATCCGCAATCTTTTTAAGAACAAGCTTTATACAATTATCAACGTTGGTGGCCTGGCCATTAGCATTGGAGTATGTACGCTAATATTGCTGTATGTGCAAAGCGAAACGTCTTATGACCGCTACCATCCAGAGGGTGATCAACTATATCGGTTGGCCTTGGAAAGACTTTACCCCGATCATGTTTCTGAGTACGCTATCACCCCTGCTTACATTGCCAAACAGGCTTATGAAGACTTTCCGGAGGTCACTAGTTTTGCCAGAATCTGGAAGTCATTCAACCAGGTTTCGCTCCAGTACGAAGACCAAACTTTTTTGGAGCCCAACCTCATGGCAGCTGACAGTAACTTTTTTCAGCTATTTGGCATTGAACTCCTAAAAGGTGACCCCAACAAGGTATTTGACGTACAAAATGCGGTAATACTTACTGAAAGTACCGCTACCAAGTACTTTGGCAACGATGACCCAATTGGCAAAATATTAAAGGGTGGCTTTGGCGACCTGATTGTAACAGGTGTAAGCCAGGATGTGCCCGAGAATACGCACTTTCATTACGACTTGCTCTTCAATATCCGTACCCTGCAGTTTTTGCAAAACCCCAACTATGTCAATTTCTCAGTGTACAATTACATGCAGCTACTACCAGGTACCGACCCTGAAGGCTTTAAAGCGAGGCTCGATCAGATTGTTGAGATCTATGCTGCGGGGCAAATAGAACGTACCCAGGGCATCAGTTTTGCCGACTATAAAGCGGCTGGCAATGGCTACCGCTATTATCTGCAACCTGTTTCAGACATTCACCTTACATCCCATCTGGAAGGAGAGTTTGAACCCAATGGCAACATCACTTATATCTACATCTTTGTTTCCATATCCATTTTTGTACTGGCCCTTGCAGCTGTCAACTTTATCAACCTGGCCACTGCACGTTCAACAGAAAGGGCTCGTGAAGTAGGCATCAGAAAAGTATTAGGTTCTTTCAAAAAGCAGCTCATATCGCAGTTTTTGGTAGAGTCTGTGCTCATTTCTGTGCTGGGCACGGTGCTGGGCATAGGCCTGGTGTACCTTACTATGCCCTCATTCAACGACCTGGCTCAGAAGCAGATCGCCTTCGACCTGTTGAGTAATCCCCTGTTCATACCGGGCTTTGTGGCTTTTGCGCTTTTGATTGGCATTGCAGCAGGCATCTACCCTGCCTTTGTGCTTTCCTCCTTTACCCCTGCCACAGTGCTCAAGGGCAAAGTCATTTCAGGACAGAAAGGCAATTGGATCAGAAACGGACTGGTAGTTTTCCAATTCTGGATCTCTATTGTTTTGATCTGCTGCACCTTGATAGTGAAAGACCAGATGAGCTACCTGCAAAATAAGGAGTTGGGCTTTGATCGTGAAAACACCTTGGTGGTAGAGCAGGCTTTTGCCCTTCAAAACAATGTGCAAACCTTTAAGGATCGACTGCTTACTATACCTGGTGTGCAGCAAGTTGGTGCCACTAGCGCCATGCCAGGTACCGGCCTCTTCTTTGGCACCTCTTTCAAACTGGCTGGGCTCGATGAAAACGTGGCACTTAACTGTGCTGTGTTTGATGAAAATTACATTAGCACCATGGGCATGAAGGTGGTTAAAGGCCGTGGCTTCAGCCTCGATTTCCAGGATTCACTGAGCCTCATACTCAATGAGTCGGCCGTGCGAGCACTAAATGTACAAGGCAACCCTCTTGGACAAAAAGTATCCAATATCCATGCGGCCAACCCTCAAAACAGTCGCGACTATACCATTGTAGGTGTCTTGGCGGACTATAACTACAAATCGCTACATACGGAGATTACCCCAATGGCCATTTTCAGCGATAAGTCGGTACAGGCCTTCATTGCTTCAATGCCCATCAAAGTGCAGTCGAGCGACCTGCAGGCTACCGTCAATTCCATCAATGTGCTCTGGGATGAGCTGGCGCCCAACACTGCTTTTGACTTCGACTTTCTGGACGAAAACCTGGCCCAGCTTTATGATACAGAAGCGCGTTCGGGCTACTTATTTCTGGTATTTGCCAGCATCGCCATTGTCATTGCCTGTGTGGGCCTTTTTGGACTTGCAGCTTATATTGTTGGCAACCGGGTGAAAGAAATTGGGGTGAGAAAAGTACTGGGAGCTTCATCTTCCAGTGTGGTGTTCTTGCTTCTGAAAGACTTTAACAAGCTAATATTGGTCGCTATTGTGGTGGCCGTGCCGGTTACCATTCTCATTATGCGCAGCTGGCTGCAAGGTTTTGCCTATTATCAGAATATCCAACCCATGGTATTCGTCTACGGTGGATTACTCGCCCTGCTCATCGCCTGGGGTACCGTGAGCTATCAATCAATAAAAGCAGCGGTGGCCAACCCTGTAAAGGCACTTAGGAGCGATTGACAAAGACGGGAGACAGAAGACGGAAGTAGTAACCGTTTTGCGAGCAAAGCGAAGCAATCTGTAAGAGGTGAAGTATAAAAGACGGGAGACAGGAGACTGAAGACTGAAGACGGAAGACGGAAGACGGAAGACGGAAGACGGAAGACTGGAAACTGGAAGACTGGAGACATAGGCTTGGAGGCCACCCGTCAGACGGCTAATCCTATAAAAATGACAAATAGCCTTGAGGTACAGCCGTCAGACGGATGTGGGAAACTGGAAGCAGGAAGTCTGAAGACCGGAGGCAATAGCTTGGAGGCCACCCGTCAGACGGCTAATTCTATGAAAATGACAAATGACTATGAGGTATAGCCGTCAGACGGAAGCAGGAATTCAGAAGACGGGAGTCCGAAGACAGAAACTGGAACGCCAAAGTAGCTACACCCTTCAGGGCCGGGGCGTATATGTGGTCGGAAAACGGTAGGCCACCTGTAAGACGGGTGTGGGAAGCAGGGAGTTGAAAGACAGAAGTTTTTGTAAGAACACTTCGGTTTTCTAATTCTTTGCTTTCTCCTTATTCAGTCGATTAATCTCTTTTAGCTCTACCCTATTCCGAATTTCCAGGTATTTGAAGATCTCAACCAAAGCTACCAAAACCAAGGCAAAGACAGTCCCCTCTTTGACCATTGATAGATCAATTTCCCCACCATCAAACCAATCGCTGGCTAACATTACAAGGATGATGAAAAGGAATATTACCAGTATGCGTCCTTTTCTAAACCAGCTGTATCTTCGATACATACGCCTAACTCTAAGTGTGACGATTGGTCTGCGATCTTTTGGTAGGTCTCTGATCATCTAGAACAACATCCCCTCCTCAGCAGCACCTTCCAGCTTTACCTGCTCGCGTTTTTCTACAAACTGATTGATAATGCGCTGCACATCGGGTGTATCAGGAAATTCCTGTATGATGTCGCGAACGGCCATCACTGTTTCAAAGGCCTGATCATCATCATAATAGCCAAAGCCCTTGTATTTCCCTTTTTCTATCAGCACTACTGAGCGTTCTTCATAACTCCTGCCCTTGCCCAGCAGGCAATAGGTCTGTGAGTCGGCCTTGATGGCTTCCAGCGCTGCAAAAAGCCGGGTATTGAACTCTTCTTGATCTTTCTGGCTGGCTGTAAAGGAGTAGCCAAAGTACTTCATCATAGCCGCTGGCAGGCTGCAAAGTTCAGGATGTAGCTCATGGGTTTTCACCAATGTAATGAGGTAATTTCTTGCCCTGTCAAAAGAGGTAAAACTGATCAGAGGAATGTGACCTTTGGAAGCTTTACCGATGGACAGTCGCTGGTTGCCCGCCCCATCTTCATAGTGATAGAGACCATACTTAGCTGTGGTAAACTTCTGGGCTTTGTTAAAAGGTGGAAAGTGCTTTTTGATCTCTGAAGATTCCAACAAAAAGGCAATCATCTCATCACCACAAATCTCATAGCTGATATCATAGAGCTTGTCTTTCAGGCCCTGCTTGTACACCACATCGGTAGACGAAAAGTGGTTACGCACGCGCTTCTTAATGTCATTGGCTTTGCCCACATAAAGCACCTTGCCGTGCTCATCGTGAAAGTAGTAAACGCCCGTGCCACTGGGCAGGTCATCAAATACCTTTTTTGGCAGATAAGGCGGTAAATCGGCCTCCCGGGAGTTGCGTTTCAGAAACTTCGCAATCTGGTCATCCTCATCATTCTCTATGAGTATGTCCAGCAAAAGTGCGGTGGCCCTAGCATCGCCCATGGCACGGTGGCGAGCCTGGTTTTCTATGCCCAACTCATCGCAGAGCCTTCCCAGGCTGTACGACTTATAGCCAGGCAAAACCTTCCTGCTCAAACGGACCGTACAGAGTTTTTTGAGGTTCAGATTGCCTCCCAGATCCTGAAATTCCTTTTTGATAAAGGAGTAGTCAAAGTTGACGTTATGGGCCACAAATACATTGCCCTCCAACAGTTGAAAGATATCTTTGGCCACCTCATAAAAACGAGGGGCGTCTGCCACCATTTCGTTGCTAATGCCCGTGAGTGAAGTAATGCCTATGGGAATGCCTCTGTCGGGGTTAATCAGGGTCTGATATTCGTCCACTACCCTTTTGCCGTCATGTATGAGAATGGCAATCTCGGTAATCTTGTGATAGGCAGCCGAGCCCCCGGTAGTTTCTATATCAACAATGGCATACACGAAATTAAAACTAGTGAAGATTTTTGTGTTTCACTATTTTGGGAAATGATGAATAAGCTGCTCATCAAAAAGTCAGACGGGGCCTTGGTGCCTTTCTCATTTCAGAAACTGGAAAAGTCGCTTTTCAAGGCCGGAGCCAGTCCTGAATTGATCGAAAAAATCGGTCGGGAGATCAGCATGATTCCTGCCAATCAACTCACTACACGCATTGTCTACAAACAGGCATTTAAACTGCTTAGAGCTGCCTCTTACGACCTGGCTGCGCGTTATAAACTCAAAAAGGCCATTCTGGAATTGGGTCCCACGGGCTACCCATTCGAAGAGTATATAGCGCATTTGTTTGACTACCAGGGATTCAAAGTACAAACGGGTGTTATCCTGGACGGCAAGCGCGTAACTCATGAGGTAGATGTATGGGCGCGCAATCATGAGCGAGAATATGTGGTGGAGTGCAAGCATCATCGCACCCCAGGCTACAAATCGGATATCAAAGTGGTGCTTTATGTGCATTCCCGGTACAACGATATCGTATCTCAATTGAGAAAGAAAGCTGCACCTGAAATGCACTACGAATGCTGGATAGTGACCAATACTCGCTTCACTACAGATGCGATAGATTATGCCAGTGGAGAAAACATCAGACTTATGTCGTGGGACTTTCCCAGAAAAGGCAGCCTGAGAGAGCGCATCGATATATCGGGCCTCTACCCCATCACTTGCCTGTGCTCGCTTACCAAGGCTGAGAAAAAGCGCTTTCTCGACCGCAAAATCGTCTTGTGCAGAGAGCTTGTAGATCAGCCTGATCTACTTGAATCTGTACCTGCTAACAAACGCGCCAAGGTGCTTGCTGAGTGTAAGGGACTCGCTGAACCGGCAGGCTTACTTGTCTTTGATTAATTTTGCCAAATAGCTGAAAACAACCACCAACGCACAGCCAAGTGCATTGTACCAAAGAAAGCCCATTGTAAAGATACCAGCCTCACCCTGCGTGTTGAGGTAATGGATGACAATGATGGCTATTTGACTCAATATAGCCCCGATAAAGACCGCATTGGACTTGATAGACTTAAAGAAGAATGCCACGATAAATATGCCCAGTACGGTAGGGTAAAATAGTGAGCCTATGAGGTTTACGGCCTGAATCAGGTTTTCAAATAGCGATAAGGTTGAAGCCACAATAATGGCAAGAATACCCCAGGCTAAAGTGAAGAGTTTGGAAGACTTTAAATAGTGTAGGTCATCTCCATCTTGCTTGACTCTGCGTTTGTAAAAGTCGATGGTGGTAGTGCCGCCAAGGGCATTGAGCTCTGAAGAGGTGGAGGACATGGCCGCAGAGAAAATCACCGCGAAAAGCAACCCTACAATACCAATGGGCAATACGTTCATTACATAGGTCATGAACACGTAGTCTTTATCATTGGTCTCTGCTCCGGGAACAGCAGCTTTTATAATGTCTTTCGCCTGGTCACGGATGTCATCGGACTGCGATTGAATTTGATTTACCAGTACCTTAGCCTCTTCAATACTTCCTTCATTGTCAGTTTCAATTGCTTCGTTGAGTTGATTAACAGCGTCTAGTTTTTCCTGAAAAACAGATGCATATTCCGTCTCCAAAGACCTGAAGTCTTCTGCATATTCGGTTTCGTAAACTTGCTCCGTTACCGTTTCATTAAAGAAGACTGGCGGCTGGTTGTATTGGTAATAAACGAATACCATTACACCAATAAACAGGATAATGAATTGCATGGGCACCTTAAGTAGCCCGTTCATCATCAACCCCAACCTGCTCTCTTTCAATGTTTTACCAGAAAGATAGCGTTGAACCTGAGATTGATCTGTGCCAAAATAAGACAAAAACAGAAATACAGCTCCGGTCATACCCGACCAGAAACTATATCGGTTTTCCAGGTCAAAAGTAAAGTCAACTACATCGAGTTTACCCATTTTTCCGGCCACATTCAGTGCATCACCAAAGCCCACACCTGTAGGCAATGAAACGATCACCAAAATACCCGCTATAATCATCCCCCCCATCATCACAGCCATCTGTGTCTTCTGGGTTTGGGTTACGGCTTTGGTACCGCCTGAAACGGTATAAATGATCACCATGACGCCTATCAGCACATTGGTCACTTTCAGGTCCCAGCCTAAGAGTGAAGAGAGAATAATGGAAGGTGCATAAATGGTAATACCCGCTCCGAGTCCCCTTTGGATCAAGAAGATAAATGCTGCCAGCATTCTCGTTTTCATATCAAAACGAGTCTCCAGGTATTCGTAGGCGGTATATACTTTAAGCTTATAATAGATGGGCAGAAAAAACACTGCGATGATGATCATGGCAATGGGCAGTCCAAAGTAGAACTGGATAAAACCCATACCATCGTTAAAAGCCTGACCAGGGGTAGATAAAAAGGTGATGGCGCTTGCTTGAGTGGCCATGATAGAAAGGCCAATGGCCCACCATTTTACATCACTGCCACCACGCAGGTAGCTGTCCATGTCTTTGGAGTCTTTAGATTTCCAAACACCATAGACCACAATGGCGATGAGCGTACCAAAAAGTACGATCCAGTCAATAGTACTCATGAATAATGCTGGGTAAAGAGATGTAACAATAGAATGGTGAGTCCTAGTGAGGCCAATACAAACCAGTAAACCTTAGACCAGGAACTAAAAAATGGAGGCTTGTCATCTGCCCCATCATTCGGTTGTTGTGACATAATCAGTTGTTTTCTACCGAGTTGAGCTGTGCGTTTTTAGGCTTTTCCTGCCCTATGGAGATCATGTTGGTGAATATACGGAAAGCACCCGGTACTCCGGCAGGCAGCTCTCTAAACCAGGAATAACCAGTGTAGATAAAGTAGCCCTGCCCGTACTGCGTTGCCAACAGTCCTCCGTTTTTGGGTGATTCACCCGGATCATTGCTCGATAAAATAGCAGTGTATTTTTCATCCCAGGTATTGGGGAAGTAAAGGCCGCGCTCTTGTACCCAGCCTTCAAAGTCTTTCTCGGTAATCTTGTTAGGTCCATTGATAACGGGATGATCAGGAGCCAAAATCTTCACAGGTGCCCCTTCTACCGTTACTCTGTCACGCGAGATGCTGAATGGATAGGGCCCGATCTGCGGCTGGTTACGCATGGAGGTATTGTACTGGTTGATGACCGTGCCGCCATTCTTTACATACTCCATAAGTTCAGGCTGGATAAAGCGCATGCGGTCGATTGTATTGTATGCCCTTACTCCCACTATCACTGCATCCAGGCCTTCAAGACTAGCCGCATTGATGTTGTTGGGGTCCAGCATGGTTATCTGATAGCCCACTTGCTCCAGGGCTTCAGGCACAGCATCGCCCGAGCCCATGATATAGCCCACATACTGGCCTGTTTTGTTCAGGTTGACACGGGTTACCTTGGTGTTGCTTTTAGGAAAAATGGTCTGGATAGGAATATGATCATAATTGATCAGCTTGAGCCCACGGTCATAAGTCTTACCATTGTAGACGGCCTGAACGCCCACATAGCCTTCTTGTGGGTTTTCTGGTGGCAGTATTTGAAACTGGTAAGTGGCTTCAGCATTTTTCTCCTTCAGGTCATAGGCGATTTGTGCCGGACTTGACTTCCAACCTTGAGGCAATTTGAGTTTTACGTTTCCGTTTACACCCGCTTTGCCGGCAGTTACCACCACATTCACCGTCTTGGGCTGATTGTCGGGAAAAACCAAAACACCTTCTTTGATATTGGCCATTACAGGTGGAGTAATGACAAAAGGCCTGTAAAATTCACCCTTCACCCGGTCGTTGCGTTTATAAACCAGATCAGTACTCCAAATAAATGGACGGCCATCAATAGTTAGACTAAACATGGCAGTTACCGCACCTCGGTTTTGAGGTAACCCTATATTCACCTGATTTTCAACCTTATACATTCCCAAGGATGCTTCTTGCTCAAGCCAATAGGGCTGAGAAACCTTCATGTCTGTGGGAATGAGTGTAGTATCATTTACCAATAGCCGTTCGTTATTGGCCAATTTCTTATTTACCTGGATGCTTCCAGATTTATTAAGGAAAGTGATCCTTTCCAACTTCACATCAATGTCAGATCGATTTGCAGCTTCATAGTAGATCGGTATTTCTTCACCCGGTACAGCACTGTAGGTACGGGCAGCCAGTTCGACATATAAACCCAAAGCTGATTTGATCACTAAATCGAGCTCCTGAAGTTTAACAGAACGCCAGTAACCCTTCTCCAATTTTAACAAGGCTTCGCGGGCATCCATCAATGCGGGCACAATAACCGATGGATTTTCCATGTCATAAGCAGCGTTGGCCTTATTCAACAAGTCCCCCACTTTTTTACCACCTTTTACGCGATTCCAGGTATTGTCTATGTTAGAGAAGATATCTCCATTGGGAGCATCGCCTTTCCAAACCATCAAATACTCTTTGATACTGCCTCTTCTGCCAGTACTGCCAAAACCTTGTGATTTGTGTTGACTGCGGCTGATGGCCGAAATTTCATCGTAAGACTTGCCCAGTAGCGGATTGAAAGTGCCCAGGTCGAAAGTATAGAAACCGGGTTCTCCTTCATGTTCGGAAGTGAAGCTGCCTCTTCTACCAAAGTTGTAGGTATTCCAATAAAGGCCTTTGGGCTGCCAAGGCTCAACAAAAGCCAGCTGTTCGGGATACACCTTTGGGTCATTTGCCAGTTCGAAGGCTTCTTGCGCCAGCAGTGCTGAAGCGGTATGATGGCCATGCATACGGCCGCCTGGTACACGGGTAGTGTCAAAGCGGGTGATCATGATATCGGGTCTGAAACGCCTGATGTTCCACACCATATCTGCCAAAGCGTCATCTCTGTCCCAAATGGTGAAAGTCTCGTCTGGGTCTTTTGAAAAACCAAAGTCATTGGCTCGAGAAAAGAACTGTTCTCCCCCATCTTTCCTACGGGCTGCCAAAAGCTCTTGGGTACGGATGATGCCCAGGTATTCGCGGATTTCAGTCCCTACCAGGTTTTGCCCACCATCGCCACGC
>Ga0316204_10006986_pt1 | contig 16877 bp, 19 predicted proteins | sample 6monrhotite_MG_2_FD_205661 | JGI IMG/M metagenome (GOLD analysis project Ga0316204, IMG submission 205661) | Microbial mat bacterial communities from mineral coupon in-situ incubated in ocean water Damariscotta River, Maine, United States -... | ecosystem: Environmental > Aquatic > Marine >... | reverse complement strand
TGGGCCTGATAGCGATGACCATGACGACGATGATGGCGATGACCATGATGACGGTGATGACCACGATGACGGTAACGACGGCGATGGTGATCACGATGACGGCGGCGATGGAGATGGCGGTGACGGCGGCGGTGACGGTGATTAATCACACGCTGTACATGTGATGGTAATATTTCATTTGCAAAAACCCAAGCCGATACGGATCGTTAATTATTGATCTGTTGGGAAATATTGCTCATCATATACGTGGCCTGCCTTAGGTAGATAAGGCAGGCCACGATTCTTATAATGTTTATGTGTAAAAGGAAAATGGGTTGGGACTAAAACGCGTTATATATTTGGGATTGTTTCTAACCGCAATCAACGGGCCTGCATGGGGTGGTGAGAATGCTTTTGTTGATTCTGTAACGCAACAGCTTCAAGAGCAGGGCTATACAATTACCAAAGTGTCTAAAACTTTTCTGGGCCGCGTGCGCTTTGCTGCGAAACGTGACGAGATGGAACGTGAAATCGTCATCAACCCGCGCACGGGCGAGGTCTTGCGCGATTTAAACCGAACAACTTCCGGTGTTGAAGTGGTCGTCCCTGAAAGAATCTCAGAACCCAAGTCAAATGTTGCAAATACTGAAACCGGCTCAGCTAACGCTTCCAATGAAGATAACGACGACGACGGTGAAGGCGGTGATGATGGCGACGACGGCGGTGATGATGGCGGCGACGACGGTGGTGATGGCGGCGACGACGGTGGTGATGATGGCGGCGACGACGGTGGTGATGGCGGCAGCGGAGATGGTGGAAGTTAAAGTAACCGTATCAGAGATGTAGACATGAATGCGGATCTACAAGCAGAAAATAAAAATTTAGAAATCTTAGAGGCATAGATTGAAAATAAGGAACAAAGTCAAAGAAACCGGTATCGTGATGGCTTTGGTCTTTATAGTTCAAGTGCTATTGGCGGGGTTTTATCTGCTTGATCTTTTGTCGAGCGGAATTTCGCTTCGCTCTACCCCTTTGCCTTGGCAGGTCCGCGAGCTTATGGAAATTGGCGGGGCAACGGGGATGTTGATCGGTATTTTCGTCAGTTTTTATGCATTGGCGAAAGCACGCAGCAGAATGTTGCAATTAAAATCTCGTATGCGCGTGGCATCATCAGAGTTTTATGATTTGGTTGAAGATGAATTCGATGGTTGGAATTTAAGCCCGAAAGAGCGTGATATTGCAATGTTCATCCTAAAAGGACTGAGTAATCACGAAATATCGCAGGTAACCGAGAAGAAAGAAGGTACTGTAAAGGCGCAGACCAACTCGCTTTTTCGAAAAGCTGGCGTTTCCAATCGTAGCCAGTTTGCGTTTTATTTTATCGAGGTTCTGATGCAGGAACCTTTGGTTCTCCATGATGATGGCACAAGCGTGGAAAATGGTGGCACAGGTAGTTAAGGTTAGGGTGCTGTTGTTGGAATCCCTTTGCTATAATCGGACGATATGCGCATTGCGATGACTGGGTGAATTTTGCTGATATAGCAGCAAATCGGTAAAGCGACCGCCTTTGGGATGTCGAATCGTGTTTTCGCTGTGCTTTCCCTTGACAAAACCCTTGCAAACTTGTGTATCCACTCCAGTCTAATTACCCCTGAAAGGGACACTGAAAATGCACGCTTACCGTAGCCACACTTGCGCTGATCTGAACGCCTCCAATGTGGGCGACATTGTTCGTCTTTCGGGATGGGTGCACCGTGTACGCGATCACGGCGGCATATTGTTTATCGATTTGCGCGATCACTACGGCATTACCCAAGTGCTGGCCGATCCTGACAGTGCGGTGTTTTCCGCGTTGGAAAATGTGCGTTCCGAATGGTGTATCCGCATTGACGGCGAAGTGAATGCACGCGCCCCCGAGTTGGTGAACAAAAACCTTCCCACAGGCGAGATCGAGATTTTTATCCGTGACATGGAAGTTTTGGGCGCATCCGAAGAGCTGCCGTTGCAAGTGTTCGGCGAACCTGAATTCCCCGAAGAAACCCGCCTGAAATACCGCTTTTTGGATTTGCGCCGCGAGACGCTGCACGACAATATCATCCTGCGCTCGAACGTGGTTTCTTCCATGCGCAAGCGCATGGGCGATATAGGGTTCAACGAATTTCAGACGCCGATTATCACGGCCAGCAGCCCTGAAGGGGCCCGCGATTTTCTGGTGCCGTCACGCCAACATCCGGGTAAGTTCTACGCGCTGCCACAAGCTCCGCAACAGTTCAAACAGATGATCATGGTGGCGGGCTTTGATAAATATTTCCAAATTGCACCATGTTTTCGCGATGAAGACCCGCGCGCCGACCGCAGCCCGACCGATTTCTATCAACTGGATATGGAGATGTCTTTCGTCGATCAGCAGGATGTGTTCGACACCATCGAGCCGGTGATCAAAGGCGTATTCGACGAGTTCGGCAAGGGCCGACCCGTATCACAAGACTGGCCGCAAATTTCCTATAAAGATGCCGCCCTTTGGTACGGCACCGACAAACCCGATTTGCGCAACCCGATCAAGATGCAGGTGGTATCCGAGCATTTCGCAGGATCAGGGTTCAAGATTTTCGCGTCTCTGCTGGAAAACGAAGGCACCGAAGTGCGGGCCATTCCGGCCCCCAAAGGTGGTAGCCGTAAATTCTGTGACCGGATGAACGCGTTTGCGCAAAAAGAAGGCCTGCCCGGCATGGGGTATATATTCTGGCGTGATCAGGGCAAGGGCATGGAAGCCGCAGGCCCCTTGGCCAAAAACATCGGGCCGGAACGCACCGAAGCGATCCGTCACCAACTGGGTCTTGAAGTCGGTGACGCGGCATTTTTCCTTGGCGGTAAACCTGCGGCCTTTGAAGGTGTTGCAGGGCGCGCACGTGTCGCCATCGGTGAAGAACTGGGCCTGACCAACACGGATAGTTTCGAATTTGCATGGATCGTCGATTTCCCGATGTACGAACGCGACGCGGAAACCGGCAAAGTCGATTTTTCCCACAACCCGTTTTCGATGCCCCAAGGCGGCATGGATGCACTGGATGCGGCTAACCCTGAAACAATTCTGGGCTATCAGTACGATCTGGCCTGCAATGGTTACGAGCTGATCTCGGGGGCCATTCGGAACCACAAACCGGAAATTATGTACAAAGCTTTCGGCATTGCGGGTTACGGCCAAGAAGAAGTTACCAAACGTTTCGGCGGGATGGTCAACGCGTTTACCTACGGCGCCCCGCCCCACGGCGGTTGTGCAGCGGGCATCGACCGGATCGTGATGTTGCTGGCGGACGAACAAAACATCCGCCAGGTTATCATGTTCCCGATGAACCAACGCGCAGAAGATCTAATGCTGGACGGCCCGTCAGATGCCACCAACGAGCAATTGCGCGAGTTGGGGTTGAGGGTTATTCCACAAGAGGATTAATGGGTAGTGGGGTGTGTGTTTTGCATGCGCCTTACGATATTTCAGGACGCGTGGGTGGCAGCTATATCTTTTGGTAGATTATAAGTAACATTGCCTTCGGTTATTTTTACATAACCTTTGCTTTGCAACTGATCCAAAATTTCTTGTAGTTCATTCTTGCTTGGTGCTTTTGCCAACAGCGAGACTATTGTGCTTGTTAGTGTAGTTTCTTTTTTTGGTTTTGATGCACCGCGACCGATCAGATTTTTCACAATGCTTTTAATTTTATTATCAATGTTAATGGTGCTCGGAATACGTAAGCTTGGAATCTCGGCAATGTCGGGATGTCTATATGATTTGAAATTCTTGGATTTTAGATGAGTGATCAAAGGATCAAAACCGGTATCTTTTGATATGATGTAAAAAACCGCTTTTGATTCATTTGCAGCCAAGACACCAATATAGAACGCCAAATGGAAGTCCGCAGCATTTTTTCCATTGCCCGAGATTTTGATATACTCGGCAGTATTGCCAAGAGCATGTATTGCTATAGCCCTTTCTGTTGAAATAGTTCTCTGAGTGGATCCGACAAACACGAGGGTTTGAAATTTTTTATCTTTTAATAGAAATAAATTCTCTGGTTGAACATTTTCATAGTCAATTAATACATAATTTTTTATCATAAAACTTACCTTAGTTCTTTATAAATTTTGCCCCTGAAGTCTTTTTCCCGCTACCAACAGATAAAATACGTACTTTGGCTATTGAAGGTTTCGCCCCGGACGCAGGCGCATTCACCAGATCTTTTTTCAATTGTTTGACGATCCCGGGTAATTCCATTCCAAAGGAAACTGTCTTGCCATCAACTTTGCCACCGCTTGAAATCAGTGACAGAATTCTATTGTGATTACCCTCTTTGGCAAATACAGGCGCGCCTGATGATCCATGCGTGACGTTGCAATTAAACGCCATTAAGCCGTTGTCGTGGGCCAGTACATTGCATTTGCGTTGCCATGACAAAGCATCATCACGACCCTTACCATAAGACACAACACTGACCTTTTTGCCTTTGGTAGCACCCGTGTGCAGTCTAAAGGGTGAGGCGGCAAAGCTGGTGATCGAGCCGTTAAGCTGGATCAGTGCGACATCGTGGCGGATGTTTCGCTGGCTGGTGCCAAAACGCGGATTGTAAACTTTATCGGCAACAACACGCAAACCCTGCAATGTTTTGATTGTTTTACCGTCACGCAAGCCGGCCTTGAATGTGAATTTTTGTGGCGCATATAGTTTGCCGGTTCGGGGATTGAATACACAATGCGCGGCTGTCAGAACCAGATCATTGGCAATCAGAACGCCTGTGCAATAGCCGTCTTTGGCCATATCAATACGCCCGACCGCTTCCCATCCAAACAGATCTTCGCGGTCAGTCAGACGGATCAACGAGCTGGTATCAGCAGCACTTCCGGGGGCTGCAAAGGCAAGCCCCAGTGATAAGAGAATGAAACAAATACGCGCCATTTAGATGATCCACTTTATTGCAAATACAAGCATAACGGGCAAAATTGGCGGAAATATGGTGGTTTTGGATTTGCTTTATCCCATAATTTTTAATGCACGTTGTACCGCCGGGCGTTGGTTCATCCGCGCAAAATGGGCTGCAACATTCGGCAGTTTTGACAGAGGTACACCATCACTTTCCAGCCAGCTTTCAACGATGTATAGATGTGCGTCGGCAATCGTGAACTGATCGCCCAAAACCCATGGGCCATTGGCAAGTGTTTCTTCGATCAATCCGAAACATTCATACATGTTCTGCGCGACCCTCGCGGTCATATCATCGAATGAGCTTTGTTGATCAGCCCAGCGATGTCCGCGCATTTTATGGGCGTGATTGACGTGAACGGTAGAGGCCAGATAACTGATCATCTCATTCATTTTTGCACGTTGGAACGGGTCGGTTGGCATCAGGTTGGCGGTAGGGTGCGTATCCGCAATATAGGTCAGAACTGCCGCGGTTTCCGTGATGATACCATCATCGGTGATCAAGGCCGGCACGCGGCCCTTGGGATTAATCGCCAGATAATCGGGCTTGGTTTGTTGCTTGTCGGCAAAGTTCAAACGCATGGGTTCAAAATCGGCATCCGCTTCACATAGGGTGATAAGGCTGGCGATGGCGACGGTTCCGGGGGCGAAGTAAAGTTTCATGGATAAGCCTGTTGTTTAAATTAATGGTTTGGGTTGCAGGCTGCATATATACGGGGTGCTTGGCAAGAATGAAACGCTTTGGTGTCTTGGGCGAAAAATGCATGCACCTTGTTTTATGCGTTTGTAGCTGAATATCTACGTGTAAATTACTAAACTAGTTTACTGGTTTAGTTATGGTTTTATCTTGTGATTTGGCAGCGGCGACCTTACATAACCCCAATGATATTTGACGCATTTCTAAAGGCCTTGGGCCAGATGGGCGATCCACGCTTTCGGCGGATTTTGCTGATTGGTGTTGGTCTGACCTTCGCTTTGCTGGCAGGTGTTACATGGGGGGTACAGCTGGTATTGCCCGACACTGTCAGCTTACCCTGGTTTGGCGAAATTGGTTGGCTATCATCGTTATTGTCGGGCTTCATATTGGTTTCGATGATCGGTATGTCGATGTTTTTGATGGTGCCCGTGGCATCCCTGTTTACGGGTTTGTTTCTGGAACAGGTCGCGGATGCGGTTGAGGCCAAGCATTATCCGCAGTTGCCGCCTGCTAATAAGGTCGGTTTCAGTGACGCACTCATCGACAGTTTGAAATTTTTTGGACTTTTGATCGTCGTCAACATGCTGGCCGTTGTTATTTATCTGTTGTCAGCTCTAATGGCCCCCATCGTTTTCTGGATTGTAAACGGTATATTGTTGGGGCGGGAGTATTTCCAATTGGTCGCGATGCGCCGGTTGGGACGCAAAGGTGCCAATGAACTGCGCAAAAAACATCGGTTTACGATTTGGATGGCAGGATTCTTAATGGCGGTGCCTTTATCACTGCCGCTCATAAACTTGTTTATCCCTGTTATGGGCGTGGCTGTTTTCACACATATTTTCCATAGGCTTAATAAAAACGGGTAAAGCATTGTGGCGCATGCTGTGCCACTTTGTGATTGGCCCTGTATCGGTTATAGAATGTTGGTCTGTAACGTGAATTAGGTGCAAATGAGCGATCTGTTGTTCGTCTGGTTTCCCGTCATTGCCGCTTTGATTGCCGGTATTTTCGGGATGTTCATTATGTTTGTCGGTGCGCAGCTTTATGCGAAATCTGTACTGTTGGGGCGTCGGGGGCAGGCTGGCCAAGCAACAGTGACGCGGCATTATCAGAAACGCAGATTTGCATCGGGCAGAAACCATCATGATCACGAAGATATCCACACTCATCGGATCGATTATGATATTCAGCTTTATGGTAAATCATATAAGGCAAAGGGGCTGATGCCTTCGAAAGAGTTGTGGCAGCAATTGTCCGTGGGATCAAAGGTAGATGTGATCTACTTGCCGATGAACCCCAATAACAGCCGACTTGCAGAAACGCCTGCGCGTGTCGGGCGAATAGGTGGTGCGGTTCAGATGATTGCTGGGGCGGCAATGACCACAGGCGGAGCAGTTTATATTATTGCCGGCCTCTTGGGCGCGGCAATTCTGCCTGAACCTGAACAGGCACATGTGGATTGGCTACGTGATCAAGCTGTCGTCTTATCGATCAATAAAAGTGATGACCCGTTTGTGCGGATCATGCGGCCCAACACGCGGCTGGTCCATTTCGAGGTTGGCGATGATGATGGCGGGCGCGATTATTTGGGGCATGTTGGTATATCACTTGGGCCCGATGCGTTTCCCGAACTCAGGGCTGGGGATGTTTTAACTGTCATGCGGGCTCCGAATGACAAAAATAAGGCGGTTTTGCTGGTGCTGGAATAGGTCAGTTTTGGGCTATATTCAAAGAATGTATCTACCCGTTTTCTGAAAACATCGGCAAGAAACCGCGCTTTTGACCTCGCGGAAAAGTTGTGGTGTTGTTTGATCATTATTCCGCCGATGGAAACACCTGATTTGAGCAAGTTAAAGCCGATTCAATCTCTTTTGCTCAGGATGATATCACCAGATACGTGCGTCACATAGCCTCTGTTTAAATGGTAATATCAATGTTGGGGAGACAGTGATGAAACGGGTACCCATTACAACACTTGTCCTGATCGTTGCTTATGCCGGCGCTGGTTACACTGAAGAAAAGAAGCTTTGCGATGTTGATAGTTTTATGGCGGTTCTCTGGCAAGTAGACAAGGCTACCGACGCAAACAAGGACTACGCGGTTGCCGAGCTTCAACTGGCCAAGAAAAAATTGTTGGATAGGGATAAAGAAGCTTGTGCAATCCATCTGGCAAAAGCATCACAAGCAGCAACTGCTAAATAGCAGTTGGAAAGAGGCCTTTGACATACCCCCCTCGGTGTCAAAGGCCCTTTCAAATGTTCACCCAAAAGTTAAATACATGACGGTTATGGTTTATTGATGCAGCTTATGCTGGATAGGTCCTGATTTTTCTATACAGGTTGTGTGAATTTTGACATGTTCATTTTCAACACCTTACCCACCCGAGTTCGTAAAATGCAGACAATACTTATTCTTGAATCCAACACACCGCAAATCGTGGATGAGACCCGTAAGTGTAAAAAACAGACGGCCGCGGACCATTATGGGGCGGCTATAAAGGCTAACGCATCAGATGTGCATGTGCGTATTGCCGAACCGTACCGCACACCCTTGTCAGCCGTTGATCTGGATGGGGTTGACGGTGTGGTTTTCACCGGTGCGGGCGTGACCTGGTCAACTGATGCTGCAGAAGCGGCCCCATTGCGGGTAGCGGGTGAAATGGTATTTGGCGCAGGTATTCCAACCATCGGATCGTGTAACGGATTACAGCTTGCCGCAGTTTTGCTGGGTGGTGCGGTCGGGCCGTCTCCCAAGGGTATGGAAATTGGTTTGGCACGCGATATAAGTCTGACGCCTACAGGCAGAATGCATCCGATGATGCAGGGTCGCAGGGATGTATTTTGTGCCCCATGTGTGCACCGTGATGAGGTGCAACGCCTGCCTGAAGCGGCAATTCTGGTCGCAGACAATGCACACAGCCCTGTGCAGGCGATGGTATATCTTGCAAATGGTGTGGACTTTTGGGGCATGCAGTATCACCCCGAATTACCTATCGCTGCGATTGCAGATTACGTGCAGGATAAAGACAGCATTTTTGCACAAGGGCAGAGCATGGTAGATGATTTGCGTGCAGCCGCGTGTGATACTGTTGCAGCATCCCGTCTTGGAGCAATGCCGCAGGATTTACATGATGCCGCCAGAACCACTGAGATTGCCAATTGGTTAGCATATATTCAGGAATAATCACATTGCGCCTTATTGTTTGATCTAGGTCAAAGCGGGGCGGTCGTGCAGGCGGTTAAGGTGCTTAACGAACCTGAAAATAGAGGAGATATTCATGTCACATACCCCACATGAACTGGTCGAAGAATTCCCCGAACAAATAGATGCAATTCGCAAGTTGAAAGCTGAAAACGCCCATTTTACAAAGATTTACGATGAATATCATGTCATCAATCGCAGTATTCACCGCTCTGAAACCAACGTTGAGCCCACAGACGATTTAACCGAACAAACCATGCGCAAAAAACGTATGGCCCTTAAGGATGAGCTCTGGGAGATGATAAAGGCGGAATAGTTATTCTTCCTTCAAAGATTGTTCAATCAACGTCTTTTCGTGTTCCGGTATTTCCCAGACCAGATTGCGATAGTCGAAACCTTTGGCAAGCGTTGGTTTTATAACCTCGAAATAGGGTGATAAATCAAAATCCCTGGGGGTGAACAATGAATGGTGGCGGATTTGCAGCATTTCGCGCCGCGCAAAATCCCCTTTGGCACCTTCAACCAATATTTTGGGCAGGATTGGGTATTGGATGCCTTGAAAGGCCTGTGCGATAAGTGATGAGCATATCGCGCGGGTCGGGTCGCCGGAACCAAAGGCAATCATGCGTCTGCGCCAGCGGACGGGAACGGGTGGTGTCGGGAAAAAATAGCGTAATAAATCGAAAATGTTGCGTAAATCGTATTTTACACCAAGTTTACCGACCATAAACGCCACCACTAATTCACGATCTTTTTTGCGCAGGTCTTTTGCCCGGCATATCCGCGTATTGAAAGTTTCGTATTTTGACAAAGGCACCGCTACACACCCTTCGCCTAAATTGACCTCAACCAACTGGTCGCGCTCTTGGCCGTCTTCAGGTGCGGGCAGGGCATCCCCCACAAAAATGGCCGCATGTGACCATGTTGACTGCGTTAGATATTTGATGACGATGGAAACACGTTCATTACCTTCAACCAGCAAAACATCACCCGGTTGCAGGGTGCGTGAAAGTGTTGCAAAATCTGAAGGCGTATAAGGTTTGTAACCGGAACTTTCTACGCGCAACTTACCCGCAAGCCGCTGCCCAATCCATTCAAGTATATTACTACATCTTGTCCGTAAATTTGCTGTCATCTGTCGTCCTTTGTTCAAAGCATAAACCAAACAAACATAGCTGAGAAGCCCAACTCTTGGGTGCTCACATAAATGAGAGGAAGAATTTACTGCAACGAAAACAAACCCTAAATCTAAGCAAACCCACTAGGAATATATTATGACATGTCCACCTGATAGGCATCTTGCATGCCAAACTGAGATACCTGCAATAACCACACCTTTAACTAATGCGGGCCTGCTGCAGGCAGGGTGATGTGCGTATATGGGTATGCCTAAGCGGACGGGGTCGTGGTGTCAGTCTGTTTTGGCGGCTTTCACGGCGATCTCGACCTTCCATTTAGGGTCGGCAAGGCCGCAGACCAACAGGGTGGAGGCGCATTTGTGCTGACCCAGCATCTTGTCACGTATTATGCGGTAGGTTGGAACCTGTTCGTGGTCGGTGACAATCGCCAACACGTCAACGATGTCGGTTATATCCATGCCGTCGGCCGCCAATATCGCAAAGATATTTTCCCATGCCAGTTCATGCTGTTTGGCCGGATCATCGGGTAAATCACCATTCGCTGTTATCCCAACCTGACCCGACACATAAAGACAACGCGCATTTGCCGGTGTGGCGACAGCCTGCGCGTAATTGGAAAAAGGTGGCGGGGCTTTGGTGGTTTTAATTTCTTTATTCATCATATTATCCTAGATCAGTTTGCCTGCTATAGTAAGGTAAATATTTGGACTATCATTCAAAGCTGTGCTTTTGGTGATATGACTGGACAGGAATATGATAAATCATGACACAACATCCCCTTGGCATACTTGCCTGCCAGATTGATATCCCCACCATGACGACCGCGCATCAGCGCGATATGCATCTTGCCACTACCGCCGCCAAGGTTAGGGCGGCATTGCTAGAAACACCTGCCGATCTGGTGGTTCTACCGGAATTATCCAGCATGGATTATTCCCGCGCCGCTTTCGACAATCTCGATGTGTTGGCCGAGCCGCTCGACGGGCCGTCATTTCAAAGCTGGCGACAGGTGGCGCAGAATTACAACTGTCATGTGGCGTATAGTTTTGCGCGCCGCGATGACACCGGTACCTACATCAGTCTGGCGGTCGTAAACCCTGCGGGTGCGCTTGTCGGGCATTACGACAAACTGCATCTGGCGCAATACGGGGCATCAATGGAAAAGGACTATTTCACACGCGGCAATCATCTGTTCACGTTCACTGTCAACGGCCTGACCTTCGCACCGATTATTTGCTATGATATTCGCATACCCGAGCTGACCCGCAGCCTTGTACTGGATCACGGGGCCGATGTTATCCTGCATAGCGGCGCATATTACCGCGACGCATCGTTTGCCACATGGCATGATTTCACCACGACGCGGGCATTGGAAAATCAGGTATTTTTCCTCAGCTTGAACAGGGCAGGCGAACACTATGGTAACTCGCGGCTCTGCTATCCGTGGATGGACGAAAATCGCATGCCAGTTAGGTTCGCCGAACATGATGAACAGCTTATAAACCTTGTGATTGATCCCGCAGAGATTGCGGCGGCAAGGCAGGCCTATACATTTTTGAAGGATCGGTTGCCGAGTTATACCAAGCTTTAGGTCGCCACGTCCTCGGCCTTGGTAATCGCCACACGTTCGCCGTCTGCGTTTATCTCGACCACACCCTTAACATCGACGAAAACCACGGATATAGGGCCGCCCCATGCAGCACCTGTGTCGATGTTGATACGGTTGCCATAGTCGATGACCTGATCGATCACTGTGTGGCCGTGGATCACCAGTTTGCCGAAGCTTTCCGTGTATTCAAAGAACGGCCCGCGTATCCAGACCAAATCATCCTCGGTTTGCGCGGCCATCGGTACATTCGGGCGAATACCTGCGTGCACAAAGATGTATTTGTCGGTTTCCACATAGGTCGGCAGATTGCGAATGAAATCAATATGCGCGGGCGGAATGGCGGCAAGGGCCATCTTTTGAATCTTGTGTAAGTCCAGATCATCCGGGTATGTAACGCCATAAGACTCAAGTGTTTCACGTCCGCCAATGCGGTGATAAAGCCAGCTATAGCCGGGTTTCAGATGATCGTCGGGGCGGTCGGGGTCTTCCAAAAACCATTGCATCATACGGTCGTGATTGCCTTTCAGCACGATCCACGGCTTGCCGGCGGCAATGCCCGCGATCAAATGCGCGATAACGCCTTTGCTGTCTTCGCGCCGGTCAACCAGATCGCCGATATAAATCACGGTATAGTCCGTAATATTGTGCTTGGCAGCATCCGCCACAACACGGGCCTCGATCTCCAGCAACTTCACAAGATCGCCGTGAATGTCACTGATGGCATAGATAGGAGTTTTAAGCATGGGTTCGGCCGTTCTAGGATCTGTTTGTCCCGGTTTTAAGCCAATCTCGACAAAACGAAAACCCCCTGCGTAGGGGATTGATGTCGGAAAGTTGAATTAAGTTTTCTAAAGGGGCGTTAATAGCGGTGGGTAATTGATTAAGGGTTGGCGTGAATGCGAAAGAGTCATGCGTTTCGCTCTAATCAGCGGCTGCTTTGTGTCCTTAGTTACCAGTGCTGTACCAAGTACATTTCAAAGTAAAGGGCGAGAAACAGGCATTCGCTGCGACTACGATTAAGGTCTGCTGTGGGGGACATTCCTATGCAGGGCGCATGCGCGAGGCATGCTCAAGGAAGTAAATTCCGGAAAACAGTTTGAATACGCTTCTGACGCCTCTTACAGTATAGACAAGGCATTTTTAAGTTTGAAACTGAAGTAAGAAAACATTAGATTTAGCGAAAGTGGGCGATCGGAATTTATGGGGTTATTGGATGAATGAATATCCAGAATTTTTGACAAAATACTTTGAATGGGAAGATAAAAGTACTTTGACGCTGGATCTATTAAGTTCGGCAACACAGCAGAATATCGGGCTGCGGAAGAAACCATGATTTTAGAAGCTCGGGGGGATAAAAAAGATTCTACTTTTGAGCATACTGACCCAGACTTTCTTCAACTATCAGTCGCTGAAATCAATAAACTTCCACAGGAAGAAAGAGATAAGATTTTCTGGCAGCGAAGGGAGTATAACAAGGGCGTTCCGCGCGGTATGATGGTGCGGGAATGTGTAAGCGTTGGCGATCTGAATGTTTGGGCTTTGTGCACAACTAGCGGCGACTACAACGAGGAACACCACGAACTTATGTTGTTTGGAGATGAAAAAACTGGCTATACGGGTAATCCATCGCTTGACGGTTGGTGTGTTTTTGATACTCGAAAGCTAGTTCGTGCTTTAAGTTCTGAAGTGAGAAGACACGTATGTTTTCGTAAATTAGATCGTTGGACAGAGGTATTATACTGTCGAGAAGTTGATTATAACTGGCAACAATTACCCTTCAAAAATGCGATGGATTTTTTAAGAGGTACAGAACCCATCTCAGTTGATGATGCAGTAAAACAATCCGCAACAAAAAGAGAGCTGTTCTCTACTGAGAGGGAGTTTCGTATCATTGCTTTAGGTGATCCGCCTTTGTTGCCGCCCTGTGAGCCTGCGCTTTATGTTGATAGTAATCGTATTTACAACTCAATAATCAATATTGGTCAATATACTAAGGAATGAGTTCTAAGTTGCGATTTAGGACAACATATCTTACATGCCAGAAATCATAGGGCTAGAAGATAATCATCTATGACTTCATCTAATTGTTCAGATGATTGGGTGCTCGCCATGAGCACGCAAAGAATGCTCGCAATGTCCTGCATATCTGACACTCAATTGCGTAGCTCAAATGAAATAACCCAGAATGAACTGGCCGCCACATATGCAAAAGCCAGCTAAAATTGCGTAGAGATATCAACGAACCCTAACGCAAAAACCAGTAAATCAATATATTACAATAGGTTAACATAGTGTCCCAGCTGGGACATTGGCGTTTCCCGGGGGCCTTTATAATAAATAACCGCCATAATCCTTACTCTAAATGAACCACCAGTAGGCACTTGTATAATCAACCCAATAGACCAGTAACCGGTTTTGCGCTAACATCCATTTTGTACCAACTAAAAGGGCCGATCATAAGAGCCCGCATCAACACTTCAAAAGAGTTTAATTTTTTATTTGGGAGAATATAATGAATCTTAGACCTGATCCGACATTTCACGCCACTGCCAAACTTGCGATGCAAGCACCGGTGGAAAACTACGGCTTTACCGTCATGCTCAGCCCCGATGGAACGCAATCCGACGGCATCGCTGTTGTTGATCTTAACCCCAAATCCAAGACTTACGGCCAAATCGTCCATCAAGTCATCGTGCCGAACATCGGTGACGAGTTTCACCACTTTGGCTGGAACGCCTGTTCTTCATCCCTATCACCACTAAGTGGTCATGCATTTCTGGAACGCCGCTACCTGATCGTGCCCGGCATTCGATCTTCGCGCATATATATCATCGACGTCAAAGACCCGCTAAAAGCGAAAATCCACAAGACCATTGAACCAGAAGAACTGTTTGCGAAAACCGGTTATTCGCGCCCGCACACCATTCATTGCGGCCCCGAAGGCATCTATGTCTCGACCCTTGGTGGTGGCGGTGAAGACGGTACTGATGGCCCTCCGGGTATTTTCATCATGGATTGCGAAACCTTCGAGATTATCGGCCAATATGAGATGGACCGCGGCCCGCAAGACAAGCACTATGACTTTTGGTGGAACCTGCCACAGGATTACATGGTCAGTTCCGAATGGGGCCTGCCGCCACAGTTCGAGGGTGGCATTGTCGCCGAGGATTTACTCAGCAATAAATACGGCCATTCAATCCATTTCTGGGATTTGCGGGCGCGCAAAAACATCCAGACCATTGATCTGGGTGAAAACCATCAGATGGCACTGGAAATCCGACCCGCGCATGACCCGACAAAATCTTACGGCTTTTGTGGTGTTGTGGTGGACACAACCAATCTGCAAGGTGCGATTTTCACGTGGTGGCGTGATGATGACGGTAAATGGCAAGCCAAAAAGACGATCACGATTGATCCGGTGCCAGCCGATCCCGATGATCTGCCCGATCTTCTAAAAGGCTTTTCAGCCGTGCCACCACTGGTCACGGACATTGATCTGAGCCTTGATGACAAATATCTTTATGTAGCCTGTTGGGGGCTTGGTGAAATGCATCAATACGATGTTTCCGACCCGATGAACCCTAAACTTGCCGGCAAAGTCGAGCTGGGCGGCATTGTTGCACATCACAAACACCCCAATGGCAAAGACTTTGCTTACGGGCCGCAAATGGTTGAAATCAGCCGCGACGGTAAGCGGGTCTATTGGACCAACTCACTTTATTCCACATGGGACGATCAGTTTTATCCTAATGATGAAGGCGGCCAGATGGTGATGGCCAATGTTGGTGAAAACGGCGGGCTGACGCTGGACAAGGATTTCTACGTTGATTTCCCCAAAGGGCTGCGTGCGCACCAGATCCGTCTGGAAGGTGGCGACTGTTCAACCGACAGCTTCTGCTATCCATCTGTCTAAGTGGCTGAAGATGTAATTTCGGTGACGGCCCTTTGGTGGGCCGTCATTTTTTCTGGCCTTTATCACGGTATTAACCCGGGCATGGGGTGGCCGCTTGCGGTGTCTGCGGCTTTAATGGAGCGCAAGCATACTGCCATGGTAAAGGCTATTGCCGCACTGGCATTCGGTCATTTTCTGGCAATGACCGCGATCCTTTTACCCTTCTCGTTAATGTTGTTTTTGGTTGAGTGGGCCCGCGATATTCGTATCGGTGCGGGGCTTTTGGTGATTGCCATGGGCATTTATTTGCTGGTCAACCGCAGACACCCGAAGTTTTTGGCGCGTGTGCACCCGTCACGTCTTGCGCTATGGTCTTTTCTTGCCGCTATGGCACATGGGGCCGGTTTGATGCTGGTGCCGATTTTTCTGGGCATATGCTCTATCGATAATGGTGATGCGGGCCATCAGGCAGCCCAGACGCTGATGTCAGGGAACATTGTCACGGCCTTTGCAGTTGCAACCGTGCACACTTTGGCGATGACGGCGGCGGGGGGGCTGATTGCCGTCATCATATACCTATGGCTCGGTTTGAAATTTCTGTCCAAGACATGGTTTAACCTCGATATTGTCTGGGCCTTAAGTCTGGTGCTTGTCGGGTTGCTTGGCGTTATTGCAGCTTATGCGGGGTACTAGAAATGGCATTTATGGGGGGAAAGCCAGTTAAAATTTCTCATCCGCTCCACCTGAAAGGATACGGATGAGCAGCATATTATTTGATACACCTAATGACTGACTTTTCTCAGAATGCGGCTTTCCATTGTTCCGTGTCCATGAACCAGCGTTCTTCGTATATTTTCGACGCCGAAAGCTTGAACAAGACCGCCAGTTGGCTGCCGCCTTGGATTTTGTCACATTTCCAGTCGACAATTGACATAACTTCCCCGTTCCCTTCGATCTGGCGCATAGCGGTTATTTCAAACCCGGGTGGCAAAGCCGCCCCTAAATTGTCCAGCACATCGCGAAAAGCGGCTCTGCCTTTCAAAACATCATCTTGGCCCGGCATCACGAAAATCATGTCTGCCGTGTAGTCCGCGATAAGCGCATCCCAGTCGCCACTGCCGACAGCTTCCCATCCGCGTTTTACGATTTCCGTGTTGCTTACAGTGTCTTTATGCAAACTTGCTGTTTCTGTGGCAGGCATTTTAAATCTCCTTTTGTTACGATTATGTTGCTATGCTAAGATGAATAAAGTGAAATCGGTATCAGTCATGTGCTGTATTCTGGCTACAGCAGGTGTAGTATTTGATATATGGCCTAGATGTTGAAATTGGTAAAACGAACGGCAATGTCGAACGATTTTTGGGGACAGTTTTGGATAATTCCGCGTC
>Ga0316204_10006985_pt1 | contig 16878 bp, 15 predicted proteins | sample 6monrhotite_MG_2_FD_205661 | JGI IMG/M metagenome (GOLD analysis project Ga0316204, IMG submission 205661) | Microbial mat bacterial communities from mineral coupon in-situ incubated in ocean water Damariscotta River, Maine, United States -... | ecosystem: Environmental > Aquatic > Marine >... | reverse complement strand
TATTTTTTCGATATCCAATGTCATGCTTAATAGTCCTGCCTATGTTTCAGGAACGATAGCCCTAAACATAGTCCGATAAAACCAAAAACGCCCCACAAATGCGAAGCGTTTCAAGGTTCTTGGTACCGAGGCCACACTCATATTTAAAGGGTAATATAATGTTTTATATAGTAATTATAGATGTGATTTCCCATCATACCCCCAATTATACCCCTAAACTACTCAAAAACGGCTATCAATAAAGCTCACATACCTTATCTGCTGTCTAACGCGGATCGATACACCGAGTGGCTTGCGACAGCTGGCTTAGCCGCGCGGTTCAAACTGCGTCTGATGTTCATGTGGCCACCAATGTCTGCTTAGAGCCCATATTTAAGGATGCTGCAACAAGCACATTTTGATGTTTAGGGCCAAGAGCGGCCATTTGCCTGTTCAAGCGCACCCCTTCCTTGTCACGAACAAAAGCAGACATTGAACCAGAGAACTTCGACATTCCGGAGCGAAATCGGAAAACGACCGTACATCATCACCTGAATACGACGGTGAGATGATAATGATCCACACGCCCACCGCTGAATGTTTCTGCACAGTACCATTCATGAGCGTATTCAGTCCACATCCGGCCCGTGAAATGCTCAATCAGATGCTTTGCATCACAAGAATTGTGCGCTGGACCGCCCAGAACGCAGCCACTGCAATGCAAGGCGCGGCGACACCCCAACGCGCCACAAGCCAGCCGAGATCCCCTAACCGCGACAACAAACGAAACAACGGCCAGCAGGCAAGGATAATCAGTATCTGGCCAATCTCAACGCCGATATTGAACGACAAAAGGCTTTGCCAGATGTTAGGAGAATCCACCTGCAGGATCTTGTGCAACACAAACGAAAACCCCAGACCGTGCAGTGTGCCTATTCCAGTCGTGATGGCGAACATCGTTCGCTCTGGAGATTGGTGCCCCTGTTTCTGTCTCACAGCAACGAGGGCGGCCAAAATGATCGACAGAGCGATGCCCAACTCGATCGTAGGGATAAACCAGGCGCCCGAAGGAACAAACCCGAAAAATCCAAGGCTCAGTGTTACACTATGTCCAATCGTGAACCCTGTGGTGCGCGCGAACAGGCTTTTGAAACTTGCCGCCCCCAGTGCGAGACAGATAACAAACAGGACGTGATCCATACCATCCAGAATGTGCCGCATGCCTTCCTCGATGAATGTGACGGCGGCGGCCCATGGGGATCGAGAGATAGAAATCGGGTCCTCCAACAAGCCCCGTGCACGGAAAACCTCGACGCTGCCGGGATAGTAATCAAGGATCAGGTTTGCTGTCTTTTCCTGTCCCGGCAGACCGGGATTGAGTGTGCTGGACAGCAGGTAGGATGTGGCGGGCCCCTGATCCGTAAACAGAAGAACCACGTCAACAACTGTGTCGCCCACATATGTCACAGGAAAATCCTGCGGATAGAGTGTACCCTGAAACGAAGCCCGGACCTCGTCCAGAGTTGAAAATGGTGGTTGCCGCGTTCCCGGATACACCCTGACTGTTTCTACAGTTGCCCGCAAAGCAACGCCCTTGCTGACAAACTGATGGCCACTAGCCACTATATCACCAAGCCCGCCAGGATCGGCGCGCAATGCCTCTACATCGAGGTAGTAGGCGACATTGCCGTCTTCACGGGTGTTGGTCGTGTAAGGCGGGGGGGGTGGTAGCCCGTCTGATTGTTCAGGCCCGACTAGATTGGCAACCAGATAAGGCATCGGCATACGTAGATAGACCCGTAAGCCGTTGCTTAGATGTTCTACATGGATGATACGCGTGTTAAGGTTCAGCAGGAAATGCGCTATTGCCGGCCCTGACAGCAGCAGCAAGGCGCTCAGACATGCGGCAAATATGGCGGCCGAATGTTTCTCGGACAAAATAGTAAAACCTGCGGCCTTCATTTCATTCCTCTAGATTTCCGGCTGGGCACTTGTGACCGTTATGCCAGTCAGTTTCCACGCGCCACTGATCGGGGCAATGTCCATCAATGCGCTAAAACGAATGTTCTTCTGGTGCGGATGCCCCCAATGATCGCCAAATGCCGTCACGCTCCAGTTCACCGATGCCTGAAACCCGCCGGCACCAGAGGCTGCCCGGAGATTTACAACACTGATATCCCGGATTTCCCTGACAATCCCGGCCCCGCCGCCTTGCATTTCAACAATCACCGCGCGTTCCAGTTCTTGCTTCACGTCCTCGAATGCTTCTGCGGATACGCTGGTGTCCAGAGCAGCGTTCAACCGCTCGGGTATCTTCAGCTGAAGCGCGTTGTGAAAGTTCTCGATCAGTTGGCCTGCGATCCGTGTGGCTGAAGGCTCATCGGGCACACTGGCAATCGGGTTCTCCACTGTGATCCAGCCAATTTGCGTCGAGGCGCCAGCAGCCACAACCAAAGCACCCAAAACGCTAATCCTGATGGTTCCGGAAATGGTTTGGCTTCTGAACAGTAAGGCCGTGGCACCAAGTGTTAGCACAATTAGCAAGATTGTAATCACCGGAACGTCGAGCGTGCGCTCTTTGCCATAGGCAACAGGTGCGATAACCTGTGGCTCATACGTCTTGAAATAATTGGTCCAGATCAATATCGGCTCTTCGGGCGTCAACTCCGATATGAACGGACCGGCAGCGTCGATTGACTGAGCAGGTATTTTTTGGATGGCATCGGTAAATAGTGTCCATTCGACAGTAGCTTCTTTGGCAAATTGCATGGTAGGAACAGAATAAACCAGTCCGATAATCGCGGCATCGGTTCTCAAGTCTTTACCGTCTTCAATAAATATCAACCCCGATGGACCAACCTTAAGATAAGACATCCGTTCAAATACTGGCTTGGCAGGCTTGCCGTCGACGGTCATCGGCGAGCTATCATTCAGAAAGCTTGGCAGTGCTTTGTCGATTGCGGCACGATCATCGGCAGTCAGATAATCACCTTTTAGTTCGATTCCGAGCAGCTCCGCTGCATCGCGTACCCGCATCAAGGTCTCGTGGCGTATTTCGTAAGGTTCGGCATAGATGAATGACATGGCAGGGTACCGATGATGACGCCGCAGGTTAGGGTTGTCGAACTTCGAATACCACGGATCGCCCCAGTCGATGGTCAACCGTGCTACCGCAGACAGGTAGCGGAAATCGGTTACCGCCACATCACGGTCAAACAAAATCATGCCAATCGACAATATCGGATCACCTTCGTCATTTAACGGAGGAATGATCTCCAGCTTGTCCGGACGGTGCCCCCCGAAATCATAGAACAATTCGGCATATATGACACGCGAATCCTCTGGCGGTTTGGGAAGCATACGTCCTGTAATAGGGTCGATCTTGCCGGCATTTGGTGAGGCTCGGTCTACGCGCATCCGCGGTTCAATGGTCTTGACGGTTACCGGAAGAGTCGCGCCCTCGCCGATCCGGATGCTGAGCCCTTGCTCGGCAAACCGCTTGAGCCGTTTGGCCTCAAACCATCGCTCCATTGGGCCCGGCGGCACCCAGCTATCAGGCAGCAGATCTTCGAATTGCTGGATATTCTCGACATATATCTCCATCGCAACAGTCACGCCATTTTCCGAGATGGTGATTTCGACAATATTGGGGGCAACTGCAGCCCCACTCAGCGGGGTCAAGTCCGCACGAGCAGTAGCTGGGACATTCAAAAACCCAATACAAATGAACAGGGCTCGTAACCCAATGAATAACACAACCTGCCTCAAAATGACCCTACCCCACATCTTTCCATTGCAGATTATTCAATTCAACATGGTTAGTCGTCGAACTTCAACCGTCTTGCGCTCGATCCCCATTTGGCACTAGGTAGCCCCAATTGGTAAAAATGGCCAACGATGGGCTTACTTAGGCATTGCCGGAGGCGTGTATCCGTCCCATTTTCCTGCATTCACCTTGTCAGATGGTGACTTAGCTTCAGAGCGCTTCGCGTCGATATAACCCTTACCAACCGCGGGTGGGAGGACATAGTCATCAACGGTCACATCGCGCACAACAATTTGATCCTTGGTCAAATTGATGACTTGCAGGTCTCGCGCCAGAGTTAGAGGTCCGTCATAGGTGCTGCGAACACCTTCCAGAATGGCCTGATAATTCTCGGGTGAAAGCACTGAGTGGTAACCAAGAGCCATACGCGGTTTAACCGCGGACATGACCTTACCGAAAGCTGCAGGTTCCGTATGGATACGGGTCGAAACGTAAGTAGCTTGCTTTAAATCCCAGCCGAAATAGTTTGACAAAGCCTTGGGTGGTAGAAAAGCCTCGTGTGATGCGATATCTGCTCCCTTGGCGTATTTAACATACCAATTGTTCGGATAAGTGTCGCCTCCAAAAACGTATTTCAGATCGCCCCATTCGAGTGAATAGCTGACAGACCCGTCAAGACTATGTATCGCCGGCCAAGAACGAATGGTAACACCGTTCTCTTTGTATACGACCTCATTTTCCTGCATATAGTCGAACTCGGTAACTTCGAGTTTCGCACCGGCGTCCGGCAATGCCCCGGACCGGGTTTGCAGATCCCAGGCATATGCCTTTTTCATATTCTCGACATAGGCCTTAGTACCCAACTCCGGTGTTGCACCCGATGGGCCGAAAATCCGTAGCGGCGTATAGCGTCCAGATAGCCAACCGCCCACATGCATGCCCATAAAATCGCCAACATGGTCAACATGGAGGTGGCTGAAGAACATCTTATCGATCTTAGAGAAATCGGGTCTCAAAGAGAACAGATTACCTGAAGAGCCGGTGCCGACGTCGAACAAGAATTTATCGCCATTACCCAACTCGACAAGAAAGGAAATCGATACCGCCGCTTTTGTCTGATTTGGCATCCCTGTCCCCAACGCCGTAATCCGCATTTCGTCAGCGCCCAGGATTTCTGTGTTTGGAAAATAGCTGGCCGGATAGACACCATCCTTGATCTCAACAGCTGTCCGCCCAACCGGCATGTTATCTTCTGCTGTTGCCTGATACGCGACAGTTGATGCCACGAAAGCACTTATCAGCCCTATAGTTGTCAATTTTCTAAAATTCAATTTCATCACATCTTCCCTTCGCAGTTTTACGTCTTACACCTATTGTATCAACTGGGATCATCATAAAATTAGACCTTAATACGCATTCTCGGCAAAATATTATTATTTTTAAAAACCAGCAGACAATATCATGTTAGAGAATACCAATCCAAACTGTCAATAGAGATGTCTATGGCAAAAAGGTATTTATGCGGAAGTATAAGTTGCAAAAGAGAGACTGAGATAGTTGGGGGGTACTAGTAGGCTATCTAAAACAAGTTTCCGCAACGCCTGTAAAGCCGTCTCTTAAACCGCGCCAAACTGGCCTGGTAATTTTTGCACACAATATTAGCCTGATAATTTCCCGCAGCACATTATCGCATCGAATTGGCCCTCAATAGTAGCTTCCCAATCTGCTTGGTATTTCAAGTTGGAAGTTGATTCTCCCATCAAATAGGCGACTAGCAGACGACCGCGGACTTTTGCTGCATCCGGCGTGAAATTCGCCTGTTCAAACATTGATGCGCAAAATTCAAACCGGCGGGTAAGCGTTCTGTTATAAACTTCTAGCACTTTGTTATCGGTTCTGGACCAGATAGAAATGGCGTGATCATGCTCGCCTGCCCCCTCACTAATGACTTGCTTCATCAGATTAAGTATGCGCTGTTCACTCGAACCGCTAAAGTTAATCGCGTCCTGAATGATATGGTCTGTCAGGTGATGCTCCCAATGATTCAGAATTGCATCCAAAAGGTCGCTCAGCCCTTTAAAGTGCCAATAGAAACTGCCACTAGTAACACCCATTCTCTTGGCAATGGCGACAATTTTTAACCCTTTAACCCCTGCTTCACCCAGAACAGCAATAGATTCCCGTACCCAGTCATTTCGGCTGACCCTCTGTTTTATCAGCCCTGATGCTATATGATCGTCAGACATATGATATCCACATTGTTATGTTTCGCTTTAAATAGACTATATCGTATGCACAACAATAATTATTTGCGCCTGTTCACCAATATTTGTTAATCAGAAGATGTTAAAAATCTTAACAGTTAGCATAGTAAGTTATCTCAACTTTTAATCCTATCATGACAAATTGCCTGATCTCCAATTAAGCGTTCTAACATCAAATGGCTATGTCGGGTGCCCTGGCTTGAGATAACTCTGCCTGCTCGAACACACAAGAATTACACTTCAAATGTGTTTCCATTGTGCTACCATATCTTGTCCGTTATTTTGATATAGCTTCAACCGTAGGCCCCTCTGTTGACATTCAACTTAGCACGAGTAACATAGAGATGTCTATTGAGAGCTTTGGGCATTCATAGAGTGAACGATTGGTATCAAAGGCCGGTCAGGGCAGCGGAGAAATGGCAGATATGAACATATTGCAATCTGGAAAATAAAACAGACGCAGGAACCTGCAGCTGAGCAGTAGGCGCCTACTGCTGCTAATTTACTTTATATACTTCCCACAACAGATGGTTGTTACAATGAATTATAAATTTTTACCCCTTTTAATCGTATCGTGTTTTTCTGCGTCATCCGTGCTAGCTGAACCAACCGAACTCGGCAGCAGTACGGACTGGGATATAGATATAACAGCTTACGCGTTTATACCCGTGTCTACACAAGGCACCTCGACAATTGCCGGAAGTTCGATCGATCTCGATCTCGATCTGCAGGATGCGCTTGATCTGTTAAATTTCGCAATGTCCGCCCGTCTCGAAGCCTGGAAAGGCGACTTCGGGCTGATACTCGACACAAATTATCTCTCATTGTCGGCAGGTGGCTCAACAACTTTGCCGGGCCCAATTACGGCTTCGGTCGACGTAGATATAAAGCAAGCCTGGCTTGGCCTGCTTGCCGGTTACCGTGTTGCGGAAGGCACATACGGGAAAGCGGGTCGCCGTTATTCATTCGATATTCAGGGCGGGGTTCGATACAACAGCCTCGAACAAACTGTGACTGCAACGGGCACCGGCCCGGCTGCGGGAACGGTTTTGGGCGGTACCGAAACATGGTTGGAACCTACCATTGGCGTTCGGGGTCTTTGGAGCCTCTCCGACGAATGGACGACATTTGTTATGGCGGATGCTGGCGGTTTTGGAGTGAATGGAGACAGGCTTCAATGGAGTGCAACACTCGGATTTGACTACAGTCCTTGGGAAAACGGATCCCTCAAATTCGGATGGCGGTATTATGGAATTGATTTCTCAACGACACGTTCGGACGGAGTTTTCGCTTATGATGTCATCCAGAACGGACCAATTTTTGGTTACACTCACCAGTTCTAAGACGTTCAGTAATTTTCAGACAACGCTATCAACACATGAAAAGGGTAGAGAAACATTAAAATGATTTGGAAACTTACTTTTGCTTTTCTCATATTTGTATCAACACAGAGCGCTTTTGCCGACGATTCAGATATTGCCAAACAGTTGTCAAACCCACTTGCATCGTTAATTTCCGTTCCGATACAGTTGAACCGGGATACAGGTTTCGGTACGCCAAATGGCGAGAAAACAACGCTTAATATCCAACCCGTGATACCGTTCACCTTGACCCCAAGTATAAACTTAATCACCCGAACAGTTATTCCCTACAAATGGCAAACTGATATTGGTGGAACGACCGGTACAAAATCCGGCTGGGGTGACACGACAGTAAGTTTATGGTTAAGCCCATCCCAGGGGAGCAATGGCGTTACATGGGGTGTAGGACCAATTGTCTATATACCGACTTCAAGCGATCTAGACTTTGGAGTGGGTGAATGGGGTGGAGGCATTACAGGTGTTGCGTTAGCACAACCTGGTCAGTGGACGATCGGCGGCTTAGCCAACCACGTGTGGTCGTTTGAGAGCGGCGACCTCAATTCAACCTTCATTCAGCCATTCGTCGCATATGCCGCTCCAAATCAATGGACATTCAGTCTCAACTCAGAATCTACTTATGATTGGAATGCTGACCAATGGACGGCTCCTGTAAATTTCATGATTTCCAAACTTGTGTCAATTGGCGGCCAGAAAGTATCGCTTCAGGGTGGTGTGCGATACTATGTTGAAAGCCCCGACACTGGCCCTGATGGCTGGGGAATTAGGTTGGCTACAACATTTGTTTTTCCGAAAAAACCTTAGCAATGATAGCGGTCATTCAAATCAGTCTGATCGTTAGTTTTACTAGCGCGTCTTGAGTTGTTTTTACCATATACATTTGGCACAGCCTACACCCAACCTATCACCAGTATACCTGCAGCACTCGCCAATATCCACCGCGCTCTAAACCAGCTAGCTTCGGGATTGATCAGGTGCTTGAAAGCCTGCAACGCAATCAGGGTGGCTGACGAATACTTTGTCACCAAAGACATCAACGGGCGCCCTTTTTTGGACGCCCGTTTCTATATAGATTACCTTACTTTTGTCGCAGGGCAAGCTGAGCGGACCGTCTGGCGCGAATATCTTAAAAGGGCTCCAAGCAAACATTGATCAAAACCCAGCCACCAAAACCAGACACTCCCCCACAACCACCCGCTAACGTACAGCAAAAAGGCCCCACAAATTGCCCCAGAGAGAGTGATCTGGTCGTGGTTCCGATAGCTTTCTTCGCAGTACAGGGTTTCTCTTAGCCCCTGCCAAGGTATTTTCTCACTACTACAGCGTTGTTTTGTTGAAGGCGGTCGTGACCAAACGCCCAAAAAGGCCCCAGTTTTTGTGCCCCCAGAACGATTGGCGTATCCGCGCAACTTCACCTTTCGGCCCACAGTGGAAGTTTGAACCGCCTGCAGCTAACGACAGGTCTTAATGCAGGTTATTTCTGACAGTGCCAAAAGTGGAAACCGTACAGACATCGCCCTCAACTTGGCTGCTCTTTAATCGCGCCGGTTGTTCCGCCGAGCTACGCCCGCAACGCTGACCGGTGTCAGCGGCCTGCCAACTCTCGCTTCAGCAGGCGAGACAAGCCCGTGTAAATCCGGAGCCAATATTTGAGTACCCAGTTCGAGACCCCCAAAACCAATAATCAGCGCCAGTGTCGTTAATTTGAGTCTTCTTATAGTCATCGCATTATTCTCCTGTCCTAAAGTGGCCCGGCAACTCGCTCATTTTGTTGACTAGGTCCGCTGCATCAATTTTGGTTGCATTGGTGGTATTTTCAAAGGTAAACATGTTGCTAGTTACGTCACTACCGGTTGTCCAGTTTGAAATTTGGATGCTGTATTGCGGCCCACCTGCAATATTTTTGGAGGTCACAACATAACGACAAGGATAAGGTTTATCGCCGTGGGCAATCCATATTTGCCAATCAATTTGATCTGCCCGGAACGCCAGAAAATCACACTCCACGCCGCCAATTACACCGCTGCCGAGATCCTTTACATCGGTCACACCGTCCATCAGCTGATCATAAGAGTTCAATAACAGCAGGTCGGCCGCAGGGGGCGAACGATCAAGGTTCTTTGACATCATCTCGATGAGTTCATCAAATGAGCCGGGGGCCTCAACCTGCACATATATATTCTTAGTTTTGCCCAATAGTGTCAGCGTTTTGCCGTCATAAAACGATTCTGTATCAGCAAATCCGCCGGATCGGGTGGTATGAAATTTATCAGGGCGGCTTAACGAAACGGACCCCGAACTAACTAGCGAAAGGCGCTGATCTTCTTTGGTCATCACTTCAAGGGCCGAGTCGTAGGTAAACGAGATTGCATCTTGCGCTGCAACATAATCTGACATGGATTTTAGAATTTCCCGTGCATCACTTTCGTCAGCATTTGCTGCCATTGTGCCTGCCAGCCCAAACAGCAATGTTGCGACACCCCACCTCACATTTGATCGAATGGCCAATCGTAAGTTTCTGAATTTTGGTTGCATCCTCGACATCCTTTTCAATTCCGACGCACCCCAAGTGGAACGCCGTAAGTCTCAACGTTGCCAAAGATATGATACTTGATCAAGCTTTCATTTCGACACTGGTAGTTGGAAAGGCCCCAGAAACTGCCCAGTTTTAGTGCCATCAGAACTGCTGGTGTATGGGGTTGGGGAAGAGTGTTTTTGCAGTCCTGTGAATGGTGGTTGTGTGGGCGAAGTTGACGTTCGTTTTTATCAAAAATTAATCACAGTGCGCGAAACAGTTAGAACTTCTATCTCTTCTAACACCACATTAGTGTCGGTCCATTGCAAGTTTCAAACCAAGCAAAATTAAAGCACCCCCAAACAGCCGATCAATATGCCGTCTTGAGTTGTGAAAGAAGTGCTTCACAGTGTTGGATGAAAAAAAGTACGCAACTAGAACCCACCAAGCCCCACAGGCAATCGCGTCAATTAAGACCACTGCACCAAGGACCCAAACAGGAGCCTCTGGAGGCACCAAGACTGTGAACAAACTTGTGTAATAAGCAATCGTCTTTGGATTGGCGATGCTAACCAAAAACCCCTTAACCGCAGGTCTATCCCCTTGGAGGTTGAGGTTGCTATCAGAACCCAAACCGGAAGAACGGTAAGAAGAAACAAACATCCTTACACCTAACCATATGAGGTAACCTGCACCGAAATACTGGACGACAGCGTATGCTGCAGGAGATGATGAAATCAGTACACCGAAACCCAAAATAGCAAGTGAGGACCAAATGAGAATTCCCAAAACGATGCCCGCGGCTGCTTTGAGTGCGTGTCCTATTGTTCTGGTGGTCGAATAACTGCTGATAAGAATAAAGTTAGGGCCCGGACTGGCAGCTCCGGCGATTTGCACACCTGCAACTAGGCCCAACAACACAATAATTTCTGGGGTAGTAATGTTTTAGCTCCTAAATTGATCAAGCCACATGCAAAAGCATGACACCTATTTATTAGTTAACTGGGCGGCGCCTGTCAATTTGTAAGGCGAAGTCTCAACTACGTGCAGAACGGTATTCGTTGAGCTTTTAGCTGCCATTGGCCCAAATCCCACTTCAATGCCACTGACTACCCCACACACACTTGGTACAGCCCACAATCTGGCCCAAATCATGGACACCCGCAGCACCCGTCAGCCTACAACAAAAGGCCCCACAAATTGCCCCACAGCGCGGGATCTGGCCGGGCTTCCGATAGTCTTCTTCACAGTACAGGGTTTCTCTTAGTCCCGGCCAATGTGAATTTCTGATAGTTCAGTTCAGCGTTAATGCATGGAGCCGGTCGTGGCCCTGATTCCGGAATTTCCCCTGTATGTTACACCTACTGACATGGACCAACTGCTCCTCCAGAACCACATGTCTGAATATCCACAGAACGGGCAATCAAAGGTCTATTTCAGCCCCTTGATCAACTCGCCCTGCCTTTGTTGCGAAACAGGCATATATGCAGAAACTGTGGTAGCCAATTTTTCATGGCCTAGGTTCATAGACCATGCTTTCATCTGCTCCAGGTTGGTGCAGGTTCTATCCCCATACATCGCTAGAGTTTTGCGAAACAAATGCGGCGTATATTGCGGCAATTGCACCATCGCAAATGCATTGCGGATTACGGCGTTGATCTTTGCGGAATTGGAATAACTTTCACGCGACAAGGTATCAAAGGCAAAACGACCATCCACTAGACGGCGTTCAGGTTTGGGAAACAAGGCGTCTTCATTGCCAAACAACTTTTCTTTGCGCAGATAATTCACCCAACCTTCAAAGCAGTTGTGATACTCTGTCTCAACCGGGAAAAACCAAGTCATAAATGTCTTTCGGTTCTTCGTTTGCACATCTCGACCATCTTGGAATACCGAACTTTCAAACAGATTAATATGTTTCAGCTTCAAAGAAGCCACCGCCCCGTCCCTCGCCCCGGTCAGCATAAAGAATGCAAATAAAGCTTTGTCGCGGCGTTCAATATCTGTTGAGTTGGGCATGGCCTGAAACGCATGAAGCGCTTGCTCCATACTGGGAAACGCTACATCGCGCTGGGCGTGCGCAACACGAGCATTATTGGCATTATTGTTGAAATATTCAGCATCCGCATAGCTGATCCGCGACTTATACCCAGATTGCCCAGCCAGCCAATGCACAAACCCTTTGACCAATCGCAAGGTTGCATCTGTTGTGGAATAGCTTAGTGGTTTGCCAGTTTTAGGGTGGCGTTCCTTTTCCTGATACGCTTTGAACTTCCCTGCCCATTCAATATGGAACTTTTTGAAAGATGCAAACTTTGTGCTTTCTTCAAACTTCACCAAAGCTGCTGCAACCTTGTCCAATGATTTTTGATCCTGCCCTTTTGCCTGTTTTAGATAGGTCAGATATTTACGTTTGATCCGCTCGTTTTCTTCACAATATTTACGCATGGTTTCGCTTACCTTTCGAAGTTATGTTTTAGCTTGGGCTTGAAGGGTTCCATTAGGCTTGGCGATTGTCGTTAGTAGCAATATCCAAAATACGTGATAGATCAGGCAAACTGGCCTTGCTTGTGAAGCGCATACAGACGCCTTCGCAAACCCCGCATAAAGCCTCCAGAAGGCCCGTCGTCGTAGTTTTGGGAACATAGTCCGCCATCATCCCAAGCGGCTTTCTGGGCTTGCGGCAAGACATGCAGTACATCCCACCCAGCGCAGTTGGTTGCTTTGCGGTTTCTTGGCGTTTATCCAGATATGCTTTCAGCTCGAAACCAAGGATTAGCATTGGACGTTGTGTGAACAAGACAGGCAAACCATCTTTTATCCAGCCCCGAACAGTTTGGGGTGCAGCGTTCAACAAATCGACAACTTCACCTACTTCATAGCTTTGATGAATGCGTATCCTCTGCGTTTTGAACCTTTTAGCCATTGTCATTGCCTTCAAACAAAGCCCGCACGTCTTTTGCCAACCATACTGTTGTACGCGGCCCCAATTTTTGCGGTTTCGGAAAACGCCCGTCTTTGATCCCCTGCCACCATGTTGATTTGGAAACCGGGATCGGACCTTTTGGGGCTAGGATGTGTGACAGGCGGACAAAGCCTGTTTTGGGAAACTGGTTATCAAACATTTTTGTACTCCATGTGATTTTCTCACATAATGTTCGACGAAACTGGATGATTTAATAGCTGGGCAGGTTAAGTAAACTTGCCGCCAGTTTATTATAAAGACGGTGTAATATTAAGTAATATTATTTTTTTACAATAGGTTAAAATGGAATTTCAGTATCCAAATCAATGCTACTATTTTCTCCTGTCATGTATTCTTTTTCGCTTGAAATCGTAAAACTTTCAGTCAATCCATCATGAGTAGACAAACTTGCAGTAGGTTGGGAAGAACCTAACTCATTTGGCGTGGAAGGTGCCCCACCTTTGGGGTTCCAATTCACAATTTTAGCTATTTCCTCTATGGCACTTTCCAGAGGCTTCCCATCATCGTCGCTTAAACCATATTTTGTGCTGTGCAATCTAAGCCACTTCTTAACAGACTGTTTTGGGGTTTTTGCATGCAAGTTTTCGTCGTCCATTGCTTGCCAGGCTCTAACTGCAGCTGCAAGTTTTGGAGAATAGCGAGGGTGTTTCCTACTCAAAAATTCACCTTCAGGCTCTTCGGGGAAGAAAAAGAAGTGTTTTCTAATTCCTTTGGAAAGCAACCACTTTTTAAGGTCATCAACATTAAGCAACGCCAAATCATCATCTATATAATAATCGCCATCCCGTTCATAAAAAACCTTTGTTTCTCGCGATCTAAGAACTTCGCTTTTGGCAGCACTTGATAAAGCATGTTTTATTGCCACATATCCATCCGGATAGTTTTTGTTGCTGCAACGGACATCGACTTGAAGGTTAGTAGGATTGTAACCGCAAATCAACAAAGCCGCCTGAATAATAGTAAGTTCATCCGATAATCGCCAAAAATCTATTCCCTGCATACAATCTCCAACCCAGCCATTAAGGCCATAAGAGACAATGCTAAATCACATTGGACGATTCGCGCAAATCCAGCAGCTCTTTTGCCCACCAATCCGCCATTCTGACACGCTCATTCCAATGCGCACCCCGCGCATAGGCGCGACGCACCACATTTCGTTCCACATGCGCCAAAGCCCGCTCAATCGCATCAGGGTGCCAAAGACCGCTTTCATTGGCGATTGTAGAAAACGTCGCCCGAAACCCGTGCGAGGTCATTTCCTTGCCTGTATACCCCATACGACGCAAAGCACTGTTTAAAGTATTCTCACTAATTGGACGTTTAGATGAGCGAAGCGACGGGAATAGTAATACACCCCAGCCCGTTAGATCTTTCAACTCGGCCAGCAATTCCAACGCCCTCGCTGGTAGGGGTACTGTATGCGGCATACGCATTTTCATCCGTTCAGCCGGGATTGTCCAAACATGCGCATCAAAATCAAATTCTGCCCATTCTGCTCCCCGCAACTCACCGGGGCGAGTTGCCATGATTGCAAGCAGTTCCAAACCGATCCGCGTAGTCAATTGTCCCTCATATCCATCAATTGCCCGCATCAAACCACCCAGCACAACTTTGTCAGTTATAGCCGCACGGGATATAACCTTATGGCGGATCAGCGCATCGCGTAATGGATAGGTAGGATCATTATCTGCAAGCCCGTTAGCAATTGCATAACGAAAAACAGCCCCTATTGTTGAACGCAACCGCTTAGCAGTTTCATAATGTCCTTTCGCTTCCACTTTTTTGAGGGTCTTTAAAATCGCTGCTGCCGACAACTCAGCAATCGGTTTCTGGCCAAAATCCGCATTTGCCATAGTCAAAAAAGACGCCACTTTTTTCAATGTTGCTTCGGCCCGACCTTCAATCCTGATTTTGTTTAGATAGTTTTCCGCAACACTCTCAAATGTGTTCGCATGTTTTTGCTTTATCAGAGCGGCCTTTTCTCTTTTCACTTCACTGGGGTCAATTTCCACGGCAACTTGCACCCGTGCTTCATCCCGCAATTTACGGGCCTGCAGCAATGTGATTGCAGGATATGCACCAAGCGATAAAAGCCCTTCTTTGCCGTGAAGTCTGTATTTAAACCGCCAAAGCCTGGAACCGTTGGGATTCACCAAAACATACAAACCATCAAAGTCCGAAACTTTGTAAGGTTTATCCTTTGGCTTTAGATTCTTAATCTTTAAATCCGTTAAGGGCATTGGGGGTATCGCCTTATCCCGTTTTGCATTATACCCCCAATACTACCCCTATACTGTTAGGATACCCCCACACGGGGCTGGATAGCATTGGACAATAAAACGCCTAAAACCCCTTATAACAAAGGAATTTTAGGATGTCATTGGATTTTAGAAATCTGTTATGTGGTACCCGAGGCCGGACTCGAACCGGCACGTCTCTCGACAGTAGATTTTGAATCTACCGCGTCTACCATTCCGCCACTCGGGCAAGTACACAAAGGGCGTTTAAACGGCCCTTGTGCTATCGTCAATCACGAATTGTCGCACAATGATGAAACTTTCCTGTTTCAGTGCAGCAAAGGTATCGCACTGATCCATACGCCCCGATTTATAGCCACGCGCAAACCATTTCTGGCGTTGCTCGGATGTGCCGTGGGTGAATGTATGCGGCATCGGGCGGCTTCCCGCATTGCGCTGTAATGTGTCATCTCCGATTTGCCTGGCAGCATTAACGGCTTCACGGATATCACCACCCTCGATCACACCGAGACTGCTTTCGGCGTATTGCGCCCAAACCCCGGAATAACAATCAGCCTGCAGTTCTATCATCACAGACACGCGGTTGCTGTCGGTTTTGTTCATGCTTTGACGGGCCTTATTCGCTTTTGGTAATGTGCCCAACTCGTTTTGCACGTGATGCGCCACTTCGTGGGCCACAACGTAAGCCGCGGCAAAGTCACCTTTTGCGCCCAGTTTGCGCGACAGTGTGGTGAAAAACGCGGTATCCAGATAAACTTTACGGTCAGCAGGGCAGAAAAACGGTCCCGTTGCCCCAGATGCATTGCCACATGGTGATGGCGTTACACCTTTATAGAGCACAAGCACCGCATGGTTGTATTTGCGACCCACTTGTGTGCGGAACACCTCGTCCCATATTTGTTCGGTATACCCCAAAGTTGCACTGACAAATTCACCTTGTGCTTTATCCTCTTTGGATAATGTGGCCGAACTTGACGACACGGAGCTGCCGCCGGTTGCATTAAGTAAGGACGACACATCAACATCAAACACGGCGCCAATCACCAGAATAACCAATATGCCGACTAGACCCACACCACCGGTTTTGCCCTTAGACATACGGCGGCGATCTTCTATATTACGGCTACCCCGTGCGCCTCGCCATTTCATGTGATTGCTCCCTTAATGCGTCCTATACAATCTAGTGACGTTATCCTCTGGCATCAAGAGCCACTGTTTTCCTTGACCTAGGGCCTTGCCCGTGTTGCAAGGATGAAAACTAAAAGGCACACATGATGCTGCGCAGGCTTTATGACTGGACATTTTCACTGACTCAAACGCCATATGCGCTATACGCGCTTGCGTTTGTAGCTTTCATCGAAAGTTCTGTTTTTCCCATTCCGCCCGATATCCTACTGATACCGCTGATCCTTGCCGCGCCCAACCGTGCATGGCTGATTGCCGGTATTTGCACCGTTGCCAGCGTGCTGGGCGGTGGACTGGGTTATTATATCGGGGCCGAGTTGTTTGATGCGCTTGGCAAACCGATTCTGGAGTTTTACGGCAAAATGGCTGCATTTGGCGAATTCAAGGATCGCTTCAACGCCTACGGTCACTGGGCCGTCCTGACTGCTGGTATCACCCCGTTCCCCTACAAAGTAATCACCATCACATCAGGTGCCACCGGCTTGCCATTTGCACAATTCATGATCTGGTCGCTGGTCGCACGGGCATTGCGTTTCTTTATCGTTG
>Ga0316204_10006984_pt1 | contig 16878 bp, 15 predicted proteins | sample 6monrhotite_MG_2_FD_205661 | JGI IMG/M metagenome (GOLD analysis project Ga0316204, IMG submission 205661) | Microbial mat bacterial communities from mineral coupon in-situ incubated in ocean water Damariscotta River, Maine, United States -... | ecosystem: Environmental > Aquatic > Marine >... | reverse complement strand
CAGCGCAGGCAGATTGATTGCACCGGGGATGTGGTCCTCGGCAAATTCCGCTGGCGAGCGCACGTCAATTACGGTGTCAAACCCGTGACCGAGGATCGCATCAAGGCTGGTGAATTCAATGGGCATTGCGGGTTGTCTACGGCACTTGGCGCAGGGGCAAAAGGGCGAAAACCCATTGCGAGGCGACCCGGCGGGATCGAAGATTGGTGAAGGTACCCTTGTTCAGGGGGTCAACGGCACCCGCCCCTGATCGGTCAAAAGCCAACAATCGCGCCCTTCAAAGACTGCCGGGATCAGCGGTCTGCCGTAGCCGGCACCACCGTCCAGATCAATCCGATTGCCGAAATGCTGCGGATGGTCCAGCGCGGTGTGCCCATGCACGACAAGGCGTCCAAAATCACTGTCGCTGTCGACAAAGCCTTCTCTGATCCAGATCAGATCATTCTCTGTCTGGTCCTCCAGAGCAATACCGGGACGCAACCCCGCGTGGACAAAAAGCAGGTCATCAGTCTGGTGCCAAAGTGGCAAAGCATCAATGAAATCAAGATGCGCACCGGGCACCGCACTCGCTGCAATTGCCTGCAATGCACCCCTCTCGATCCGCCCCGCTGGTCCCAGGAAATGAGCAAGCCTCTCGGGCTGGCCCTTGGCGTGAGGGTTGAAATGCATCTCACCCTCCAGTCCGTATGATGCCAGCGTTTTACCACCACCCAGTCGCGCATTCAGCCAGCTGATGCCGGATCTGACCTGCGCATCATGCTCAATCCCATCGCGCACGAAACCCGAGAACATGCGGTCGTGATTGCCCTTGAGGAACACCCAGTCACGGCCCGCATCGCGCCCCGCGATCAGCGCGTCAATCACACCTCGGCTGTCCGGTCCACGATCAGTGTAATCGCCAAGAAATACGACCCGCGCATCGGCCCCGCCGTCCGCCGCGATCAGCCCAAGCGCTTGATTGAGCATATCAAGCTGACCGTGAATATCGCCGATTGCATAAACTGGGGCCATGGGCGCGCCTTCAAAAGCAAAGGGCGTGCAGTGATGCACGCCCTTGATTGTGTATCAGACGTTGAACGTCAGTGGCTTGACCTGTTGGAACAATCCTGTGTCCTCCAAAGCCTTGATCGCAGGGGCCGGGACCGGCTCGTCGACATATAAAAGTGCAATCGCCTCGCCCTGTGCTGCTGAACGGCCAAGGGTAAAGTTTGCGATGTTGACGCTGTTCGCCCCCATCGTGGTGCCCAGCGTGCCAATGATGCCGGGAACATCTTCGTTGGTCGTATAGACCATATGTTCCCCGATCTCGGCGTCGATATTGATGCCTTTGATCTGGATGAAGCGGGGCTTGCCGTCACTAAAGACCGTGCCTGCGACCGAGCGCTCGCGCTTTTCTGTCACCACGGTCACTTTCACGTAACCTTCAAACGCGCCTGACTGGTCCTGTTTGGTGGTCGAAACCTTGATCCCGCGCTCTTTGGCGATGACCGGCGCGCTGACCATATTGGTATCGGGGTTCGCCTTGGTCATGATCCCGGCAATCGACGCCGCCGTCAGCGCCTTGAGGTTCATCTCGCTTGCTTCGCCGTCAAACAGGATGTTGATCGCCTTGATCGGTTCATCCGTCATCTGGCCGATGAAATTCCCCAAGTGCTCTGTCAGTTTGATCCAAGGCCCCATGATCTTGGCTTCTTCGGCCGTCACCGATGGCATGTTCAGCGCGTTTTGAACCGCACCTGTCAGAAGGTAATCCGACATTTGCTCGGCCACCTGCAAGGCCACGTTTTCCTGCGCTTCTGTGGTTGCAGCACCCAGATGCGGGGTCACGACGACATTGGGCAGGTTGAAAAGCGGGCTGTCGGTGGCAGGTTCCACGGCAAATACATCAAAGGCGGCCCCGGCGACGTGACCGGCATTCAGCGCGCCAGCCAACGCCGCCTCATCCACCAGACCGCCACGGGCGCAGTTCACGATCCGCACACCCTTTTTCAGCTTGGCGATGTTTTCGGCAGACAGGATGTTCCTGGTCTGATCGGTCAACGGCACATGCATGGTAATGAAATCGGCACGCCCCAGCAGTTCATCCAGTTCAACCTTCTCGACACCGATATCCACAGCGCGTTCTTCTGACAGGAACGGATCATAGGCGACGACCTTCATCTTCAGGCCTTGTGCGCGGTCAATGACGATAGAGCCAATGTTGCCCGCGCCAATGACGCCCAAGGTCTTGCCTGTCAGCTCGACCCCCATAAAGCGGGATTTTTCCCATTTGCCTGCATGGGTCGAGCTGTTCGCCTCGGGGATTTGCCGCGCCACGGCCATCATCATGGAAATTGCATGTTCGGCGGTGGTGATCGAATTGCCGAAGGGCGTGTTCATCACGATGATACCCTTCTTTGAGGCCGCTGGAATATCGACGTTATCAACACCGATACCGGCGCGCCCGATCACCTTGAGGTTCGTTGCCGCCGCGATGATCTTTTCGGTCGCCTTGGTGGCGGACCGGATCGCGAGGCCATCATACTGGCCGATGATTTCAAGCAACTTGGCTTTGTCCTTGCCAAGGTCAGGCTGGAAATCCACGTCGATGCCGCGATCCTTGAAGATCTGCACGGCAGCAGGAGAGAGTTTGTCAGAGATAAGTACTTTGGGGGCCATGATGCCGTTCCCTTTCTTCAAGTCGTAGGGTGGGTGCAACCCACGTTATGCGTTGATCTCGGTCTCGAAGGCCCATTCCAGCCATGGCAACATGGCTTCGATGTCAGAGGTATCAACCGTGGCGCCGCACCAGATGCGCAGCCCCGCGGGGGCGTCGCGATAGGCGCCGATATCAAGGGCGATGCCTTCGGCCTCCAGCCGTTTGGCAACGGCCTTGGCGAAACCGGCACCATCCGAGATACGCGCGTCGGTGAACTTCAGACAAACCGATGTGTTCGACCGCGTGGCAGGATCAATCGCCAGATTGTCGATCCACGGCTTGTCTGCACAGAAATTCCAGATCGCCCGCGCATTGGCATTGGCGCGATGCATCAGCGCATCAAGGCCACCGATCGACCGGCCCCATTTCAGTGCCACAAGGTAGTCCTCAACCGCCAGCATGGAAGGTGTGTTGATCGTCTCGCCCCGGAAGATGCCTTCGATCAGCTTGCCGCCCTTGGTCAGGCGGAAAATCTTGGGCAGGGGCCATGCGGGGGTGTAGTTTTCCAACCGCTCAACCGCGCGTGGGCTGAGGATCAGCATCCCGTGGGCCGCTTCGCCGCCCATGACCTTCTGCCAAGAGAATGTCGTCACATCCAGCTTGTGCCAAGGCAGGTCCTGCGCAAAGGCAGCCGATGTCGCGTCGCAGAGCGTCAGGCCGGCGCGATCACCGGGGATCACATCGCCCGACGGCACGCGCACGCCCGATGTCGTGCCATTCCATGTAAAGCAAACGTCGTTGTCATAGTTCAGCGCGGCCATATCGACGATTTCGCCATATTCAGCGCGATGTACGGTCGCATCGATTTTGAGCTGTTTGACAACATCCGTGACCCAGCCTGCACCAAAGCTTTCCCAGGCAACCATTTCGGCAGGACGCTCACCTAGGAGCGACCACATCGCCATCTCGAAGGCGCCGGTATCAGAGGCAGGCACGATGCCGATGCGATAATCCGCAGGCACGCCCAAGATCGCGCGTGTCAGGTCAATCGCCTCGGCCAGCTTGGCCTTGCCAACGGCAGCCCGATGCGACCGACCCAAGGGGGCGTCGCTCAGTGCATCCAATTTCCAGACGGGGGGTTTGGCACAGGGGCCAGAAGAAAAACGCGGATTAGCCGGCCGCGCGCCGGGTTTTGTCGTAACCATCAGTGGTATCCTCACAGATATGCGCCCTTCGTTGGGGAAGGGTGTCCCAAGGGTGGGGATAAGCAGAACTGGAAAAAACAGCAATAGGAAAAGAGAACGCGCTTGCAGGTGTGTGAGATGAAGGGCGCTGCGGGCTCAGAGTGTTGATCTGCCCGCCGCCCCTATCCGCTATCCGTTGCATGATCTATCTGTCCGTGTGCCGGGAAAACAGATGTAAAAGGTCCGTGTTATGAAAGGCTTGACGATGGGTGCCCTGCCAGCCGCATGCAGAGATTTCTCATCGGGCCACCGGTTCGGTCGGTCGAATCAACTCCGGTGTCTACCCGACATCCGCACGGCAGGCAGCGGTGCTTTCATCGGCACCTGTCGCGCCGATTGCCAAGCCTGATTGTGCAAATCGAATGGCAAACAGCGACGATTGCAATTTCTGTTTCCCATGATAACGTGAAGCATCAGGGGAGGGTTGGCCATGCCGAACAGGACGGCCAAAATGGTTTTGCACAGGTGCATTTGCGGCATTGTTTCGGTTTTGCTCGCGCTGACGATCACGGTCGGTTCCACGTCGTTCGCGACGGCCGCTCTGGGTGCACGCGCGATGACAGGACCAATGCAAGACGTCGTCACGCAAGCCTGCCGGTCAGAGAAATCTGGCGGCGGGGCGGGTCAGTCCTGTGATGGATCTGAGGATGTCCCGGCAAACAATGCGCCCTGTCCCATGATCAGCCTGTGCGTCAATATGGGGTCGGGGATGGTCCATTTTCCGCCCATGGGGTTGACGGATACCACTGCTTTTGACGGGCGCACGCCTGAAGTTATCGCCGTCCGCTACAGCCGCGATGATATTCAGGCCACAGGCCTGCCCGCAGAGCCACAGTTCCAACCTCCGATCCTCTGAAACGCCTTTCGCGGCCGCGCCTTGCGTCGGCCGTTCGTACATGTGTTTCAAGAGAAGGAGAAAAATAATGGAAAATGCACTCGGACTGGCCGGATACCAGTCCACAATGATTATCATTGTATTCGTGGTGCTGGGTTTTGGGATTGCCGCGCTCTTTGCGGCGCTGTTCCTGCCAACACGCTGGCGATTGCCGTATTCAATGGAGTTCCTGTTCGTCGGGCTTTTGCTGGTCATGGTCTGGTACGGGGACAAGCAGAGCGCCGCGATTTACGAGGCCTATCAGGCCCCGCTTGAGGAAGAAGGCGTTCTGGATGTCGGTTATGACCCCAGCGAAGGGGAATTTGATCGGTCCATTCGCGTCCTGGCCTTTCAATGGGGCTTTGCCTTCGTCGATGAGGAAGATGCGATATCGCGCAATGCGGCGGTCGTTCAACCTGGCGAGAAAGTCCTGTTCAGCCTGTTTGCCAATGACGTCATCCACGGCTTCAATATCCCCGCAGCCGGCATCACTGCCGAGTTCGAACCGGGCGCTGAGCGCAACGTTTGGATTCGCGCCCCGCAGGAACCGGGCAAGTACCTCATTCAGTGCCTGAACTACTGCGGCGTGGGACACTCCCAGATGAAGGCCTGGCTGGTTGTTCAGGGCGACGAAGAAAATGACGAGGGCGAGGCTTGATGCAAGGCCCCTTCGCGACACAAATTCAGAATTAAGGAGACCGCAGCATGGCAAGCGCACATGATGCAGAACGTATGGGGGCCACGCCCCACTGGGAGCCGGAAGACGTCATCGGTAAGATGACGCTTTCCGCGCTTCTGTTTTCACACGACTACCGACACATTGCGATCAAGGGGATGTTGACCTCGGTGGTGATGCTGGGCCTTGGCGGCCTGATGGCGATCCTGTTCAGGACCGAACTGGCCTATCCCGACATCCAGATTCTGGATGCCCGGCCCTATATGTCGCTGATGACCCTGCACGGGATGTTCATGGTTTTCGGTTTCATAATCCCCTTCGTTGTTTCGATCATGTATTACATGATGCCCAAGATCCTGGGCACGGACGAGCTTTTGTGGGCACGCGGTGCACAATGGAGCTATTGGTTGCTAATTTTGGCCGCCGTGCTCTTGGTGATCTCACGCCCTGATTTCACCTGGACGTTCTATCCACCGATGTCGCTCAGAGTGGGCGGTAATCTGGTCTGGATGGGTTATCTGGCAGTCTTTCTGGTAGCGCTCTCGGAATTCATCGCTGGGGCGGTGCTGCTCAAGAACGGTCTGGCCGCGGCCAAACGCAAGGGATACAGCAAATTGCCACTGATGGGCTGGGGCGCGATTTCGGAAGGGCTCCTGCTGCTGTTATCAACCCCGATCCTGGGATTGGTCGGCATCGTGATGTTGACCGACTGGCTGGAAGTGACAGCGCTCTTTGATCCTGCGCGTGGTGGTAACGTGATGACCTTCATGTTCATGTTCTGGTTCTACGGTCACCCTGCCGTGTACCTGCCCCTGATGCCTGCGGTGGCGATCCTCTATACGCTGCTGCCACGTTTTCTGGGGCGGCCGATCTGGAGCTACTGGTCGGCGGTTTCGGCTTTCGCACTTCTTACAGTGCTGGGCTTTATCGTTTATCCGCACCACTTCCAGCCCGCCGAGAACGTCAGCGGTTGGTTGCAGCGTTCAGTACAGATCCTGACCTTGTTGATCTTCGTGCCATCGACATTGCACGTGTTCAACTGGATCGCCACGCTCTGGGCCGGGAAAATTCCGGATTCAGCGCGGCGCGCGGTGCCGTTCAAGTTCATGATCGCATCGATCTTCTTTCTGATGTACGGCGGTGTGACAGCTTATGTGAACGCCCAGATCGCGACAGACAGCGACTTTGTGCACAACACATATTTCGTCCCGGCACACTTCCACGCGATGTTTGTGGGCTTTATGGCGAATATGGCGATGGCAGGGATCTACTATCTCTATCCCTACTTCACGGCTCGGATGTACAGTCAGAAACTGGGTGATACCCATTTCTGGTTCTGGCAGATCGGTATCTTCACAAAGGTCACGATGATGTATCTGCTGGGGTTCAACTACTTCCCACGCTGGGTTGTGGATTATCTGGACCTGCCACAGTGGTCGATTCCACAACTGATCCTGACGGGCGCTGCCTATCTGATCGGCCTTGGTTTCATACTGTTCGTCTACAACATAATGCGCAGCTCGACCCGCGGTGCCGTCGTTTCCGGCGACCCTTGGGCGATCGAGGGCGGTGAAGACACGGGCTCTGCTGAGCCGGTTCCAGCGGAATAGGAAGGAGAACCCACAATGATTATGCGAATGTTTCTGATATTCGGGCTGATCCTTCTCGGAGGAACAGGCTATTTCATCGTCGTACAAACCCCGCCAACGGTTCAGGCTGCGCCTGCGGTTGGCGAGATTGTGCGACTTCGCGAGGAGGGCATCTTTCCAGAAGACATCATGTCCGAGAACGAGGAGATCGAACACGATGTCTTTGGCGTCCCGCCAGAAGATGAAGAGATGATCGAAGCCGCCATGGGCGACATGGATATGCAGGGTATGGACATGAGCGGCGGTGACGGCGCGATGGACATGGCTGCTGATGGCGAAATGGACATGGCTGCCGACGGCGAAATGGACATGGCTACTGATGGTGAAATGGACATGGCTGCTGATGGTGAAATGGACATGGCTGCCGACGGCGAAATGGACATGGCTGCTGATGGTGAAATGGACATGGCTGCTGATGGTGAAATGGACATGGCTGCCGACGGCGAAATGGACATGGCCGAGAGCGCCATGGACGAAGAAGAAGCCGATCGGTTGATGGCTGGCCAGATGGCGGGTCTGATCCTGACTGACGAGGGCGATTTCGATCGCGAGGTCAATCTGTCAATGACGGAGTGGGGTTTCTCGGACCTAGCACTGGATGCCCAACCGGGTGAAAAGATCCGGTTCACGGTCCGCAACGACGGGCAGATCGTGCACGAGTTCATGTTCATGGGGATGGCCCAGATGCAAGGCGTGAACTATCGCGCCCGGCGCGCGGACTGGAACCTTCTTGAGCACGAAGCGCTTTACGAGAAATCGCTGCTTCTGCCAGGTGAGGAAATCACCTTCGTCGCCGAAGTCGTGCGTCCGGGTGCGTGGATGTTCATGTGCATGCTGCCCTATCACATGCAGATGGGCATGATGGGTCAATTGGCCACCGAAGGCATGGCAATGGAAATGTAACTGACATGCCCATGGTGTGCCTTATCCATGGGGAAATATGTCTGTGTTACTGCCAACCTGTGTCCCGGCCACTGCGCCGGGACACAGAGACTTCATTCTGACGAGAGAGACACGATGTCCGATACCACGCCCTTTGCGTCCGGTTCACGCCGGACCGGACTACTCAGCTATCTGGCGCTGCTGAAACCGCGCGTGATGTCGCTGGTCATCTTCACCGCAACGGTCGGCGTCTTTGCCGCCCCGACGGCGGTGGACCCGCTGCGCGCCCTTCTGTCACTGGTGTTCATCGCCATCGGGGCGGGGGCATCCGGCGCGCTGAACATGTGGTGGGACGCCGATATCGACGCAGAGATGCGCCGCACCCGCAACAGGCCAATTCCCAATGGCGAGGTCACGCCCCGCGCGACCCTGATCTTCGGATCGGTGCTCTCGGTCCTTTCGGTGCTGGCCCTTTGGGCCGTGTCCAATGCGCTGGCCGCCGGACTTCTGGCCTTTACCATCTTCTTTTATGTCGTGATTTACTCGATCATCCTCAAGCGCCGTACCCCGCAGAATATCGTGATCGGAGGTGCCGCCGGGGCGTTTCCGCCGATGATCGGATGGGCGGTTGCGACTGGATCGGTCGGTATCGAAAGCCTGATGCTGTTCGGCCTGATCTTTTTCTGGACACCGCCGCATTTCTGGGCGTTGGCGCTTTATATGCATGATGATTACACCCGCGCGGGCGTTCCGATGCTGACGGTCACCCATGGCCGGGCGGCAACCCGGAAACAGGTCTTGATCTACAGCGTGGTGCTGGTTGTCGTCTCACTGGCTGTCGCGGTCTCGGCCATCGGCGGCATGATCATGCTGATCGCGACCGTGGTGCTGAACCTTGCCTTGCTGCGCGGCGCATTCGCAATCGCGGCACGGGACGAGGATGCCGCCGACGCTGATCGCTATGACACAGAGCGGCGGTTCTTCAAGCTGACGCTGCTTTATCTTTTCACGCTATTTGCCGCTGTCTGGCTGGAGGCGGCGATCAGGGCGGCCGGATTCTGAGATCAGCCGCTGCCTGCCTGGGTTGGCGTCACGGGCGGGGGCAGTGAAGGGAACGCGACCCCGATCCTCTGCTCAGGGAAGCAGTAGACCTGCAAGCGCGCCAAGACCAAGCGTTGCCACGGCTGTTATTGACAGAACCGCCACAAGCCACGACCCCACCGGGGCGGGCGCGCGGCCTTCAGCGCTGCGGTACATCGGCACGACCATCCGCAGATACACACCAAGCGCCAGCACTGAATTCAGGATGCCGATGATCGCCAGCCACAGATAACCCGCCTCGACCGCGGCCATGAACAGATAGACCTTGCCGACAAAGCCGAAAAGCGGCGGGATACCGGTGAGCGACAGCAAGAACACCACCATCGCCACCCCAAGCCAGGGGCGCGACCGCCCGACACCTTCCAGATCATCCAGCGAGCGGCCTGCCACCATAATCACCGCGAAAGCGCCGAGGTTCATCGCGACATAGGCCGCAGCAAAGACCAGCAGTGCGGGAACCGCGATGGGGCTGACGCCCAAGGCGACGACACCCATCAGCAGGTAACCCGACTGCGCCACCGAGGAATAGGCGATCAACCTGACAAGATTGGTCTGCACAAGGGCGGTAAGATAGCCGTATGTCATCGTCGCCGCCGAAATCAGCGCCAGCGCCAGCGGCCATCCCACATCGCGCGGCAGATCGCGCAGCACCTGCGCAAAGGCAAAAAAGGCCGCCGCCTTGGTGATGACCGAAAGATACGCCGCGATCGAGACCGGCGCGCCGTCATAGGCGTCAGGGGCCCAGAAATGGAACGGCACCAGCGCCGCCTTGTAGCCCAGACCCACGATCACTGCGATCAGCCCTGCAATGGCAACAAGCCTCTGGCCTTCAAGCTGTCCCATTTCGGAAAACAGCGTTGAACCGGCCCCGCCAAACCAGAAGGTCAACCCATAGATCATCACCGATCCGGTGACCGCGCCAAAGACCAGATATTTCATACCTGCCTCGGTGGCGGCATCGTCGCGCGGATAGGCCACCAGCGCGAAGGACCCCAGACCGGTCATCACCACGCCGATGACCAGAACCATCATGTCGCCCCCGCCCGACAGCATTAGCGCGCCCAGCGTCACCAGCACGATCAGCGCATAGACACTGCCTTCTCGTGGCTGCCCACCGATCTCGGCCCGCGCCATCATAAGCGCCAGCGCCGTGCCCGGCAGCAGGATCAGCTTTGCCCATCCCGCGATTGCGTCAATCCTGTAGGTGCCGCCAAACACGGTCGTATCGACGTCAAGCATGGGCAGGGTCAGTGCGGTGGACAGCGCCAGCGCCACCAGTCCGATCGCCAGCACCAGCCTTGGGGCGCGGGCCATCTCGGCCACGATCATCAGCATTGCGGCGCCCGACAGCACCAGTTCCGGGATAAGAAGGGCGAGGTCGCGTTCCATCAGTTACCCAGACTTGCCATGGTTGTGTGGATGATGTCGATCAGCCAGCCGGGTGCGACGCCCACCAACACCGTCAGGATCAGCAGCGGCACGATGACCAGTTTCTCGCGGCCATCAAGATCAGGCATCTCGGCCCATTTGGGGTTCGCTTCACCAAGGAAAACCGCCCCGATGGCCCGCAGATAAAGCGCGGCAGTGACCACAATTGCCAGAATGGCGACAATCGCCCAAGGTGCGACGTTGAGCGTGGCTAGGAACACTTGGAATTCAGCCGGGAAATGCGCCAGCCCGGGCAGTCCGAGCGAGGCGAATGCCGACAGAATGAAGGCCCAGCCCAGCCAGGGGACGCGCGCCAGAAGGCCGCCGAACTCGCCCAGACCACGGCTATGCGCGCGGTCCTGCAACATGCCGACAAGAAAGAACAGCGCTCCGGTCACCAGCCCGTGACTGACCATCTGCAAGGTCGCGCCGTCCAGACCGATGGTGCGGATGCGCGGATCGGTCGCCAGCGCCGCCACAGCCACGCCCATCACGACATAGCCCATGTGGTTGACCGAGGTATAGGCGATCATCTTTTTCAGATCGGTCTGCGCGAGGGCGGCGAATGCACCGTAAAGTGCACTGACCACCCCGAAAGCCAGAATGACCTGACCCGCCTGAACAAAGGCCTCTGGCGTCATCTGATAGGCAAAGCGCACCAGCCCGTAGGTGCCGAATTTCAACATCACGCCAGCCAGTATCACGCTGCCTGCCGTTGGTGCCTGCACATGGGCCGCCGGCAGCCAGGTGTGCACCGGAAAAGCCGGAATTTTGACCGCAAAGGTAAAGAGCATGGCAATCAGCGCCAGCATGGCCGCGATTCCCGCAAGCGGTGGCGCATCAATCCAGTCGCGCATGTCAAAGGTGCCGCTGCCCAGATACAATGCGATGATCGCCAGCAAAAGCGGCAGCGACCCCAAAAGTGTGTAGAGAAAGAACATCAGCCCGGCGCGCTGCCGATCCTCATATCCCCAGCCGACGATCATGAAATACATCCCCACAAGCGAGACTTCGAAGAACACGTAGAACAACAGCCCATCCAGCGCCATGAATGTGCCGAGCGAGGCGGTTTCCAGCATCAGCATCAGCACCACATATGTCGCCGCGCGTTCGCTGACCCGCGCTGAATAGATTGCCGACAGCAAGAACAACAGCGAGGTCAGCAAAACCAGCGGCAGGCTCAGCCCATCAACGCCCAACCGATAGGCCGCGCCGATAGCGGGGATCCAGGCGATCTCCTCGATCTGGGCAAAGCTGCCGGGGGTTATGCCGCGCGCCCAGATCACCAGCGTTATCAGGAACACGGCCCCGGTTGCCGCGATAGAGACCCCATGCGCGATCCGCGCCGACCGGTCCGGCAGCGCCATGAGCGCGAGCCCCGCGAGGATCGGCAGAAATGTTGCGATGGTCAGAAGCGGCATAGATGCTGTCCTTATAGATAAAGCGGCGTGACAAGCAGCACGCCGACAACAAGGGCGATCCCGGCAAAGGTCAACGCCATCTCGCGGTGAATGAATCCGCTTTGCAAACGGCGCGCACGGGCGCCAAGCGCGATGGCGCGGTCAACCAGCCCAAAGATCGCGGCGTCAATTGTGTCCTTGTCCATGCGGCGAGCCCCCACACCGATGGACAGATTGATCCGTCCGATGGCCATGACGGCAGCCAGCAATCGTTGCTCGAACCGCTCGCAAGCGGCGGCCAGTGCCAGCGCGGGACGGGCGACCAGCGCTTGCATCCCCCCTGCGATCACGAACCCCTCAGAGGCCGGTCCGAGAAGCGGCCCAAGCAGACGGGCCGGCTGAAAGAACCAGCCAAGCGCCAAACCGATCAGGCCCACCGCCAGCCCCATCGCCGGGATGATCCATGCGGGCTCTGGCACATGCGCGCTGAGCATCGCTTCAAGCGGTTTGAACCCGAACCCCAGTGTTGCGGCCAGCGCCACCAGAACGCCCATCCCGGCGCTCATCAGTGGAGCGGGATCGGCGGCTTTGCCCGGCGCACCGGTCCAGAGCACCCTGAGTGCGCGCGCCATATAGGCCCCTGTCAGGACCGAACCCAGCAAGGCCAGCGGCAGCAGCCAGACGGCAAAGGGGCTGTCGAGAGCGGCGGCAAGGATCGCGTCCTTGGAAAAGAACGCTGCCATCGGCGGCAGCCCTGCCAAGGCCAGCGCGGCCAACGCGAAGCCTGCAAAAATGCCAGGACGGGCGCGACCGGCACCCGCCAGCGCCTCCAGATCGGTGCTGTCGCGGTCGTGTTGAAAAACGCCCGCGCCCAGAAACAGTGCCGATTTGATTGCCGCATGGGCAATCAGGTGCAAAAGTGCTGCGACCGGCGCACCGGCACCCAAAGCCACCAACATCAGCCCATACTGGCTGGCCGTCGAGGCCGCGAGCAGGCGCTTGAGGTCGCCTGCGGCCAGCGCCATCAGCCCGGCCACCACAGCGGTAACCCCACCGACAAGGCCGACGGCCAGCAGCGCGCCATCGGGCAGCATTGGCGCAGTCCGGATCAACAGGATCGCGCCCGCCGCCACCAGCGTCGCCGAATGCAGTAGCGCCGAAACCGGCGTTGGACCCGCCATCGCGCGCATCAGCCAGTCTTGCATCGGCACCTGTGCCGACTTGCCCATGGCCGCGAACAGCAACAACAGCCCAGCGATCAGCGCAGGAGTGCCAGCCGTCGCAAGCGTGGCAGAAATTTCGGAGGTTCCGGCAAGGCCAATCAGCAGGAAAGCCGCAATATAAAGCCCCAGATCGGCAGTGCGTGTGTAAAGAAAGGCGCGCATTGCTGCCCCGGGCACACCCTCGCGGCTATACCAGAAACCGATCAGCAGATAAGAGGCGAAGCCGATCAGCTCCCAGGCGGCCAACAGCGTGATCCAGTCGCCCGAGAGCACCAAAAGCTCCATCGCGGCAACAAACATCAGCATTGTGCCGAAAAAGCGTAGCTTCTCGGGGTCGTGGGCCATATAGCCCGTCGCATAAAGCAGCACCATCGCCGCCACGGTAGCGACGACGAGGGCCAGTGTCGCGGTCAGTGGCCCCGCGACCAGAAGGATCGGCAGATCAGGCAGAAACGGCAGCGTGGCTGTCACCTCTGCCCCGCCCGCAGCCCTCGCAAAAAGACCGAACGCTCCCAAAAGCCCAAGTCCCGCGCCCGCAAGTGCTATCACGCCGGGCGCGCGCCGCAGGCCAAAGACCGCCAGCGCCGCACCAAGTGGCGCCAAGAGCGTGAGCGCCAGCCAGATCATCCCTTAAGCTCCCGCGCTTCTTCCATTTCGACCGACCCGCGGGATCGGAAACGCGCGATCGCGATGCCAAAGCCGACAGCCATCTCCACGGCCATCACGGCCATGACGATCAGCACAAACATCTTGGCCGCCGTCACGTCAGGGTGCAGATAACGCCAGAAGGCCACCATGTTGACCAGTGCCGCGGCCAGCACCAGTTCCACACCCATGATAATCATCACCAGATTGGTCTGGCTCAGCGCCCCATAAAGCCCGACACCAAAGAGTGCAGCGCCGACACTCAGAGCAATCACAAGTTCGGGGATCATGGGTTTTCCTCTTCTCGTGGCGCGATGGCAACCATGGTTGCGGCAATCATCGCGGTCAGGATCATCAGTGCCGCGCTTTCGAAGATGAACATCGACCGGCCCAAGAGCTCGCGCCCCAGCATTCTGGCTTGCTCATCAGCGCCCGGAACCTCGGGCACGGGACCCTGCCAGCCCGCGCCCCAGATCACCGCCAGCGCGGCAACCAGACCAATGCCTGCCGCCCAGAGCGACAAGCGCTTCTGGTGGGTCATGTCCATTTTTCCCATCCCGCCGGGGTCCATCATGAACATCACCATGAAGATCGCCATCACGCTCATCTCGGTGGCCATCATCATGATCTGGAGAACACCCAGAAATTCGGCCTGCATCACAAGAAACATCGCGCCGATGGCGGTTTGCGAGAACAAGAGCGCGATGGCAGAGCGCACCATCGAATGGGTACGGAACACAACAATACCGAACCAGACCGCTGCGATCCCGAAAAAGGCAAGGAATAAGGACGTGGCAACGCTCATATCGGCACTACCAACGCAATGACACCGACAAGGAAAATATTCGCCAACGCCAGTGAAATGCCAAGCTTCCAACTCACGGCAAGATATCGGGCCTCACGCAGCCGCGGCAGTTGTCGGCCCAGCGTCAGCATTGCTGCGGCGACGGCAAGCGTCTTGAGCGCCGTCCACGCCCAGCCGGGCAGCCATGGGCCAAGCCAGCCGCCAAGATAAAAGGTGACCGTTGCACCGGACAGCGCGACAATGATCACCAGGCGCGCCAAACGCAGCACCCCAAGGCGGGCGCCGGTATATTCGGCCTCTACTCCACCGGCCAGATCGCCGCCACCTGTTGGCAGGTCAATCGGCGCCAGCCAAGCCACGCCCATCGCCGCAATCACGAACAGGACAAAGCCGATCGGTTGATAAAACACGTTCCAGAGGGTTGCCTGCGACAGCACGATCTGAACAGTCGAGAGCGACTCCGCACGCATCGCCACGGCCGTAATCGGCATGACGATCAGCATCGCGTAGGCGACGAATTGCCCCAGAAAGCGCCAGCCGCCGATCATTCCATAGGCTCCGTTCGGCCCCCAACCGGCCATGATCAGCGCCACCAGAACATAGGCAAGTGCGGCGTTCAGAAACAGCGCACCGATGGCCAGATCGGTAATGATCAGCCCCGGCGCCAACGGGATCACGGCCACCGACATCAAACCTGCAATCAGCAGAAGAACCGGCCCGGTTTCAAAAAACAGCCGGTCGGGCGTGCGCGGCAAGATTTGTTCGCGTCCCAATAGCGCCAGCGCCGATATGGCGGGGCGTGTCAGGCTCAGGCGTCCGTGAACCACCCAGCTCTCGCAGACGGCCACAAGGTAGCAGCCAGCCGCAAGCGCAAAGAGAACAACAGCAGTGCTCATGTATTGGCCCCCCAAGGATCAAGGTCGAGCGAGGCGATGGCGGTCAGCGCATCGGCAAGCTCCATCTGCGCTGTCATCGGCCCGATATGCGCTGCGAGCGCCGGAAAGGGGGTTGTCAGGTGCATGGCCTCTACTGCGCCGTCTTTCAGGTTCAGGTGCAATGTTGCCTTTCCGCGCGGGGTTTCGACGCTGGCCATGCCGTGCCCGTCCGGCGGCACCGCCCGCGCGGTTCCGGGCAGCGCAATGACCCCTGCCTGTGCGATCAGATCAAGGCTCTGCCCGATTTCCGCAAGACGTTGCAGCAACCGCGCCCAGGCGTCGCCGCCTGTTTCGGTGTGGAGGGAAAAGCCAAGTGCGGCATAGGTGGGTGCGTCACTCCGGGCATCGGTCCTGATACCAGAGGCGCGGGCGACAGGACCGCCGAAACCTTGCGCATTGGTGGTGCTGATCGGCCCGATACGGCCAAGTTTTTCGTGCAAGAGCGGGGTACGGGGCACGCGGCTGACAAAGGCCTTGATTGACGGGGCTTGTCTGGCGATCTCCTCCGCTTCGGCGGCGCACAGACCCAGTTGCAACGCGCCCGCACGGTGCTCCAGCCGCGAAAGCCCTATTTGCCGGGCCAGACCGGCAAGCCAGCCCAGATGGCTGGCAATGCGCTCGCGCTCCAGTGCAGCTGCGCGCGCTGTGGCCTCTTTTGGGGCGGTCGTGGTGCCCGCGGCGGCCTCCAATGCGCGACAGGCCAGTTCGCGCAGCGCGACCGGAGCCAGCGGTGAAAGCGCGGCAAGCCGGTCGGGCAGTTCATCAGCGGCAATGGGCAGTTGCGGTGCGCCAGTCGCCAGGCTTGACGCCACGGCCTGCGCCACGCTGTCGCCATCAAGCGTCAGCATCAGCGCCAGCCCACCGGGAAGCCCCGGAAAAAACGGCCCAAAGGGCGTTTCTATCCATTCCATGATAAGCCCGTCGGGGCTGACCGGCTTACCCTCGGTCAGGCCAACCATCGACATGAATTGCGGCTCGATCCCGGGGATGGCGGGGCCAGAGCCATGTCCCTCATGTCCGCCACCCGCGCTGTGACCCGCATGTGCACCATGGCTGGGTTGCTCGTCATGCTTGTGCTGTTCACCCTCACCCTGCGGAACCAGGTTCATGCCGCATTTAGGGCAGGAGCCGGGGGTGTCAGAAGTGACCTCCGGGTGCATTGGGCAGGTGTAGATTTCAGGCTCTGGGGCCGCGTGGGCGGAATGCCCGGTGCTTTCCGCTTGCGCCGGGCGCATATCCGATTTTTCATGGCCTTCATGGCCTTCATGGCCTTCATGGCCTTCATGGCCTTCATGGCCTTCATGGCCTTCATGGCCTTCATGGCCTTCATGGCCTTCATGGCCTTCATGGCCTTCATGGCCTTCATGGCCTTCATGGC
>Ga0316204_10006983_pt1 | contig 16883 bp, 14 predicted proteins | sample 6monrhotite_MG_2_FD_205661 | JGI IMG/M metagenome (GOLD analysis project Ga0316204, IMG submission 205661) | Microbial mat bacterial communities from mineral coupon in-situ incubated in ocean water Damariscotta River, Maine, United States -... | ecosystem: Environmental > Aquatic > Marine >... | reverse complement strand
TGAAACAATCTGTCATAATCCTGTAACACGGCTGTTTTCTAATACCCTGAACAGAAACAGTGAAAAAACGACTATGTCAGTAAATATTTTAATTATCGAAGATGAATCCGGCGTCCGGGAAATGGTCTCGTTTACGCTCAAGCGCCAGGGTTTTAACATCATCTGTGCCGAAAACAGTCAGACCGGTCTCAAGACGCTGGGTGAAATCCTGCCCGACCTGATCTTGCTGGACTGGATGCTGCCGGATATCAGCGGTGTTGACCTGGCCCGCCGCCTGAAAGGCGATGAGCGCTATGAGGACATACCCATCATCATGCTGACTGCCCGTGGTGAGGAAGACGACAAGATTCGCGGCCTTGATGCCGGAGCCGACGATTACATCACCAAACCCTTCTCACCGCGTGAGCTGGGGGCGAGAATCAATGCTGTATTGCGCCGCACTTCCCCCAGCCACAGCAAGGACATCATCAGCATTAGTGGCCTGGAACTGGATCAGAAAGGCCACCGAGTCCATGCCCAGGACTCAGAAATCAGCCTCGGCCCAACCGAATTCAAGCTGCTGCAATTCCTGATGGCTCACCCCGAACGGGTCTTTAGTCGTGCCCAGTTGCTCGACCGCATCTGGGGCAGCAATGTCTATATAGAAGAACGCACTGTCGATGTGCATATCCGCAGGCTGCGAAAAGCACTTGAACCGGTGGCATATGATCGTATGATACAGACAGTACGCGGTGCGGGTTACCGGTTGTCAGCTTAGGAATAACATTTGTCTCCATGGAATAAAGAAATCTGGCGTTTGATCTGGCTGACGGGGCTGGCACTGATTATTGGTTTTGTCAGTGGCTACACCCTGGTCTGCCTGCTGATCACTGGTGTCGGTTATATCATCTGGCACTTCAACAACATCAAGCGCCTGGAAAAATGGCTCAACAAACCCGGCAAAACCAACCCACCGCAAGGCAGTGGTATCTGGGCCGAGATCTTTGACCGTATCCATCACCTGCAAAAACAAAACCGCAGCCGCAAGAAAAAACTGGCCAAATACATCACCCGTTTCAGAGAGTCTACAGCGGCCATGCCCGATGCCACCGTGGTGTTGAATCGCTATGATCAAATCGAATGGATCAACAAGGCTGCCCAGGAAACCCTTGGGCTACAACCGGCCAAAGATATCGGTCAGCATCTCAGCAATCTAATCCGACACCCAGGATTCATTCGCTATATCACCCGCAAAGACTATGATTCACCCGTAGAGCTGCCGTCTCCTTCCAACGAACAGCAAATCCTCAGCATTCGCATCATTCCCTACGGCCAGGATCAACGCCTATTGATTGCCCGAGATATCACTCGTCTGAAACAACTTGAGCAAATGCGACGTGATTTTATCTCCAACATTTCTCACGAACTGCGCACCCCGCTGACCGTTATCCACGGCTACCTGGAAAGCATGCAGGATGAAACAGACGATTCATTACAAGAATGGCAAGAAAATATCGAGATGATGCGGCGTCAATCCAGTCGCATGCAGCACATTGTCGATGACCTGCTAATGCTGTCACGGCTGGAAAACGAGGAAACCAAACAAGCCTCTCGCGAAGAAGTCGCCGTACCCAACCTACTACACATGATCAAGGATGAAGCCATGGCACTGGGCGCTGAAAAACAGCATAACTTCAGTCTGGAATGTGATGATGAGCTGGGAATTTTTGGTGTCCAGAACGAACTCTACAGCTGCTTCTCTAACCTGGTCTTCAACGCGGTACGTTACACCCCGGTGAATGGCAGTGTCACTATGCGCTGGTATCAGGATCAGAATGGCGCTCATTTTGAAGTGCAGGACACTGGCATCGGCATTCCACAGCAGCACATCCCTCGCCTGACCGAGCGTTTTTTCCGGGTTGATGTTGGCCGTTCACGCGATATCGGTGGCACAGGCCTGGGACTGGCCATCGTCAAGCACATACTCGAACGCCATAACGCCAACCTGAACATCACCAGCCAGGTTAATCGAGGCAGCACCTTCCGTTGCAGTTTTCCTGCCGAAAATATCATTCGTCATGAGCATCATGAGTCTAAAGCTGTCATAAAAGCTTAACCAATAAATCACAAACCGTCATAAAACCTTAATAAACGGACCGCATAATCGCCCCCAGATTAAGCATTAATCTTCCGAATTACTTTTAAACTTTGCAGGAGCGATACACATGAAACTTCGTAATATTATGCTATCCATGGCCACTGGCCTGGCGCTGGCTTCAACCAGCGTTATGGCTAGCGCTAAACTTGATGCTGGTCTGCCTGACTACAGCCGTGCCAGTGGCATCTCCGGCAACCTTTCCAGCGTTGGCTCAGATACTCTGGCCAATCTGATGACCCTGTGGGCTGAAGAATTCAAACGTGAATATCCAAACGTTAACATCCAGATTCAAGCGGCTGGTTCATCCACTGCGCCACCAGCACTGACTGAAGGCACATCAAACCTCGGCCCAATGAGCCGCAAGATGAAGAGCAAAGAAATTGAATCTTTTGAGAAGCGCTACGGTTATAAGCCTACTGCAATTCCTGTTGCTATCGACGCCCTGGCGGTCTTCATCCATAAAGACAACCCTATTAAAGGCATGACCATCCCTGAAGTTGACGCCATATTTTCTTCCACACGCAAATGTAAAAACGAGAACGACATCAGCAAGTGGGGCGACCTGGGTATGACAGGTAACTGGAAGAACCAGGACATCCAGATCTATGGCCGCAACTCTGTTTCCGGCACCTATGGTTACTTCAAAAAGAAAGGCCTGTGTAAGGGTGATTTCAAAAACACCGTTAACGAACAACCTGGTTCAGCCTCTGTTGTTCAGTCAGTCTCGGCCTCTATCAACGGCATTGGCTACTCTGGCATTGGCTATAAAACTTCTGGTGTAAAAGCGGTTCCACTAACCAAGAAAGCAGGTAAACCTTTTATTGAAGCAACAGCTGACAATGCCATCTCAGGTGCCTACCCACTGTCACGCTTCCTCTATGTTTACGTCAACAAGCACCCAAACAAACCTCTGGCACCTGTGGATCGTGAATTCATCAAGATGGTCTTATCCAAGACTGGCCAGGAAGTTGTCATCAAAGATGGTTACATCCCACTACCTGCCAAAGTCGTTGATAAAGTGCTCAAGGGTCTTTAATCAGCAACTGGCTTAAGCACTACTAGCAATACCCATCAAGCCCCGCTCTGCGGGGCTTTTTGTTTTCTACAATTGCGTCCGACACCACTCTTGTGACAAGGTAACAAAATAATTCAGCCACAGGAGCAACAGCATGAATTTTGAGAAAGTCGTCTTCGGATTTTTTATCGTCCTGGCCCTCACCCTGAACTTTGGTTTTTTCATCGGCGAGATAGACAATCCCGATCATCACAACGTCTACGAATTGTTTGCTGCCCTCGTCGTTAGCCTAGTGGCCACCATTCTCAAGCTAGGCGAACGGACTCAGATGGGCGCGGTACTGCTTGCCACCAGCCTGGTGGCCGACCTACAGTTGATTGCGGCAGCATTTCTCTGGGGCTTCGCCCTCTATGTCACCGATTTAGGACTAAGCTCAAGCGTGATGAGTTCTATCGTCTCACTGTCTGGTGGCGCTCTGTTGGCCAATATCACCTCGGTAGTTTTACTGATCATCGAAACCGTCACCATGCGACGCTAATGCTGAAACGCTCGCACAGAACCATCCACAAAATCTTTGCGCTGGTGTTGCGGCGCATGCGAGCGCCGCTGATCGTCCTGATTTCGGCCTATGCCATCTCTATTCTCGGCCTGGTGCTAATCCCTGGCGTCGATGACCAGGGCAATCCCTGGCAGATGAGTTTCTTCCACGCCTTTTACTTCGTCAGCTACATGGCTACCACCATAGGCTTTGGAGAGATTCCTTACGAATTTACCAATGGCCAGCGACTCTGGACCACCATCGCAATGTACCTGACGGTAATATCCTGGCTCTATGCCATCGGAAAAATTCTAGGACTTATACAAGATCCAGCCCTACAACGGGCCGTAACCGAGAATCGTTTTTATCGCAGTGTTCACCACATTCGCGAACCCTTTTATCTGGTCTGCGGCTATGGCGATACCGGCAGTTTGGTGACCAAGGCACTCACTCAACGCGGCCTACGCGCGGTTGCCATCGACACCAAACAGGATCGAATCAATGAATTATTACTGACTGAATTGGAAGTCTATGTACCAGGACTGTGTGCCGATGCGGGAGACCCTAACAACCTCAAGGCTGCCGGCCTCAAATCACCCTTCTGCGTCGGCATTCTGGCCCTGACTGATAGTGATCACACCAACCTTGAAATAGCCATCACCGGCAAGCTGCTCAACCCGTCACTCCGAGTCATCTGTCGCGCCGAAACAGAGTCAACACACGCCAACATGGCCTCATTCGGCACCGACCATATCATCAACCCATTCGAGGCCTTTGCCGAGCAAATGGCTATTGCTTTGCACTCCCCTGAACTACACACGCTGTTTGAATGGCTGACCCAATTGCCACGCACGCCTTTACACCAATATGAACCGCCACCACAAGGTAAATGGATCTTGTGTGGCTATGGCCGTTTTGGTCGTTCCATGCAAAAACATCTAAGCCGCCAGGGTGTATCGACCACCGTTATAGAGGCCGATCCGGTGAAGACCGATTGTGTTGATAAATGTATTGAGGGTAAGGGCACCGAAGCCATCACCCTGTTGGCCGCGGGTGCAAAAAATGCCACAGGGATAGTTGCAGGCACCAATGACGATGCCGACAACCTCTCCATACTCATGACCGCCAAACATCTAAACCCGAACATCTACACCGTGGCTCGGCAAAACAAACGCGGTAACGACCTTATCTTTGAGGCCATCAAAAGCAAACATGTCATGCAGCATAGCGAGGTTGTGACACTCAAGGTGCTGGCACTGGTGACCACCCCACTGTTATATGAGTTTTTAAGGTTGATCAAACAAGAAGGCAATGAGCAAGCTAAACAATTATTGCCTGAGATTGAACAGGTTTCCAACAACGTTGTGCCTGATATATGGACGCTGAATATTGGCTACAAAACCGCCCTGGCTGTTACCTATGCCATTGAAAACGACCGTCGAATTCAACTTGGCCACCTAAGCAGTGACCCCCGTGACAGGAATCAACAGCTAAGCTGCCTGCCGCTACTGCTGAAACGCGGCCAAGAAACAATCCTGCTGCCGAAGGTCAATCAGGTCATTGAAACAGGCGATCAAATTCTGTTCTGTGGTCGCTATGGCGTTGCCGAGCTAATGGGCTGGACACTGCAAAACCATAACGTACTAAGCTATATCGAAACCGGCGAAACCCGTCCAGACGGTTATATCTGGCGCTGGTTTGCCAGCCGCTAGCAAGCATGGCCAAACACCACGCCCCGCACCCCTGGCAGCTGACTCCCACGGAGGCCATACAGCTGCAAAAGCAACTGGCCACGCAAGTCATCTACAGCGATCAATTTACACAGGTTAATTATGTAGCCGGTGTGGATGTCGGCTTTGAAAAAAATAACCAGATCACCCGCGCTGCCGTCGCCGTGTTGAGTTATCCCGAGCTTGAATTAGTGGAATATGCCATAGCCCGGCGGCCAACGGAATTCCCCTATATTCCTGGCCTGCTCTCGTTTCGAGAAATCCCCAGCGTGCTTGATGCCCTGAACAAAATTAAACAAGCACCGGATCTACTGCTCTGTGATGGCCAGGGCATCGCCCATCCGCGCCGACTCGGCATTGCTGCACACCTAGGCATTATTTGCGATCTGCCCAGTATTGGCGTTGGCAAGTCGCGCCTGGTTGGTAGACATGAGGCTGCCCCAGAAAACAAAGGCGGATGGACTGCGCTGATTGATCACGGAGAAACCATCGGCGCAGTGCTGAGAACACGGATAGGCGTTAAACCACTGTATATCTCCAGCGGTCACAAAGTCTGTTTAGAGACTGCGATTAAATACGTGATGGCATGCATCACACGTTACAAGCTGCCGGAAACCACACGCTGGGCTCACCGGCTGGCCTCGGGACCAGCGCTTTGAATAAAGCTCGTTAGCTCCAGCTAGAAGCCCGGTTGCGCCTCAAGCGTGGCAAAATTAAACCAAAAATAATACCGACAATCAAAACACCTGAACCTGCCATAAACCACTTCTGCACACTGCTTTGGCGTAGCCCACTATTCTCGTCGGTAAGTATTTTATTCTCTTGTTTAATCCGTGAAATTTCAGCCGTAAGACGCTTATTCTTACTCTCTAGCTCGATTGGCCGACCGGCGATATCTTTCAGTTTATTATTTTCTTTCAGCAGTTTGGAATTATCCATTTCAAGCTGATCCAACTGTTGTTTTAAATCTTTGTTGATTTTACTTGAAGATAATGTGCTTGCACGCAGCTTTTTGTTCTCAGCCTCAAGCGACTCAGTCTTGCGGGTGGCATCTGCCAACAACAATTTGGCCGTCGGTGTTTTACTCAAATACCAACTACGCACCCAGCCCTCAATGCCAGCCTTGGTTCTTACCTTGCTAAAGTCGGTGCCATCCCCCTCTTCCAGCAATTCCAGTTCAGTACCCGATGGCAAGGATTTAATGATCTTGTACTCACTACCCTGGCCTGCCCTGAGTGTAATAATAAGTTCATCATTGACATAACGAGTTGACTCAGCAGCAACCACTTCAAAAGCAAGTAAAATCCCCAATAATGAGATAAGCCTTACACTGACCTGAGAAAATTTCATAACCCACCAATATCTAAAATTGTTGTTAATCAAACTATTGAAACCGAATACTGCCATCACCCATTAAATTCAGCAAGTAACAAGCCAGCTAAAACTAGGGCGCTTTATTATAATTTTCAACACATTATAGCAGCACCCAGCCACTCTAAAGGGTTGTAATAAAACTGTCATAATTGCAAAGTATGATGCGCGGCAAGCATAAGGAAATAGAGTCTATGGCCACAGCACTACCACCGATTGATTCCCCTGCCAGTCGACGTCATCGCCGGATGCGCCGTCTGAAAGACCAAATAGCCAAACACATGATTGGCTTTGGTGGCTTGGGTGTTATCGCTGCCGTTGCGCTAATCTTTATCTATCTGCTCTATGTTGTCTTTCCTCTGTTTTTATCTGGCAGCATGGAAGTTGAAGCACGCTACCAGGCACCGGCCCACAGCAACAGCCAGACCCTGCTGCTGGCCATGGAAGAACAGACTGAGATTGCCGTACGCTTTGATGACAGCGGTAAATCGACTTTTTTCAACACCCAAGACGGCACAGTCATTAAAACCATTGAGCTGGAACTGCCGCCCGGAGCAGAAACCACCAGTTTCGCCACCGCCACCCCACAGACACGTATTGTCGCCTATGGCCTGGACGATGGTTCAGTCGTTGTAGCGCGCCATAACTACAAAGTCAGCTATCCCGACGACATTCGCACCATCACTCCATTTATCGATTACCCCATGGGTGAAGAGCCAATTGTCGTTGACGAGTTAGGGCGCGCCCTGACCCGGCTTGCAGTCCAGGATGGTGAAGAAAGAGCAATGATAGTCGCCATGACCGGCGACGGCGAGCTACTGATCAGTAGTGGTGAAAAAGAAGAGTCTTTCATCAGTGATGATGTTGTCACTGTTGAAACAGAGTCCTTCAGCATCGCCAAAGACCTTGGCAACTATACTTATTTGTTATTGAGCAAAGAAATGGATACTGTCTATCTAGCCAATAGCATGGGCGACTTAACTGTCTACGACGTCAGTGACGCGGAATACCCGGAACAGGTTGAATCACTCAACCTCAAGACTGACATCACCAGCTTTGAATTTCTCACCGGCGATATTTCTATCCTGGTTGGCAATAGCAAAGGCAATATCAGCCAGTGGTTCCCGGTCAAAGATGAAAACAACACCCCTCGACTGACCAAAATCCGTGAGTTCTCGCTGGGTACCAGTACGATTACCAGCGTTGCCACCGAACACTCACGCAAGGGCTTTATCGCGGTTGATGACAACGGCCAACTAGGTATCTTCCACACCACCGCTGAAAAGACTGTCCTCAAAGAAAAACTGATGAATGTAGCAGCGAAAAACATTGCCATCGCCCCGCGCGCCAATGCCGCCATGATTGAAGATCAACAAGGCAACCTGGCCTTTATCAGCCTGCACAATGAGCACCCCGAGGTCTCATGGTCATCGCTGTGGAGCGAAGTCTGGTACGAAAGTTATGGCGAGCCGGACTATATTTGGCAATCCTCCTCAGCCAGTAATGACTTTGAAGCCAAGTTCAGCCTGATACCCATCTCATTTGGCACCATCAAGGCCGCCTTCTATGCCATGATGTTTGCCGTGCCGCTGGCCATCTTCGGCGCCATCTACACCGCCTATTTTATGACACCAAAGATGCGTGGCGTGGTCAAACCCACCATTGAGATCATGGAAGCCCTGCCAACCGTTATCCTAGGCTTCCTCGCTGGGCTGTGGCTTGCGCCCATGCTGGAACAATACCTGCCGGCCATCATGACCATGATCTTGCTGCTACCCTTATCTGTGATTGCCGCCAGCTATATCTGGCATAACATGCCACCGCACATCAAAAACACGGTTTCAGATGGCTGGCTGGCTGCTCTGCTCATCCCGCTGGTGATTTTGGTAGTGTGGATTTCTTTTTCCCTGAATCATCCATTAGAGGCCTTGATGTTCGGCGGTAATACCCAGCAATGGCTGGATACCGAGCTAGGAGTCAGTTTTGACCAACGTAACTCACTGGTGGTTGGTATTGCCATGGGCTTTGCTGTGATCCCGACTATTTTTTCGATCACTGAAGACGCCATCTTTGGTGTGCCCAAGCACCTTACCAATGGTTCACTGGCACTGGGTGCCACCACCTGGCAAACGCTAACCCGCGTCGTCATTCTAACTGCCAGCCCAGGCATTTTCACCGCCGTTATGATTGGCTTTGGTCGCGCCGTCGGTGAAACCATGATCGTGCTGATGGCGACAGGAAACACGCCGGTGATGGATTTCAGTATCTTCCAGGGCATGCGAACACTTTCCGCTAATATCGCCGTGGAAATGCCCGAGTCCGAGGTCGACAGTACCCACTACCGTGTCCTGTTCCTGGCGGCACTGGTATTATTCATGTTTACCTTCTTTTTTAACACCATCGCTGAAGTGGTTCGTCAGCGTCTGCGTAAAAAATACAGCTCGCTATAATGAAAAATTGGATTAAAAGCGGTTCCCCCTGGGTCTGGCTGACAGCAGCGTCTGTCAGTATCAGCATCATCATGGTTGTTGGTTTGTTAATGCTGATTGCAGCACGAGGGCTGGGGCATTTCTGGCCTGCTGACGTGCATAGCTTTGAGTACCTCGATGATAGCGGCCAGACCATCAAGATTGCTGGTGAAATCCGCGATACTGAAGACGTCTCAACACAACAGATCATCGACAGTGGTATTAAGTTCGAATCATCTGAACTGTGGACAAGCCGCCACCTGATCAAGACCGGTAATCGCGAGCTTTACGGTATCGATTTCCGCTCGTTGATAGATCCATTGATCAGCAAACGCAGTCAAGACAACGAAATGATGGTGCTAGAGCGCCGTGAATGGGGCAATTTTTACGGCACCCTAAAGCAGGTCAAGCTGGATGGCAAGGTCATCGCCGAAAGTAATAGCAGCTGGGATACACTGCAACAGCAGATCGCAGCCACCAGTGAAATATATTCCACCATTGACGATATTGAACAGGGTGAAATTGGCTCAATCAACTACACCCTTGAACGCCTGCGCCTCAAACAACGCGGCCTTGAACTGAAAGGTGAAGACAGCCCTGAAGCACTGGGTAAAATTGAGGAAGAAAGGCAGTCGCTGCGAAGCGAATACAAAACACTGCAAAAAGAACTGACGAAACACTATGCCGAGCTAAACCGCGCCTCGCTGGTGGCCGAAACCATCGATGGAAAAACCGTTGAGATTACCATCTCCAAAGTTGTAATGGCCTACCAGCCCAATGGCATGTCTATATTCGATAAGATCGGTTTCTATATCCATAAGTTGTGGGAATTCGTCAGTGATGAACCCCGTGAAGCCAATACTGAAGGCGGCATCTTCCCGGCTATTTTCGGCACCGTGATGATGGTCATCATCATGGCCATCCTGGTCACACCCTTCGGCGTGGTCGCGGCTATCTACCTGCGTGAATACGCCAAGCAAGGCCCCATCATTCGCATGATAAGGATTGCGGTCAACAATCTTGCTGGTGTGCCTTCAATTGTTTACGGCGTATTCGGCCTGGGGTTTTTTGTCTATTTTCTCGGCGGCAATATTGACCAGCTGTTTTTCCCTGAAGCGCTACCGGCGCCAACCTTTGGTACTCCGGGCCTGATGTGGGCCTCGATCACCCTGGCTCTGCTAACTGTACCAGTTGTCATCGTCTCAACTGAAGAAGGCCTGTCACGCATTCCCAAATCAATCCGTGAAGGCAGCCTGGCACTCGGTGCAACCAAGGCTGAGACCTTGTGGCGCACCATTATCCCCATGACCAGCCCAGCCATCATGACCGGCCTGATCCTGGCGGTAGCCCGTGCTGCCGGTGAAGTGGCACCATTGATGCTGGTAGGCGTAGTCAAACTAGCGCCTACCCTGCCCTTGGATGGTGACTTCCCATTCATGCATCTGGACAGAAAATTCATGCACCTGGGCTTCCACATCTATGATGTAGGCTTCCAAAGCCCGAATGTAGAAGCCGCACGACCGCTGGTTTATGCCACGGCCCTGCTGCTGGTATTGATAATTATCGCGCTTAACCTGACTGCGATTGCCATTCGAAATCGCCTGCGTGAAAAATACAAATCACTTGAGCATTAAACAAGATTAACCAAAGAGACATTAACAATGAGTGATTCATCAGCCCCAATGACTCATGGCGTCAACATAGATGCCATCAAGTCAAAACAGTCAAACCCCGCAACCGGTGTGGCTGAAACATCCTTGACTGTAAAAGATCTGAAGCTTTTCTACGGTGAAAAACAGGCGCTCAACGGCATTAACATGACCATCCCCAAAGAGCGAGTCACCGCCTTTATCGGTCCCAGTGGTTGTGGTAAATCAACCCTGCTGCGTTGTTTCAACCGCATGAATGACCTGGTTGATGACGTTCGCATTGAAGGTCAAATCCTGCTGCATGATCAAGACATCTACCATCGCGATGTCGATATCGCCGCGCTGCGCCGCCAGGTAGGCATGGTGTTCCAGAAACCAAACCCCTTCCCCAAGTCAATCTACGAAAATGTCGCCTATGGTCTGCGTCTGATGGGCGTAAAAGATCGACGTACCCTGGATGAAATTGTAGAGAACTCATTACGTGGCGCCGCACTGTGGGACGAAGTCAAAGATCGACTCCATGACAGTGCCTTTGGCCTGTCAGGTGGTCAGCAACAGCGCCTGGTCATCGCCCGAGCTATTGCTATAGAACCAGAAGTGCTGCTGCTTGACGAACCTGCTTCGGCACTTGACCCAATCTCTACCCTCAAGATCGAAGAACTTATCTACGAACTCAAGTCCAAGTTCACTATCGTTATCGTTACCCACAACATGCAACAGGCCGCTCGTGTCTCTGACTACACTGCCTTCATGTACATGGGGGACCTGGTTGAACTGGCAGACACGGATCTACTTTTCACTAATCCAAAACAGAAACAAACCGAAGATTACATTACCGGCCGCTACGGATAAACGGAGCCAATCATGGACAAGACAAATCAACCGCACCACATTTCTCAACAGTTCGATGTCGAACTGGAAAACCTGCGTAACCGGGTGTTTGCCATGGGTGGCCTGGTAGAAGAACAGCTCAAAAAGGCAGTCACGGCGCTTTCAGAGGGCAATCCCGACCTGGCCGAAGAGGTCAAAAAAGGTGACATGAAAGTCAACGCCATGGAAGTTGAGATCGACGAAGAGTGCACCCACATCATCGCCCGCCGCCAACCTACAGCCAGCGATCTGCGTCTTGTGATAGCTGTCATCAAGACTATTACCGACCTTGAGCGCATGGGCGACCAGGCTGAAAAGGTTGCCCGCATGGGAATTGACCTGGCCGAAATGGAACGCCCGCGCAACGGTTACCTGGAGATTGAGTCACTGGGCAATCATGTCCAGACGATGATTAGCGGTGCCCTGGATGCCTTTGTCCGTATGGATGCCGAAGCAGCCGTGAAAATTGCCAAGATGGATCTGAAGGTTGATCACGAATACGAGTCCATTATGCGTCAGAACATCACCTTCATGATGGAAGACCCACGTTCTATTAAGCGTGTTCTAGGCGCTACCTGGGCAGCACGGGCGCTGGAGCGGATTGGTGATCACGCCAAGAATATTTGTGAATATGTTATCTATCTGGTCAAGGGTAAAGACGTGCGCCACACTACCCTGGAACAGTTAGAAAAAGAAGTTAACAACAGCTAAAAGTTGCTATACCCCATAGCCTTTAGCATCGGGGTCAAGCCCGTCTGGCATTTTGTCCAGGCGCTTGACCCCTGTTTCCAGGCTGCCATCCTCATGAAGACGAAACCAACGATAACCAGCCGGTAGATAATCCAGTTCAAACGCATCCACACCAGGCTTGAACTGGATACAGGTAGAGGGCGTACTTAGCAATTGCACACCGGCTCGCAGTTCACTGAACTCCTGATGCACATGCCCCCACACCAGTGCCTTGACCTGTGAGTGAGCGGCAATCACTTCAAACAATTTCCCGGCATTATCCAGACCCAATGGATCCAGCCACTTGCAGTGCACGGCCACCGGGTTGTGGTGTAAAAAAATGATGCTGTGACGATCACCAGCCTTATCTAAACACTGTTCCAGCCAAGCCAGCTCTTGCTCATCTAAGTGTCCTTGCACCTGACCTGGGACCTGTGAGTTGAGCATAAGCACCTGCCAGCTACCCAGCTCGATTCGTTTTTCACAGCTAATCAGCCCCTGATTAAACTCTGCCTGCATAAAAGCATAGTCATCATGATTACCAGGAATTAAATGAGTAGGCACATTGAGGTTTTGCAGTGACCGGTGCAGATTTTTGTAACCCTGTTCAGATTCATCATGCACCAAGTCACCGGTCAGCAACGCCAAGTCAATCGGCTGTTTGGCTGCATCAGCAACCACCGCTTCAAACGATTGATAACAGTTAACGCCATACAGACCTTCAGAGGTATCTGCATAAAGGTGTGGGTCAGTTAATTGAACCAGATTGAATACTTTGCCTTGATTCGTCACATTAAGCTTCTGTTGTTATTTTTTGCTTTTTTCAGCCACATTATCACGCAGATAAACCGGCATTGCCTGCTCAGCCGCAACCGTCTGCCCATTCTCAACGGCATGCTGGGCTAAAACAGCCACCTCTTCTGCCCTTGCCAGCCACGCCACATCATCAGCAGATGTCTGCAATGAAAACCTGTCTGCCAGACTCTCAGCATAGACCTCCCAGCCATTCCCCATGCCGTGCCATTGATCAACCAATTCAGATGGCTCTGGTGCCAACTCAGGGCGACAGACATGTTCGCCTGACAGCAACGATACCACTCCTTGCTCTATCTGATAAGCACCCCAATAAATTTCACCCATACGAGCATCAACGGCGCACAACATCGCTTGATATCCCTTCTGTCGGAAGCCCGCCTGGGCAAGTGCAGCAAGGCTTGAAACTGGCACCACAGGCAGGTCTGCGCCAAAGGCAATGCCTTGAGCAACACTAGTGGCAATACGCACCCCGGTAAAGGCCCCTGGGCCACGACCAAAGGCTACCGCACTGAGCTGAGCCGGGCTCAAATCCGCCTCAGCCATCAACTCATCGATCATTGGCAAGATCAAGTCACCATGGCCACGAGGTGCGACCTTATAACGCTGCAATATTTCGCCATTGCATAGTAACGCGGCTGAACAGGCCTGGGTCGATGTTTCAATTGCCAGAATATTCAAATAGGGTTCCAGAGCTTGTGGTTAATAAACTTATCCAAGCACATGATAAATGGAAAAAAAGACTCCATAAAGGAAAGATTTCAGAGTATAAAAAACTGCGCCGGTAGAGATACCGGCGCCAGTAAAAAATTCATTGTCTATTATTTGACTAAACGCTGGGGCTGAACCTTAACGTCAGCTGTTTTTCTGTCGTGCATTAGATGCATTGTAACAACAGCACCTGCTGCACCGCCGACGCAAAAGGCAATCACAACTGCTTCAACTATTAAGCTCATCATGTCTGTTCTCCTTTGCTATTTCCCATTAATAGGAACTACACCCTTCAATAGAAATATCGACCATCTTGCAAAGATGCTTAAGTTATCAGGAGCTGGCTAAACAATTGTCTACGATTATAAAAATATAAATACCTAGACTGATTCTGCTGAGCGCACTTTAGCTTCCGCCGCAAAAAAACGTTGTACCAGTTCTAGTTTCCGGGTTCGTAGCATCGGCGGTAGACTATTAAGAAACACCTTGCCGTAGGGTTTGCTTGTCAGTCGCGGATCACACACCATCATCACACCACGATCACAATAATCTCTAATCAATCGCCCTACTCCCTGCTTTAAAGCAATCACCGCCTGGGGTACTTGGTAGTCCATAAACGGATTACCACCCTTAGCTCGCAGGGCATCGGCCCTAGCCTGTAACACGGGGTCATCAGGTGCAGCAAACGGTAGTTTATCTATTATGACGCAGGACAACGCCTCGCCACGGACATCAATCCCTTCCCAGAAACTACCCGTACCCAACAACACCGCATCACCTTTTTCACGAAAACGGCGCAGCAATTCGTTACGCGGATATTCACCCTGCACTAGCATTGGATAATCAATCTTACCCTGCAACATTTCAGCCGCCAACTTCAAAGCCCGGTGGCTGGTGAACAATAAAAAGGCGCGACCACGTGATGCCTCCAACACCGGCAAAGCCGCTGCAACCACTGCCTCGACATAAGCTGGATTGTTAGGCTCAGGCATATCCGGTGGCGCATAAAACAAGGCATGACTACGATAATCAAAGGGGCTATCCCACAAGGCTGTTTGCGCATCTTGCAGACCCAGCTGATCGGCATAATGATCAAAACGACCATTCACCGCCAGGGTTGCAGAGGTGAATATCCAGGCCGCTTTTTGTTCCTGCATTCGTTTCTGAAACGCCTCAGCCACATTCAAGGGCGTGCAACAAAGCACAAAGCTGCGGCTGTAAATATCGACCCAATAAACCTGATCAGAAGTTTCTTCACCAATAAAAAGGCCAATTCTGAATAACAAGGCTGCACATCGTTCGAGGCAATTTTCCAAACCCTTGCTACGCTCAGCCAGCCCATCCAATTGTTCATGCAACAACTGAAGCACATCTTTCATGGTCTGTAACTGCTCAACTATCTTGTTGTCACCACGCAGTTGCGCCCAGGGTTTACGTTGACCATCGTTACCCAGTGCCAGCCTGAAATCACGCACCGCGTATTCCAGCTTGTCAGCACAGGTCAGCAGTTTTTTGCTATCAGCGGCACTACTGTGAAATTCAGCCACCGTGTCCTTGGCCAGATCAAGCAACTGACGGCCACTCAGATTCTGACCAAAAAAGTTAGTGGCAATCTCGGGCAGCTGGTGGGCCTCATCGATGATGTAGGCATTGGCGCTCGGCAGCAGCTCACCAAAACCATCTTCACGCAGCACCATGTCCGCCATCAGTAGATGATGATTAATCACCACCACATCGGCATTTTGGGCCTCACGCCGCGCCTTACTCACATGGCAGTCATCAAAACAGGGGCAATCAGAACCCAGACAATTATCCGCCGTCGACGTCACCAACGGCCACAGCGGCGAGTCTTCACCAATATCCATTAACTCGGTGATATCACCGCTATCCGTACTCCCAGCCCATTCACGCACGGTGCGCAGTTGATGAACCATTTCCCGCGAGGCCAGACGGCCCTCTTCTTCGGCAACCGTTAAACGATAGAGGCAAAGATAATTGCTACGGCCCTTGAGCAAGGCCGTTTGCACTGGCACTTGCAACGCCTTGCGCACCAGCGGCAAATCTTTCTGAAACAGCTGATCCTGAAGATTCTTAGTGCCAGTGGAAACAATCACTTTTGCCCCTGACAGCAGCGCAGGCACCAGATAGGCAAAGGTCTTACCGGTGCCAGTGCCGGCCTCACAAACCAGGACCTTATAATCCTTGATCGCCGCTTCAACCGCCGCAGCCATCTCTTGCTGTTGCTGACGCGGCAAAAAGCCATCAATGCAATGACCCATGGCGCCCTCAAGCGCCAGTACTTCAGCAGATGTTTCGAATGACATAATTAGAAATTAGAGAACTGACAAACTCAGGAACCGGACTGGTTATCCCAAACCTCGCCTTCTTCACCAAACTCACGGGTCCAGACCAGCTGGCTAATGGCCTTAAATTTGGCTACTGACATAGCACCACGTTTGGCGCGTTTACTTTGACTGGCTTCCTGCGCCTCGACGATATCGTCGCGCTCAGCTTCGTAGATTTCAAAAGGCTCGAAGTTTTCATCCATCAGCACCAGCACCACACTGTCCCAGTCCTGTTCAACTTTTAGCTGGCCAATGCGCTGCCCCGCCTTTTCCTCGTCGAAAATCACACGGCCCTTGATCTGGATCTTCTTGCCTTCACGCTGACCGCGACCAATCGCATCATAACCACCCTGGGTTCCCGCAGGAACAGGCTCAAGTCTCAGATTATGACAGGCATCAAAATGGGCAATTTCGCCACTAACACCACCTAAGGGTTTACCGGTGGCATTGCGGTAGTCCCGCGCAATGCGACGGGTTTCGGAGATCAGTTTTTCAAGCGAATATATA
>Ga0316204_10006982_pt1 | contig 16883 bp, 21 predicted proteins | sample 6monrhotite_MG_2_FD_205661 | JGI IMG/M metagenome (GOLD analysis project Ga0316204, IMG submission 205661) | Microbial mat bacterial communities from mineral coupon in-situ incubated in ocean water Damariscotta River, Maine, United States -... | ecosystem: Environmental > Aquatic > Marine >... | reverse complement strand
GCTAAAAAACCACATGATTGCAGGCAAAAAATGCTTCAAATTGTTGATACGTTGAAAGGCGGGACAAAAAAACTTACCGATTCGCATTTCATGTGTGCGAATAAACAATTATTAGAGGTTCCCTTTAATGTATACGAACATTTGAGCCGCAGCCGTTGCATTCTCTAGAGCTATATAGTCTGCCTCTGCATCCAAACTTTTTATGGCTTTTTTCAGCCACCTAACTCGCATTTGCTTACCACTTTGTAGCAATGGCGTTCATTTCTTCATCACTGGCGAACTCGCCCTTGTCTGCCTCGGTGATGGCCTGATTGATTTCTGCGACTTGCCAAGTCTCTCGCTCGATGAAATCACGGATAGCTTGCCCCGCCAAGAACGATTTTGTACGGCCTGTGGCGACTGCTAGAGCATCAAGCTGATTAGTCAACTCATCTGAAAGAATCATGCTCATAACGTTCTCCTTTGCCTATGTATTACAACGCTTTCATTATAATGCACGACTCGATGTGCTTAACTTATTTCTGTTGTAAAGGCTCAGACTCTTCAACTGAAATAAATGGAGAACCCGTAGGTTGCGCTGACAAGCGCATCGCTCGCGATTGATGCGGTTCGCAAGTTCTCCACATCCTACAAAAACGGCGCGAACCTCATTATCCCGCAAGCTATCCGCGAGTATTAAGCAAGGCATTATCTAGGTCTCAGCTTATTTCACTCTGGCATCTCGCCAATATTTCCCTTATTACATTCGGGTCGCGTTCGGTTCGCAGCATTTGGTATAAGATTTCTACTTCTGGGTAGGCGGTGCGCATCATTCCCAGCCATCTTTTGAGCATGCCCGGCGCATGTCTTGCGTCCATTCTGGCAACTAGCTGTTCGTAGTAATCGATTACCCAGGGTAGCAGTTCTGTCCAAGACATGCTGTCACCTCCGGCTTTAATGCGGCGCATCAAGTCTGGGCGGATGATGGCGCCACGCCCGATCATGACGTCGGCACAGCCGCTGACTTGGCGTATGTTTTGATAGTCTTGCGGTGTCCATACTTCGCCGTTGGCTACTATTGGCAACTTCACGGTTTCGCGGATTTGCGCGAGCCATTCCCAGCGCGCGGGTGGGCGATAACGGTCGGCCCGTGTGCGTGCGTGAACGGTAATTTCGTCGGCACCGCCTGCTTCGATGGCACGGGCGCAATCCAGCGCCAGCGAGGTGTCTTCAAGGCCGAGTCGCATTTTGGCAGTGACGGGAATGTGTAGCGGCACGGCACGACGCGTGGCGGATACGATGGCGTGGATTTGCTCGGGAAACTGAAGCAGCATGGCACCGCCGCCATGACGATTCACGACTGGAGATGGGCAGCCGAAGTTAATGTCGATACCCGGTGCGCCGAGAGATGCGGCAAGGTCAGCATTTTCCGCGAGGCATATCGGATCGCTTCCCAGCAGTTGCACGCGCACCGGCACCCCTGCGCGAGTGCAACCACCGCGCTCCAGTTCCGGCACGGTATTTACAAATACTTTTTTGGTGAGTAAATGATTGGTGACCCGCACAAACTCTGCCACGCATAAGTCAATGCCACCGACCTGCGTCAATATGTCGCGCAGACTATGATCGGCAAGGCCATCCATTGGGGCTAGAATTAAACGCATTTTTTCTTGTGTGCTTGTGGGGTGCGCATTTTAGTGTAAAAGCCATGCGCTATTGTTGTTAGATGAAAAAGCTTGGGTCTATCGAAATCCGCCCCCTTGTATTCCTCTACTAACAGGAGCTCATCACATTGGAGGAACTGAAGCCAACAGCGTGGGCACTGTGCCCGCTCTAGCATGCGTTCAGCGGTGTATTGTGAAATCAAAAGGTTATAATCTGCGCATCTATGTATAATGCGCAGCCTTCGGGGTGTAGCGTAGCCTGGTAGCGCGCCTGCTTTGGGAGCAGGATGTCGGGAGTTCGAATCTCTCCACCCCGACCAGGCTCTAGTTTCAAAACGCCTAAATAGACTAAGGTTTGTTTTTGTGGCGCAACTGAGATGTTCGCGCTTCGACAAACATTCAAAATTCTGACCCCTCTCGTGCCAAGCTAAGTCAATCTGGTGCAGACGATAAATTATGACCACCCTAGCCCAACTGCATATTAATATTGACCTGCGCGTACAAACCATACACGGCGAACGTTCCGACTGGTTGTGTGGCAAGGGCTGCGATAGTTGTTGTCGGCAGCTCGCCGAGATTCCTCAATTAACGTTGGCAGAATGGGAGTTATTGCGGGAAGGCTTAACTGCCTTGCCTGCGAAGCAAGTCCAAGAAATCCGCGCAACCGCCCTGAGCACCCAGCGCTCGCGCCCCTTTACTTGCCCATTGCTAAACCTTTCCACCGGCACCTGCCCTGTCTATGCACATCGCCCAGTGGCGTGCCGCACTTATGGTTATTACGTGCAACGCGACAAAGGGCTTTTTTGTCACGACATCGAATCCCGTGTGGACGATGGTGTCTTGCAAAATGTAGTGTGGGGTAATCACGATGCCATAGATCACTGCCTCGCCAAACTAGGTGAAGTCCGCACTTTGAACGATTGGTTCGAGGATTGGGTTGCGTAAAATAATCAAAACTGAGTGTCATAGCTCTCAGTTAAGGGATTTTACTCTCAAAAAGACAACAGCTCTTCAAGAGTAGTCCACGGCTTAAGAGCATCAACCAGATGAAATCTCGCCACAAAAAATCCCAGCCCGTAGATCGGTGGAGCAAGGCGATACCCAGCGGCATTTCTGATAAATCATGGGTATCGCTACGCTCCACCCACCCTACAAAAATTTGTGTTTTGTTTCTTCTCTGTGTTCTCTGTGGTGTAACTGCTTTTTCTCGGATGAAATCTTTCCGCTTAAAGATGTAGCCTATTTCAAAAAACCTTATTCCTATATGTCATATAAGCACAACCAGAAAGTATTATCTGTCATAACCATATTGAACTAGAATCCCCGCCTGAATTAATTCTGCATAGCGCGATATGGATTGGATGTATACATTATCTGGCCTTGTGGTCGGGTTTACCGTCGGGGTGACTGGTGTCGGAGGTGGATCTTTGATGACGCCATTGCTAGTACTGTTCTTCGGCGTTTCACCTGCTACTGCGGTAGGAACTGATTTGCTCTACGCTTCCCTCACCAAAACAATGGGGGGTTGGGTTCACAGCAAGCGCGGCAACGTAGACTGGAAGGTGTTTGGTTTACTGGCAATGGGTAGCCTACCTGCTGCGGTTGTTACTGTCAGCTTGCTGAAATTTCTAGCGCTAGAAGAGCAAACGCTACGCAGTCTGGTTACCAGTGTTCTCAGCATTGCTTTGCTATCTACTGCCGCCGCATTGTTATTTAAGGAACAAATCAAAAAGATTGCGCGGCGCAAAGACGGTACGATTTATGAGTTGCATCATCGTTACTTGCCCAGCGCAACGATTGCCACGGGCGTCGTCGTTGGCACACTGGTAACAGTTTCATCCATCGGTGCAGGTGTGTTGGGTACGGTAGCTTTATTGTTTCTGTATCCGCGCATGCCCGCCGTTAAAGTGATCGGGACGGATATTGTGCACGCGGTGCCACTTACGGCACTTGCGGGCATGGGACACATGGCATTAGGTACGGTTGATTTAGTCTTGCTCGGTAGTCTGCTATTAGGTTCTTTGCCTGGCATATACATCGGCAGCCATCTAAGCTCTAAAGTACCGGAAAAGGTATTGCGCCCTATTCTAGCCAGCCTGCTATTGCTCATTGGTTTAAAAATGCTATTTTATAAATAGCCTTGTGAGAAGGCCTTTACTTTGGTATATTAGCAAACACTAATTCACCAAAGGTAGCGCGCTCATGTATCAGCTTTCTCTAAACGATAGCAATCAAATTCAAGTTCAGTATAAGCAGCACACCATAAGCTATGGCTTAGACGGCAGTCTCCCAAACCCACTCGAAGCAACTTATGCTGCACTTGCCGGATGCGCAGGTGTCTATTCACGCAAAGCCTGCAACGCGCTAAACATTAGCGCGGCAGGAATTGAGATCAGTTGCAAACCAGTAGTTAAAACAGGCAACACATTAGTTCCTACACGCTTCATCACCAATGTGAACTTTCCAGAAAGAATCACCGCAGAACAACGTGAGCATATTTTGGAAGAAATTAGACACTGCGCAGTTAAGGAATTAATACACGAAGGTATAAATATTGAGTTTATTACTGACGAGAAAGCCACTGCTTAAACCTTAAAACCGCAGTTCAATCCACAGATTTCGCAGATTAATGCAGATTTTCAAACGCTTGAAGCTGTTCGCCTTAGCCCCCAATGGGTGAGTTCAAAGTTCTGCATTAGATGTTGTTTAATCGGCGGAAATCTGTGTAATCTGCGGACCACTGCTTTTTCGAGCTTAAATCCAACTTAAGCGTCGACATTTTTTAATTCGCCACTTCATAGAAGGAAACACAAAATGAAATGCAACTCAGGCTTGGTAGATCGCGCTTTACGTGTTATCGCTGGCATCGTATTAATCACCTTGGCTGCTACCGGAACAGTGGGTATGTGGGGCTGGGTGGGTGTCGTTCCTTTGTTGACTGGCGCGTTTGGTTTTTGCCCAATTTATCCTCTGTTGGGAATAAACACCTGCGGCACAAACAAATAACGTAGCCCTGACCTGACCTTGGCCCGATAGCGATTGTTGTCGGGGTTTTTCTTGTCCGCTAAAATCTGACTGACACGTTAAGATGTAGCTTCAGAATTTCACCCGCAAATCAATTCATGCCCGAACTACCAGAAGTCGAAACCACATTGCGCGGCCTTGAGCCTCATCTAGACGGACAAGTCGTTGCCGATGTCATCATCCGTAACGCTAAGCTACGCTGGCCAATACCGGATATGCTTCCTGCCTTGTTGCAAGGGCAAACTATTCGAAACCTACAACGGCGCGCGAAATATTTACTCATCGCCTTCGATCACGGCATACTCATTCTACACCTCGGCATGAGCGGTAGTTTGCGCATACTCACGAGCCCGACCATCGCAGATAAGCATGAGCACTTCGACTTACAGTTAGCTAATGGCAAAGTCATGCGTTTACGTGATCCACGTCGTTTCGGCGCGGTGCTGTGGCATAGCGGTGAGATCAAGAGCCACACGCTGTTCGCTAAATTGGGACCGGAGCCTTTACTAGACGAATTCACCACCGAGTATCTATATAAAGCGACACGCAAGCGCCGAATCCCTATCAAGCAATTCATTATGGACAGCCATGTCGTTGTCGGCGTGGGCAACATCTACGCCAACGAAGCGCTATTTCGTAGCGGCATCAAACCTCAACTTGCCGCAGGCAAGCTTAGCCGCGCCCGCTGCGATAACTTGCTGAATGAAATTCGTGCGACCTTGCACGAGGCGATACTACAAGGCGGCAGTAGCTTGCGTGACTATGTAGACAGCGATGGCAAGCAAGGCTATTTCCAACAGCATTACTGGGTCTATGCTAGAGCAAACGAGGCATGTAAAAGATGTGGCAATCCCATTAAGCAAATCAAACAGAGTCAACGCTCCAGCTTTTATTGCAGCGTCTGCCAACACTGAACCTGAAAAGCTTTTGCCCGCAGATTTCACATGTTTTCGCCTATTAAACAACAACTAATACTGAACTGTTCACGCCTCCATAGGGTGTGAATGTAAAAATCCGCAAGCCCTTAAAAATCTGCTTTAATCTGCTAAATCTATAGATTGAACTGCGGTTTTTAGGTTGAATGCAAAAAATGCTTGACACCACAGAGGCGCCGAAAGTACAGAGTAAAAAAACATCACCCGTAACGCATCAGAAAGACTCTCGCCTCTACGGCGTAAGTTGTTAATGTTTTGCTTTTCTCTGTGCCTCTGTGGTGAGGTTTTTAGCCTAAATGTACTTGCCCTGCTCCCTGTTCCCTGCACACTGGCATCCGTGCCATAATTCGCCACCAAAATTTAAGGACTCACACATGTTCAAGCTTCCAGTCTCAATCATTTACGCAATGATTGCTTTCAACATCACTGCGTTTACTGTTTTTCTGCTACTGGACATGCTGATCTTCACTTCTATCATCGCCAAAATCATCTCATCAGCGCTCACTATTGGCTGCTGGAGCATGGTTTACATCAAACGCAAAAAATTCATTAAACTGTTCTAGCGCGTTAGAATGGCGACTAAAATAGCTTCTCACACTGCTAGTAGCACTAGGCGGAATTGCTGCTAAATATCTAATCTGCTGCTACAATCTGCGAGAGACAGTGCAAAGGAGATCACATGTATCCGAAAGATCATTGGGAAAAAGTCTATTCCAGCAAACAAACAGATGCCGTGAGTTGGTTTCAGCCACATGCCGATTTATCGTTGACTCTCATTAAGTCCACGGCAGCGGAGCACGATGCCGCCATCATTGATGTGGGCGGAGGCGCTTCTACTTTAGTTGATGACTTGCTTGCAAATCACTACACCGATCTCACGGTACTAGATTTGTCTGCTGCCGCGCTACAGGCCGCACGCGAGCGGCTGGGTGAACAGGAAAGTAGAGTGCAATGGTTGGAAGCCGACATTACTCAAGTCGAATTATCCAGAAAGCGTTACGACATCTGGCATGACCGTGCCGTATTTCATTTTCTCACCACCCAAAAACAACGCGATGCTTATGTGAGTACTGTCTTTCATTCCGTAAAGCCGGGCGGACACGTTATTGTCGCCACTTTCGCAGAAGACGGCCCAGAACAATGCAGCGGTCTACCAGTGATGCGCTATAACGCAGATGACTTGCACGATGAATTCGGCGAAGCGTTTATTCTGCAAAACCATCAAAAAGAAGCACACCAAACTCCGTTCGGAACCGTGCAACAATTCGTCTATTGCTACTGCCGACGCAACAACTCCTAAAAAGGCGCACAACAAAGCTATTTGCTTATTCTCTCACCTGGCGATCAAGCCAAGTCTTGAGTATTTGATTTTCTCTGTGTCTCTGTGGTGAGGTTTGTTTTTAGGTTTAACTCAATCAGCTTTCCCCAACTTCTTCAGCACGATCCCACGAAACCAACCATTTGCCAGCATAGGTGTATCGCTTAGTTTTTCCAGCTCTGGCGCAGCAAGCAATACCTCCTCGAATACCACATCCATACGCGTAGCCAAACGTCGCGTCATTCCGTTGAGCAGCATGCGCAGCGGCGCACGTTGCTGTGGCTGCAAAAACTTATCAAACAGCACAATCGTCCCACCCGGCTTGAGTACACGCGCCGCCTCACTCAAGCAACGTTGCGGCTCCGGCACGACTGCAACAATAAGGTGTAACACCACATGATCGAACTGCGCATCTTCAAAAGGCAGTGCCATGCTATCGCCTAATACAAATTTCACATCCAAGTTCTCGCTACGCGGCTTAGCACGCGAGAGCATTTCATGACTGAAGTCAAGCGCGGTGTAGCGATGTGTTCTAGGTAGCCAAGGTATATCCAGCCCGGTGCCGACACCACTCACCAGCACATGCCCACTTTCTTCAACAGGCAAAGCACACAGTGATTTCTGCCGCGCCGAGCGCATTGGTCGCTCAAGCACTGCATCGTAAAGCGGTGCAATCAGACTGTAGCTAAAGCGCAACAGTGGGTTTCTCAAATACGGTTGATCATTTTTTTTCATGGTAAATGTTTAATACCGATAATTTTTGCCAATGCCACAGCCTGAGCCAACGCCTCAACTGCCTGAGTACGAGCAAAGCTTTTGCGCCATGCGAGCGCAATACGTCGCGATGGAATTGGCTTTACAAAGGGAATCACTTGTAACAGGGGACTATGGTAACGCGCACTGTTTGCCGAGGCAGGTAACACCGTAATCCCCAAGCCTGATGCCACCATATTACGTATGGTTTCGAGCGATGTTCCATGTTGTGCGTCTGTCCCCTTACCGCTTAAATCGGGGCAAGCTTCAGCCACTTGATTGCTAAAGCAATGTCCTGAATCCAGTAGCAATACATTTTCTTCCACCAGTAGCTGCGCCTTAATACTGCGCTTATCTGCCCAAGGATGCGCACTGTAGACTACTACCTCAAAGGGTTCATCATATAGCGCTTGCGTCTGAATACTGGCATCGCCGAAGGGCTGCGCGATGATGATGACATCCAGCTTGCCGTTACGTAACATCGTGTCTAAATTTGCGGTGATGCTCTCCTCAACATCCAGCGCCATCTGTGGTGCGATTTTGTTCAGCGCAGGAATCAGATCGGGTAACAAATATGGGCCGACGCTATGGATAACTCCAATGCGTAAGGGCGTAGTGAGTTGATTTTTCCCCTGTGTAGCAATCTCGCGGATGCGCTCCGTCTCTTCCAATACACGTTGCGCTTGCTCCACAATGGCAGTGCCAACCGGTGTCACTGTTATCTCGTTCTTACCGCGCTCGAATATTTGCAGACCCAACTCGTCTTCTAGCTTCTTTATTGCTAGCGATAACGCGGGCTGACTAATAAATGACTTTTCAGCCGCACGCCGAAAATTGCGTTGCTGCGCTACGGCAACGATAAAACGAAGTTCATTAAGCGTCATTCTCCCTCCTTGAATGATTTATATTTTAAATCATATCGAGATAAATAATCAATTTGATTAATAATGTCTTTACACTTAATATTTCTCCCGTGGCAAATATACCAGTCGCCCAATCAACCAAGGAGATCACCATGTTAAGACCCGAAATCAAGACTCGCATCAATCTGGAGGCCGCGTTTGCCGGCGAATCAATGGCGCATACCAAGTATCGTTACTTCGCAAAAATTGCCCGCGCAGAAGGAAATGAAGAAGTTGCGCGCATCTTTGAAGAAACCGCCGCGCAAGAAGTACAACATGCACTAGGCCACCTTGACTTGCTGTATCCGAAAGCTGAAATGAACACACAGCGCTGCTTGGAAATGGCAATTGAAGGCGAGACCTATGAGTACACTGAAATGTACCCAGGCTTTCTTAAAACGGCACAAGAAGAAAGCAATATGCCCGCAATAGAGGAAATCGGGCAGCAAATTGCCGAATCCAAGGAGCATGCCGAGATGTTCAAGGCAACTCTGGAAAAAGCAGCCAAGCGTTTCGCTGCACTCACAAAAGTGGAAGAACGTCACGCAAACCAATACCGCGCCGCATTGGCGCAGGTTAATGCTTAAAAGGAGAACATCATGAAAGTATGGCAATGTGTAGTATGTGGTTTTATTTACAACGAAGTCGCCGGTTTACCCGAAGAAGGCATTCAACCCGGTACCCGATGGACGGATATTCCAGAAAACTGGGCTTGCCCAGACTGCGGTGTGGCAAAAGCTGATTTTGAAATGGTCGAAATCTAAGGCAAAGGGAGCATGGACATGAAACCCATAGTGGTAATTGGCAGCGGCATGGCTGGATATACACTGATACGCGAGTTGCGCAAACTCGACAGCGATATTCAGCTTACCTTGATAACTCACGACACTGGCGATTACTACTCCAAGCCCATGCTTTCCAATGCACTGGCACAAGGTAAGGACGCAGCTAATCTAGTGATAACCCGAGCTGACGAGATGACTCGTCAACTCGGTATAAAGCTGTATAAGCAATGCGATGTTCTCGCCATTGATCGAAGCAATAAACGCGTAGAAACGACACAGGGAGTACTGGAGTACGAACAACTCATTCTTGCGCTAGGGGCCGACCCGATACGTATCCCGTTAGAGGGCGATGCTGCGGATACCGTACTTTCAGTAAACGACATAGCAGACTATACCCTACTACGTCAAAACCTTGACAAAGCACAACGCATCACCATTTTAGGCGGTGGCCTGATCGGCTGTGAATTTGCCAACGACCTTGCTAGCGCCGGATATTCTGTAAGCATTATCGATCCCAGCGACTATCCGCTGGCAAGTCTCATGCCGCAACAAGCCGGAGAGTCATTACAGAATGCACTTACATCCATTGGTGTCACATGGCATTTTGAAACCTCGGTACGGAGCATCAATCTAGACTCACCAGCTTATACGCTCACGCTGGCTAATGGCAAGGTCTTAAACACCGATGTTGTGTTATCTGCCATCGGTCTGCGTCCGCGCATCGCATTAGCGAAACAAGCTAAATTAGCCGTTAATCGAGGTATCGTTACAAATGCCTATCTTCGCAGCAGCGATGCCAATATCTTTTCCTTGGGAGATTGCGCCGAGATTGACGGCAAAGTTCAACCCTTCGTCTTGCCTATCATGCATTCTGCTCGAGCTTTAGCAAAAACACTGACCGGCACAGAAACTCCGGTGAACTTTCCTCCCATGCCCGTCGTGGTTAAAACGCCAGCACATCCCATTGCCGTATTGCCCGTAGCTCGCGATACTGCCGGAAGCTGGCACACACTCGCCGACGAAGGTGGAATCAAACAGATATTTTTGGATATCGCAGGGCATATGATCGGTTTCGTGCTAACAGGGCGCTATGCCACAGAGCGTAACGAAATGAGCAAGCGAATTGGACTACAGTGGGATTATGGAGTAGCCTCAGCCAAGGGCAATCAGTAATAAATATATATTGCCGCAGATGCAAACATATATATCAGGTCATTTTTTGAAATGCACAAAAGGAGAATAACCATGAGCAAAGCATCTTCCATCAACATCGGCCTCTCTGAAAAAGATCGGCGCAATGTCGCTAATGGTCTGTCAAGAATGTTGGCCGACACCTACACCCTGTATCTCAAAACTCACAACTTCCATTGGAACGTTACTGGGCCTATGTTCCAAACCCTGCACCTGATGTTCATGACTCAGTACAACGAATCGTGGATGGCAGTGGATTTGATTGCAGAACGCATCCGCGCACTAGGCTATCCTGCTCCTGGAAGCTATAAGGAATTCGCCGCACTCACCAACATTAAAGATAACGACGGCGTACCCAAGGCCAAAGAAATGATCCACCTATTACTTGAAGGACAGGAAACCGTCGTGCGTACCGCCAGAGAGGTGCTGCCCATTGCCGAAGAAGCGGGAGATCAACCAACAGTAGACTTGCTTTCGGCACGGATGGAAGTGCATGAGAAAAATGCATGGATGCTTAGAAGCCTGCTTGAAGAGTAAGCAAAGTTTTTATACGAAAGTTACACTCCTAGCTACGGCAACAATTAAAGCGATTTATTAAGCCTTATGAATCATCCTTGAATTCGCCATAGCTATTTATTGCATCAACAGCACAGAGTGACTGTTTAGTTTTCATACCAAAATGAAGGAGCAGCCAAATTGACTATGTGGCTATATTATTAGCCCAGGCTAGTGCTTGAAGATGCGCGCCATTGAGCAGATCCACACCGAGACTTGGGTATAAACACAATCTCATTTGAACCGCTGCGGCATCACAGGATTCTAGCTCCCCACACAGAGATAGCAAATCACCGAGATCACCACGGCGTTCCAGCAAGGCCGCTGACATCTCTTCATCTAGCCCCATACTCGTTACAATGTCATACATAGGCGTGTCCATTATCACCTCAATCAATGACAGCATACCCACCATAAAAGCACTATCAGCATAGTCTGGGTCGCTCTGACGCACTTGCTCTGCAATTAGCTCCATTAACTTGGCGCGAGTGGCAGCTAGCTGCAACAGAGGGTTACGCGCTCCCGTCTCCTTAGCTGAAGCATACATAAGAAGCTGAATCCAGCGTTGTAGCACTTTGCGCCCTAAAATCATCAAACCTTGGCTAAGCGAGCTAACTTTAATTGAAAAGCTGTTACTCGCAGAATTCACCATACGCAGCAGATCGTAAGATAAGACTGGGTGCTCTTTAAAAGCATTAACAATTTCTTCGTTCTCGGCATCTCCTTGCATCATCGTAAGAATACGCAACAACAGCATTTTTGAAGGGTCTGATCGCCTGCCGGAAAGCATCTCTGGGCGGGAAAAATAGTAACCTTGAAACAGATCGAAACCCAACTCCATACAGAATTCGGCCTGTTCACGCTCTTCCACCTTTTCCGCCAGAAGTTTTACTGGATATTGCTTAAGCTCTTTTATCAGCAAGGGCAATTTGACTGGATCAATCAGCATCAAGTCTAGCTTTATCACATCCACAATACTAAGTAATGGCTTGTTGTACTCACTTAGCTTGTAGACATCATCCAGCGCCAAGCTAAACCCCATTGCTTTCAAGTTACGGCAACGCTCGACCAGCTCATCATTTATAACGATGGTTTCTAGTAACTCAAGAACCACTTGATCCCTTGGTAATAATTCAACCATATCGCCAAATAAAAACTCAGCATTCACATTGATAAAACCCTTGTATGCACCAAGCACATTGGCCATGCCTAAACTGCCAAAGACATTCTGAATCACATTGGCACTAGCATAGGTATCGTCTAGAAGCCCTGCTTCTGTCGCTTTATCTCTAGGGCGAAATAACAACTCAAAGGCGCACAGACTCTGAGTCCGATCAAGAATTGGTTGGCGAGCAAGGAAAAATTGCTTCATATATTTAAGTGTAAACCAACAAGGTAGACTTGCCAAAAGTCAGTCTACTCTCTGCAAAGCGAAGAGCAATTGGCTGAGACATTTCTTGAATAGACATGTACATTTCTATATTTACCTTTTTAAACAGTGGTAAGAATAGCCGCTTAAATTAAGGAAAGATATAGGTCAATCGGCCTATACTCTACTCCGATTCAGCGTAATAAATAGTCTAGCAACAGCCCTACGAACACCGCTCCACCAAACCAAGTGTTATGCAGGAATGCCTTGAAGCAACCCTCTCGGCTGCGGTCTTTAATTAGACTGTAGTGATAAATTGCGATACCTTCTGCGACGATCAAGCCGGTAAAGTACACAATACCTAAGCCTGCCATCAGGCCTGCCACGGCTAGCAATGCTAGAGTGACCGCATAACAAAACATCACAGCAATGACATCGTATTTACCGAACAACAATGCTGAAGAATGGATACCCAGATGAATGTCATCGTCTCTATCCACCATTGCATATTCGGTGTCGTAGGCGATCGGCCAAAATACATTGGCGAGCATCAACACCCATGCTAACAATGGCACACTACCTTGCGTGGCGGCGAAGGCCATCGGGATACCGAAGCCGAATGCAATGCCTAAATAAGCTTGTGGTATAGCAAGGAAACGTTTGGTAAAAGGATAGCTTCCCGCGAGAAATACAGCAGGAACAGATAATAGTAAAGTAAGATTATTAAGCGGCAAAATGAGTAAAAATGCCAACAGCGCCAAGCCTGCTGCCAATAACAGTGCTTCGCGCGTACTGACTTTTCCGGTAGTCAGTGGACGATCTTTGGTGCGCTTCACATGTTTGTCTATATCGCGGTCAGCGTAATCGTTGATCACACAACCTGCCGAACGCATCAGCACTGTGCCCAGCACAAAGATGAAGACAATCAACCAAGCAGGATGCCCCGCGCCCGCAAACCACAAGCCCCATAAGGTGGGCCACAGCAATAGCAAAATACCTATGGGACGGTTCAGTCGGGTGAGTTGGAAATAAAGATATAGGCGTTGCGTCAGGTTCATGGGCTGAATTTTACCTGCTCACGATTGCTTTAGTCTCAATATCTGAGGCAAAAACACTTCCGTCACCAACAGTGGCGCATCGTGCAAATAAAACAGCGAGCGCCGCGCCCATAATTTGTGGGGTGTATCACCCAGCACCGCAGCGGCTCTTTGATACAGGGGATGATGAAATTGCAAGGCTTTGTAATGCAATGCTTCGCGCTTCACCAGCGGATGCGCAAATAGCAACGTGCCGAGCGAACGATTATCTAAACCGCGCACCGCCCCCCATGCACCACGCAAATGTTCTTGCGCGCAAGCACTATGCGCAAACACCACCGGCTTCGCATCGGCATACAAAAACACTTCGCGCGAAAACGCATAACGCGCTGAAGGCAAACCCAGCAAAGCGGCTTCGTCATAAGCCACACGCGCCAAGCCACTTCGCAGTGGACGCACCGTAAATGCATCGCAACGTTGTTGAATACGCCGTGTCAGCGAGCCTTCATCACGCAACCAAGGTTTGTAATTTTCCGAATCCAGTATCAGGCTCTGCCAATATTTATCATGCATGTAAAAAATCCGGTTTGTTCGCCATCCAGCGCAGCAAATGCGCATGCGCTACAGCGGGTGCATCACGCAACAACTCATCGGCCAGCGTGCGTGCGATTTCCAGCAACATGGCATCTTCATTGATGTCAGCGAAGCGCAACATGGCAACACCACTTTGGCGCGCGCCTAATAATTCACCGGGGCCGCGCAAGCGTAAATCTTGTTGCGCGATTTCAAACCCATCGGTGTTCTCATAAATAATTTTCAGCCGCGCTCGCGCCAGCTCAGATAGTGGCTGCTGAAACAATAGCACGCACAAGCTTTCCGCCGCACCGCGCCCCACACGTCCGCGCAATTGATGCAATTGCGCCAGCCCCATACGTTCGGCATGTTCAATCACCATCAAGCTCGCATTCGGCACATCTACGCCCACTTCGATGACGGTAGTGGCAACCAGCAGATGTATTTCACCGGCTTTGAACTCTGCCATCACGCGCGCCTTTTCTGTATTGACCATTTTACCGTGCACCAGACCGACGCCAAGCTCGGGGAAGATTTGCGTCAATGTCTCGTGAGTCTCAATCGCGGTTTGCAATTGCAAAGCTTCTGATTCGTCGATCAGTGGACAGACCCAGTAGGCCTGACGATTTTTTAAACACGCGGCACGCACGCGCTCAAAGACTTCTTCGCGACGCCCCTCATTGATAAGTTTAGTCACAATAGGTGTACGTCCCGGCGGCAGTTCGTCTATCACCGACACATCTAAATCAGCGTAATAACTCATCGCCAAAGTACGCGGGATAGGCGTGGCACTCATCATGAGTTGATGCGGCTCATTGCCCTTGCTGCGTAAAGCCAAGCGCTGCTGCACGCCAAATTTATGCTGCTCATCCACGATGAGCAAGCCAAGCTTATAAAACTCCACCGAGCTTTGAAACAAGGCATGCGTGCCGACGGCCATTTGTGTTGCGCCCTGCGCAATTAATTCTGCGGCGATAGTTTTATCTTTTTTCTTCAAGCTACCGGACAACCACACGGGATTAATGCCTAACGGCTTCATCCAGTCACACAGTTTTAAATAATGTTGTTCGGCAAGGATTTCCGTTGGCGCCATAAACGCGACTTGATAGCCATTCTCAATGGCTTGCAAAGCAGCGAGTGCCGCAACAATGGTTTTGCCACTGCCCACATCGCCTTGCAACAAACGCTGCATAGGGTGCACTTGCGCCAAATCGTGACGTATCTCTTGCAGCACTTTTTGCTGTGCGCGTGTGAGCGCAAACGGCAGGGCTTGCAGCAAGGCCTTGCTATGTGTTTCGTGTGCCAGCAGTTGCGGTGCGAGGCGGTCGCGGCGCTTGCGATAATGCACACGCATAGAAAGTTGCTGCGCCAATAACTCATCAAATTTAATGCGCCGCCAGGCTGGATGCGCGCGTTCCAACAGCGCCGCCTCATCAATCTGCGCGGGCGGGTTATGCAGCAATTGCACGCTGACATCAAAAGCAGGTAAGCGCAGTTTTTGTAGCAACTCCTCCGGCAAAGTATCATTCAACTCAACGGTGTTTAATGCCGCAAGTATGTGCTTACGTAAGGTGATTTGCGGCAGACCTGCGGTAGTGGGATAGACTGGAGTGAGCGCCTGCTTCAAGGCTTTATTCTCGCCTCCAGCATGGCACTTGGGGTGCACCATTTCCATGCCGAAATAACCCTCGCGCGCCTCACCCAAAGCTCGTATGGTTTTACCAATAGCAAGTTGCTTTTGCTGACTGGGGTAAAAATTCAAAAAGCGTAAAAATATAATGCCGCTGTCATCCTGCAACTGACACACCAAACTACGACGCGGACGATATATCACTTCACTGTGAATAATCTCGCCCTCCACCTGCGCCGTCTCACCCGGCAGCAAATCCTCCACGCGGGTAATTTTAGTTTCGTCCTCATAACGCAGTGGCAAATGCAAAACCAAATCGAAGGGCGTATTGATGCCGAGCTTCTTTAGTTTTAATTGCGTAGCAGGAAGAATTTTTATGGTTGAGTCCATTGAGGCGTATAGCTAACCCACATTTCATCAATCGGCCTTGTTTGCAGCCCTATGTTTCAAAAAGAACACAGGTCACGATGAACAACACAGCCGATGCCGAGTAGCGAAGTTAATTGCAAAGAAACATCACGCCATCTGCCTCAACCAACGCATTGCGCGGCAAAGAAGCAACGCCAATAGCCGCCCGTGCAGGATAGGGTTGATGAAAATACGTCTCCATAATTTCACTCACTTTAGCGAAGTGTGCGAGATCAGTCAGGAATATATTGAGCTTCACCACATCATCCAAGCTGCCACCTGCGGCCTCAGCGACAGCACGCAAATTCTGAAACACGCGATTAATCTGCGCTTCGATGCCATCTACCATTTCCATGGTTTTAGGATCAAGACCAATCTGGCCTGAAAAATAAACGGTGTTATCCACGCGCACAGCTTGAGAATAAGCGCCAATGGCAGCAGGCGCATCGGGAGTTTGGATGATGATCTTGTTAGACATAAATACCTCCTATGAATGAATGACGCATTTTACAACGACTACGCCCAAGACCCATCCCGAGTTTCAAACAAGATCAAAGCCGGACGAGCCGGAAGCAAAAGGACGCGCGATGAATAAACATTGCGCAAATCTTATTTCAACGTCATTGATGGAACGGCGAATTCAGGAATGAAGTGCAATTTTGAATAACGCAGGTTCAGATGAGCGGGATGCGGTAGCATCCATGCCTTTTTGACTGGCCAGTCGAAATTACACAAATGAACTACACACATCTCACTCAAG
>Ga0316204_10006981_pt1 | contig 16884 bp, 14 predicted proteins | sample 6monrhotite_MG_2_FD_205661 | JGI IMG/M metagenome (GOLD analysis project Ga0316204, IMG submission 205661) | Microbial mat bacterial communities from mineral coupon in-situ incubated in ocean water Damariscotta River, Maine, United States -... | ecosystem: Environmental > Aquatic > Marine >... | reverse complement strand
CCTTAAAAACCTTAGTGCTTGATGAAGCCGATGAAATGTTGCGTATGGGCTTCATCGATGATGTTGAATGGGTAATGGAACAGCTGCCTGAAAAGCGCCAGATTGCCCTTTTCTCGGCGACAATGCCAAAACAGATTCATAAAATCGCACAACGTTATTTAAAAGATCCAAAAGAAATCACCATTAAGGTTAAAACCACAACCGCTTCAACCATTACACAACGTTATTGGATGGTCAGCGGTCATCACAAGCTCGATGCATTAACGCGTATATTAGAAGCAGAACCGTTTGATGCGATGATTGTCTTTGTGCGTACTAAAAATGCAACACTTGAACTCGCAGAAAAACTCGAAGCACGTGGTTATTCATCAGCAGCATTAAATGGTGACATTGCGCAAAACCAACGTGAAAAGACTATTGATAAACTTAAGAAAAAGAAAATTGATATTCTTATCGCTACCGACGTTGCCGCACGTGGCTTAGATGTATCACGTATTAGTCACGTTATAAATTACGACGTGCCTTATGATACTGAAGCTTATGTCCATCGTATTGGCCGTACAGGTCGTGCTGGTCGTGCTGGTGATGCTATATTATTTGTCGCTCCACGTGAAAAGCGTATGCTGCAGCAGATTGAGCGAGCAACGAAACAAAAAATTGAAATGTTAGAAATGCCTTCAACAGAAGTCATCAATAACAAACGTATTGCTCGTTTCACACAAACCATAACAGACAATCTCGCCAGTGAAGGTTTAACCTTTTATGCGAGTATTTTGGAAAAATATACACTCGAACACAATATACCGGCTATAGAAGTCGCAGCTGCACTCGCTAAAATGGTACAAGGTGACGAGCCACTATTACTGTCAAACCAACCTGAAGCACAACGTTCATCAAAAAATGAACGTGTCCGTGGTGATAGAAAAGAACGTGATCGTGGCTCACGTAGAGACCGTGAAGACCGTGGTGATAGAAAGGAGCGTCGTCCACGCCGTGACGATGGTGTTAAAGAAGAAGGCTTGCAAACTTATCGCATAGAGGTAGGGCATGAACACGGCGTCAAACCTGGCAATATCGTTGGCGCTATCGCTAATGAGGCAGGCATCGACTCCAAACACATGGGGCGCATCCAGATTAACGATGAATATAGCACCATTGATTTACCAGAAGGGATGCCAAAAGATATTTTCATGGACTTAAAAAGTGTGCGTGTAGCAGGGCAAAAACTTAATATCACTATTTATGGTGAAGAACCTGTGGTAAAAAAACGTGAAACCTTATCTCGCAAACCTAATAGCGGTTCAGACAAAAAAGGCGCAGCCAGTCATAAAGGTAAGCGTCGCAAAGAGCCGGCACATAAAGCACGTAAAAAGAAATAGCACCAAGCAACAACTCAAAAGGGCGATATTGATTACATCAATATCGCCTTTTTTATTTAATAATTTTTCTATTCTCGTTACAGTATCGATATGAAGTCTCTTCTTTCAGTTACATATCAAAAACCACAGCTCAAGCAAAAAGCTGAAGCCTTTTCACTTAAACATTCCCTGCCCTGTACTCCGCAAGCTGAAACTGATTCAGTATTGAGTTTGAAATTTAACGACGAATATACTGAGTTATGTGATAACGAAAAGCAGATATGTATACATGTTGACTTTTTATCCGGAGGTTTAGCGCATCGACAAAAATACGGTGGCGGTCGAGGCCAAAGTATCGCTAAAGCAATAGGATTAAAACAAGGCACACCTCCACCTACCGTTTTGGATGCTACTGCAGGTTTAGCAAAAGATGCCTATGTTTTAGCTTGCCTCGGTTGCTCTCTGACATTAGTCGAACGCTCCCCTATCGTTGCAGAACTAATACACGACGCAATTGAACGCGCTATTGAAGATGAACACTTTCAAACAATTATGCAAAAAGGGTTTAGCTTAATTACTCAAAGCAGTATCGAGTATTTAACACAATTCGCAAATCATAAAGATGCAATCTATCCGGATGTGATTTATCTGGACCCAATGTATCCGGATAAAAAAAAATCAGCATCAGTCAAAAAAAATATGCAAATATTACAAACGCTTTTAGACAAAGATGAAGACACACAAGTACTGCTCAATATAGCGCTAAAGGTAGCCAGTAAACGTGTTGTGGTAAAAAGACCAAAAGGGGCAGAAAATCTTACAGAAATAAGTCCCACCTATACGGTAGAAAGCAAAAAAACACGTTACGACGTATATGTCACCCCAAAACCCTCATAAAACGCCAAAAACCATATCCCATACAAAAAATGAGACTGTGATCTCACTCACAATAAACTAATGGTTTACCCAAATATTAATGCATACACTTGGTCTAGATATTCATTCAAGTGGGGCTATGTAATGAAAAGTGATCTCGAAAACTGGGTTAAATATATAGGTAGTCAGACTTTACCTGTATTTAATTCAACCATTCAAAGAGTGATTAAACTTACCACAGAAGAAACGTCAACTAGTAAAGAATTAGCTGATATGATTATGCAAGATGCTTCACTTACCTCTCGCGTTATTCAAGTCGCTAACTCGCCTTTTTATAATCGTAGCAATATTAAATCTGATAGTGTAAGAAGAATGGTATTACTCATAGGATTTAAAAGAATTGCAGAAATATGCTTCACACTATCAATATTAGATTCTGTTGCAGAAAAGAATGCGCAGAAAATTATTTTCAAAATCATATCGCAATCCTTCCATGCAGCAACACATGCCCATGCTTTAGCTAAGTTATGCCATATAAATGATAGCGACAAAATCTACATTGCGGCATTGCTCAAACACATAGGTGAAATTGCCTTTTGGAGTTTAACGGGTAAATCTGGCAACTTGATATCTGATCTTATTAACTGTCAAAGTAACGAGCCAGAAAAAGTCCAGGAACAAATTTTGGGTACTACATTTAAAAAGTTAAGTTTAGGTTTAGCGGAGCAATGGAATTTATCTCAGTTATTAAAAGAATCCTTATCGGTGAATTTTGAACACACACTTGATTTAAAATGTATTAAATTTGGCCACGAGATAACTGAAATAAAAAGTAATGATTATGCAAAACTTGAGCCTATCGCTACCTTTATTTCATCTGAGACAAAAGTATCTTTCAAAGAAGTGATGAATACGATACAAGCAAATATTATTGCACAAAATAACGCATATGATAGCTTCCTAAAGTAACTTAAAAAATATCTAAGATATATTATGAAAAAGTAAACATTGGCTATTGTATTACTTTACCCTGTAAATACCCAATACAGTACATATTACACCACCCACCATTCCAACCCATGCCTCAATAGGTGCATCACCACTTAATGCTCGGCTAACCTGAGAGCCTGCTGAATCATAGATATCATACCCCCAAAGAGTAAGGGCAACACCAATAATAATAAGGCTAACGCCAACAAACTTATTATTCATATCATTTCTCCTTTTTCATTATAGTTATAGAAAGTGAATTAAGCATTATTTTCACGTCCAGTTATATCTTATATTTTTTCAAATAAAACTGTCACAACTCTTTGTTGACAATTAATTTTTAAACTTATTTTTTGCTTCTATCCACTGTGACATATACATAGCGCTTTTTAAAGTATGATGGCGTAGCATTTTACCGGTAAAGTGTCTATTTCTATGCTTTTCTAGAGATACTTCTATCTCTTTAAATTTTTCAATTAATTTTATTTCATTGCTCTCTTGATTAAACACATTATTCACTATAGGAAATATATAACTTTGCTTTTCACGCCAAATTGATTCATTTCTATATAACTCAATTGTCTGACTTATTAAACTTTCATCATTATCGCTAACATAACCCGGCCATTCGTAGTCCGAATACATAGACTCAGCGCCAATCGAAGTCGTAATGTTAGGTGTACCAGATAACATAGCATCAGCAAGTTTTCCTTTCATACCCGCACCAAAGCGTAATGGTGCTAGACATACACGATATTGAGCTAATGTATCCAATGCATTTTCAGCCCAGCCTTTTATATAAAAACCTTGCTTTGGGTTGTGCAATTGTTGTGCTTTTTTCGGTGGGTATGATCCATATATATGGCATTCTACATTTTTCAAATGAGAACGTATTTTTGGCCAGAGTGAATTTTTCAAGTACAGCACCGAATCCCAATTTGGAGCATGACGAAAATTACCTATGGTCATAAAATGTTGTCGTTCAGAATAATCAGGCCATTGTTGTATGGATGCTTCTGGCTCCAACGATTGATACATGAACGGTATATAAATCAGTATGTTTTTATTCACATTGTATTTATTTACTAATATCTCAACTTCCACTTCTGAGATAATAATACTTAAATCACAACGCAAAATACTCGCGACTTCTCTTACCGCAATATCAGTATGGAAATCGAGATTATTTAAGTCATATGGACTTATATTATTCTTCAGCGTCTGATGGCGTGCATCACGTAAACAATGCAAATCTACGATTTCGAGTATTTTTATCGCATTAGGACAAACCTTATCAACTCGCCAGGAAAACTGTTCTTCCATCATAAAACGATCAAACAACACCACATCTGGATTAAGGACTTCAACAAAACTATCAAAACTACTGTTATTCAGTTCAATGCTGGCCTGTTTAATATTAAGCGCTTCTAAATCCACCATATGTTCACTCAATACTGCCGGTGATGCATATGTCACGCTATAGTTTTGCTTTTGAAAGATATTAATAAGTTGCAACATACGCGTACCTGCTGCAGAAGAATTAGGTTCTGGCCAAACGTAACCAATAACAAGGAGTTTTTTCATGAAAGTAGTATAACGAACAATATCTTTTTTACATAAAAAAAGACGGCTAAAAAGCCGTCTTTGATTTTCAGTCTAACTAAAATATGATTACATAGTTTCTAGTAATAACTGATTCATACGTGTAACGAATGCAACAGGATCCTCAAGTTGACCGCCTTCACTTAACATAGCTTGGTCAAACAAGAGATGTGACCAGTCTTTAAACTTGTCGTCATCTTGCACATCACTTAAACGCTTAACGAGTGGGTGCTCAATATTGATTTCTAAAATAGGCTCAATATTCGGTACTTCATGTCCTGCTTGCTTTAAGATTTTTTGCATACTTACAGCCATGTCTTGTTGCTCTACAACTAGACATGAAGGAGAGTCTGTTAAACGAGTTGATACACGCACTTCTTTGACCTTATCACCTAGGCTTTCAGTCATATGGTCTAAAAGTTTTTTGTTATCTACTTGTGCTTTTTCAGCTTTTTCTTTATCTGCTTTGTCTTCTAAGTCACCAAGATCAAGTTCGCCTTTTGCAATATTAACAAATGACTTACCATCATATTCTTGCATGTAAGACATCATCCATTCATCTACACGGTCGTGCATAAGAATCACTTCGATACCTTTTTTCTTGAATAGCTCAAGATGTGGGCTATTTTTCACTGCAGCGTATGAGTCACCCGTAATGTAGTACAGCTTGTCTTGCCCTTCTTTCATGCGACTAATGTAGTCATCTAACGATACGTTCTCGATGTCGGAATCATTGTGAGTTGAAGCATAACGGAAGAGCTTTGCAATTTTCTCTTTGTTTGTTGCGTCTTCTGCAGGACCTTCTTTTAACACTCGACCAAATTCTGTCCAGAAGGTTGCGTAATCTTCAGGTTTGTTTTTAGCCATTTTTTCTAAATGGGTCAAAATCTTTTTGATTGATGCACCACGAATGGTATCGATATGTTTATTACGTTGTAATATTTCACGCGACACGTTTAATGGAAGATCATCTGAATCTACAACACCTTTAATAAAACGTAAGTAGTTTGGCATGAGCTGTTCAGCATCATCCATAATGAAAACACGTTTTACGTAAAGCTTAATCCCATTTTTTTGGTCACGTTCAAACAAGTCGAATGGTGCACGTTTTGGCAAATAGAAAAGTGTCGTGTATTCTTGTGTACCTTCTACACGATTATGCAACCATGACAATGGCTCATCAAAATCATGTGCCACATGTTTGTAGAACTCTTTGTATTCATCGTCTTTAATTTCTGATTTTGCACGCACCCATAATGCAGAGGCTTTATTAACAGCTTCAAGCTCATCTGTCATTTCGCCTTTGTCATCACGTTTTTTCATTGAGATAGGCAAAGAAATATGATCCGAGTACTTGCTGATGATTGAACGTAAACGCCAGTCGTCTGCAAACTCTTCTTCAGTGTCTTTAAGGTGCAGGATAATAGTTGTACCTCGATCAGCTTTTTCGATGTTTTCCAGATCAAACTCACCTTCACCTGTTGATTGCCAACGCACACCATGTTCAGAGGTTAAACCTGCGCGACGTGTTTCAACAATCACATTATCAGCGACGATGAATGAAGCGTAAAAACCTACACCAAATTGGCCGATCATTTGTGAATCTTTCGCTTGCTCACCGGTTAAATTATCAAGGAATTTCTTAGTACCGGAATTGGCAATAGTACCAATATTAGCAATGACTTCTTCACGGCTCATGCCAATACCGTTATCGGTAATCGTGACTGTTTTGGCTTCTTTGTCGAAATCGACAGTAATGCCTAAATCTTCCTGACCTTCGTAGAGGGCACCGTCACTTAAGGCTTCAAAACGGAGTTTGTCACAAGCATCAGAGGCATTAGACACCAACTCGCGTAGAAATATTTCTTTATTTGAATAAAGGGAATGGATCATGAGGTTGAGCAGTTGCTTAACCTCGGTCTGAAAACTCAGGGTTTCTTTCTTGGCTTCGACCGACATATTTTTCTCTCTATTTGTTGTTAATTAATGGATATTGAATGCTGTTATATGTATTGGCGAGACCAGATGGTTTCAAGGGGTATTTGAATAAATTTTATAAATTTTTACTCATTCAGCGCTAAATATCTATCATCATCGACAGCGCTTGCAAAGCAATCTGAATTTAGCGTAGATACTGAGTATCGGAGACTTAAGGCAAAAAAGTCCGAGGAGATATTTTCAGCATGGTCATAATATTAGAGGCGACTTCTTCTATCGACATAGTGCTGACATCAAAATAAGGCAGGTTTTCATGCTCATAAAGCGCTTGTGTTTGCCTAATTTCGTATTGGCACTGTGGCAAACTCGCATACTCGCTATCGGGCCGGCGTTTTGTGCGAATACTCTGCAAACGCTCAGGCGTCACCAATAAGCCGAATACTTTTTCTTTATGTTCTTGCAGTGCGGGCGGCAATGAATGTGACTCTATCTCTTCATCCACTATCGGGTAGTTGGCGGCTTTGACGCCGTAATGCATCGCTAAATATAAACTCGTTGGGGTTTTCCCAGTTCTTGATGCGCCCGTCAAAATAACATCGGCATCAGAATACGCTTTCGCGGCGACACCGTCATCCGTTTTTAAGGTGTAATTGACCGCCTCGATTCGCTCGCTGTAGTAGTCGTCGTCAAGAATACCATGAGAATGACCTAATCCGAGTTTCGCATCGTAGCCAATCTCCTCTTCAATACGAGATATAAAGCTATCAAAGACATCTAAATACAAACAATTAGCTGTCGCAATCACTTTTCTTAATGCCGGCGAGACTAAAGTCCCTAAAACGATCGGCCGCAAGTTTGTTTCAAGACCACGTTGATTAATGATGCTGACGGCTTCTTGCGCTTTTTCTTCTGTATCGACAAAACGCATTGAATGAGATTCAAACTGTGTATCTGAAAATTGATACAACAAACTCCGGCCTAAGGTTTCTACCGTGATGCCAGTGCTATTTGATACAAAGAAAACGGGACGAGAATGATCTGTTCTATTTTCCATAAAAACCTTTATAACATTATGTATACACAATTGTTTTAATTTGTATGATTGATTTATATGTACAGCCCGCTTACATTGTATTTATGGTCTATACATCTCTATAACATAGCATAACAATCTGGTATTACTCCATGCTTAACGACTCTAAAAATATTTTATGGTTTGAACACATTAACCTATCACACTTGCCACAAGTTGGCGGTAAGAATGCTTCCTTAGGTGAAATGATAAGCACTTTATCTGATTCAGGTATTGCTGTTCCTGGTGGCTTTGCAACAACATCGGCTGCATTCTGGCTTTTTATAAAACATTCACAACTCGATGAAAAAATAAATACCGCATTAAGTTCATTAGACACCAATAACGTTCTGCAGTTAAAAGAGACTGGCAGCAAAATACGGCAATGGATTTTAGATTCCGAGATGCCAGAAGAACTACAGTGTGATATCAAACAAGCATACAAACAACTCACAGAAAAATACGGTGAAGAAGCGACTTATGCCGTGCGCTCATCGGCTACGGCAGAAGACTTAGCCGATGCTTCTTTTGCAGGACAACAAGAAACGTATCTAAATATTCAGGGTGAAGCCGCTCTATTAAAAGCCATTCAAGCAGTATTTGCATCTTTATATAATGATCGCGCGATTGCTTATCGAGTCCATCATGGCTTTGCACATCATGATGTTGCTTTGTCTGCGGGTATACAGTTAATGATTCGCAGTGATTTAGCCAGCAGTGGTGTTATGTTCACATTAGATACTGAATCAGGTTTTGAAGATGTTATTTTCATCACTGCTGCCTATGGTTTAGGTGAAGCCGTTGTTCAAGGCAGTGTTAACCCAGATGAATTTTATGTTTACAAGCCGGCTTTAGAAAAAAATGACCATGCCATTTTGCGGCGCAGTCTAGGCAGTAAAAAACGTAAAATGATTTTTAGTGATTCCAATATACACGACGAGTCTCTCTATACTGTTGATGTTGACCTAAAAGAACAAAACAAATTTAGCATTAGCGATGATGACATCACAGCCCTTGCGACAATGGGACATAAGATAGAAAAACATTATGGCAAACCCATGGATATTGAATGGGCTAAAGATGGTATCTCGGGTGATATATATATTGTTCAAGCTCGACCTGAGACTGTGAAGAGCAGAGACAACCGACATGTTTTAGAACGTTATGAATTAAATGAGTCACGAGATCGTAATGTCTTGGTTTCAGGTAGAAGTGTTGGTCAACGCATCGGACACGGTAATGTAAGAGTCATCCTGCATGCCAGCGAAATGGATCAATTAATCGATGGTGAAATTCTTGTTACTGACATGACCGACCCTGACTGGGAGCCGGTAATGAAGCGCGCGAGCGCTATTGTCACTAACCGTGGTGGTCGTACTTGTCATGCCGCCATTATTGCACGCGAATTGGGTGTACCCGCTGTTGTAGGTACAAGTGATGCAACAGACATACTAAAAAATAATCAAGCTGTTACGGTCAGTTGTGCCGAAGGTGAAGAAGGTTTTATTTACGAAGGTATTCAAGAATTTAAGATTAATAAAATTAACCTTCAAGAAATGCCTGAACTCCCTTTCAAGATCATGCTAAATGTAGGTACACCAGATCGTGCATTCGATTTTAGCTTTTTACCCAACCACGGGGTTGGCTTAGCGCGGATAGAGTTTATTATTAATCGCTCTATCGGCATTCACCCCAAAGCTTTATTACAGTACAACTTACAAACAGCCGAAATAAAAGAACAGATAGATGCACGTACAGCAGGATATAAAGACCCTGTCAGCTTTTATATTGAAAAACTAACTGAAGGTATTGCCACTATTGCTGCAGCCTTCGCACCTAAACCGGTGATTGTGCGTATGTCTGACTTTAAGTCAAATGAATACGCCAATTTGATTGGTGGTGAACGTTATGAGCCGAAAGAAGAAAACCCAATGATAGGTTTTCGTGGTGCATCACGCTATATTGATAAACGTTTTCATGATTGCTTTGAATTAGAGTGTTTCGCTATTAAAAAAGTGCGTGAAGAAATGGGCCTAACTAATGTAGCCATTATGATTCCTTTTGTCAGAACGCCGGAAGAAGCCTATGAAGTAAGTAGCATACTCAAAGAAAATGATTTAGTCCGTGGTGAAAATGATCTTAAAATTATGATGATGTGTGAAATACCTTCTAATGCCTTACTCGCTAAACAGTTCTTAAAATATTTCGATGGTTACTCGATTGGCTCAAATGACATGACACAGCTCACCTTAGGTTTAGACAGAGATTCTGAACTTGTGGCAGAACGTTTTGATGAACGGAATGAAGCAGTCAAGTCTTTACTAAGCATGGCGATTAGAGAATGTAAAATTCAAAATAAGTACATTGGTATTTGTGGACAAGGACCATCTGATCATCCTGACTTTGCTTTTTGGTTGATGGAGCAAGGTATACATAGTGTTTCATTAAATCCGGATAGCGTTATTGAAACTTGGTTATATCTTGCAGAAAACAAGCATTAAACTGCAGATGTGTATTTTACACTTTTATCTAACCTACTACACATGACATATGGTGAAATATGAGTAGCAAAATCTTCAAAGATAAAACTTTTCCTCGTCATATATCCGATTTGATTAATTTGATGCATATGATTGTTTTTACTGGAACAGATGGTGAAGAACATTGGGATACATACTTAACTCTTAGCCAAAAAGAATATATCTCACTCGGTTTGGCTCAATATTATCAATGCGATCATTGTATCGACTATCATTTAGCTTCACTTTGCAAACTAGAAGAAAACAGTAAAACCTCTATATGTAAAAATGTTAACTCAATGGTATTATTTTTAAGGATTGATAGTCACTCAATCGGAGCTTCAGAAAAAGAACATTGGATCCAATCGTGGAAGCGATTTTCAAAAATGGTTAGTGTAGAAACTCGTGACGAGAATCTGCCTTACTTTATCGGCTTAGCCATTGGTATGGCAAGAAATGATAGTTTCCTTATTCAATTTTGTGGTAATGAGCTCAAGCAAAGTTTATCTGGTAAGGATGTTGATCTACGCTCTATTATTGGCGAACTAGAAGCAGTCGTTATTTTTATGAAAGCAGCTGTTTCCAAAAACCGAATCGTAGACAAAATAGAATCGCTACTAGCTGAATGAATAAAAATCTCAATATAAAAAAGCCAGCTCATAGCTGGCTTTTTTAATTAATATTTTTTCTTAACTTATTTACCTAATACTTCTTTTAATGAGTTTAAGCAGAAATTAACATTCTTTTCGCTACTAGCATGTCCCATTAAACCAATACGCCAAACTTTACCAGCAAGAGCACCTAAGCCTGCGCCAATTTCTAAGTTATAGTCGTTTAATAATTTGCCACGTACTGCTGCATCATCAACGCCCTCTGGAATATATACCGCATTGAGTTGTGGTAAACGGTCACCTTCTTTCACTACAAAGCCTATACCCATTTCTTCTAAACCTGCTTTGAGTTTTAAATGATTGCTCATATGACGTGCCCAAGAATTTTCTAAACCTTCTTCTTGTAAAATAACGAGCGACTCATGTAAACCGTAAAGATTATTAACTGGTGCGGTATGGTGATAAGCTCGTTTCGCGCCGGCTCCCCAATAGCCCATTACCAAGCTCATATCTAAAAACCAGCTTTGCACTTTTGTTTTGCGGTTTTTAATCACATCCGCTGCACGCTCACTAAAGCTCACAGGTGATAAGCCTGGAGGTGCAGATAAACATTTTTGTGTACCTGAGTAGATGGCATCAATGCCCCACTCATCCACTTTAAGTGGCGAGCCTGCTAGAGAGGTTACGGCATCAACAATCGCTAAGCAGTCATAATCATGGGCTAACTTAACTAATGTTTCTGCGTCTGACATTGCGCCTGTTGATGTTTCGGCATGAACAAAAGCAAGAATCTTTGCATCTGGATTGGCTTTTAAAGCATCTTCCACTTTTTGCGGGTCAACAACTGTGCCCCATTCGTCTTCAACCATGACCGCTGTTGCGCCAATGCGCTCAACATTCTCTTTCATACGGCCACCAAACACGCCGTTTTGACATACGATTACTTTATCACCCGCTTCGACTAAATTAACAAAGCATGTTTCCATACCGGCTGATCCGGGTGCTGATACTGGAAAGGTTAATTCGTTTTTGGTCATGAAAGCGTATTGTAATAAGGATTTCATTTCATCCATCATGCCAACGAATTCTGGATCTAAATGGCCAATCGTTGGGCGAGACAGCGCTTGCAGGACACGGTCACTCACATCTGAAGGACCTGGCCCCATAAGCGTACGTTTAGTTGGATGAAATGATGAAATTGTCATACTGACCTCTTAGCCTTTAATTTAAAATGATCATTTACAGAGATTACAAATGATTTAAGCGCGCAATTCTATCACCGACTACTTTGGTCATGAATAGTTTATAACAATAAAATTGCTAACAACCCTACTATTTTATTGGTTTTATCCCACTATCGTACAGCTGAAATTTCGTTATACTTCATGACCTGCATTTAATAACTCGCTATTTTGTAAATTTTCTATAAGGAAAGGTTTTATGTCATTAGAACTACCTCTCATAGTTGAAGCAAGCCAATTAAAACAACATCTCAATACTAAGAACATTTTAATTATTGATATTTCTAACCCTGCGGCATATCTGCAGCAACACATACCTGGTGCAATCTATTTGAATTATGAATGGATTGTACGAATGGAGCCACCACGTATGGGCCTGCTTCCTTTTGAAGAACAGATAAACCGTGTTTTTAGTAGCTTAGGAATGAATCAAGATACTCATATCATTGCTTATGATGATGAAGGTGGTGGACGGGCCTGTCGTTTGTTATGGACACTTGATGCAGCAGGACATAAACACTTTTCATTTCTCAATGGCGGCTTAGCCGCTTGGGTGCAAGATGGAAATGAAACCAGTAATGATATTAGATACCCTAATCCTACTGCATCACACTACCACGCTTCGATGAATGACGAACCAGTTGCTACTCAACAATATATTAAAGAAAATTTAGACAACGATGATGTGGTTATTTTTGATACTCGCAGCCCAGCTGAGTTTTCTGGGACAAAAGTGTTCGCACAACGCGGGGGGCATATTCCAGGTGCGGTGAATATAGACTGGACTGACGCCATGGATAAAAAAAATAACATGCGCCTTAAGCCAGAAGCTGAATTACGCAAAATGTATGAAGCTAATGGCATTGTTACTAACAAAACGATTGTGACACATTGCCAAGCCCACCATCGCTCTGCTCATACTTATATCGTGCTTAAATCACTAGGCTATGAAAATGTTAAGGGCTACCCCGGTTCATGGTCTGACTGGGGAAACATGGCGGATACGCCCATAGAAAGTTAACGGTTAAGTATTAGATTACTTTTACACGAAATCGTAATGACGGACGATACTCTATTCATTTCAACGTTAGCGTTTGAGATATAAAATTAATGAAAAATTTTATGCCACTTTTCTAGCTGCTCTTGCATGTGTTGTACATGGTCTCCCTGCCAGTAAACCTTATTACAACTTGAACAGTAACGAACGTCGGCCTCATCATTATCGTGCTTTAATTTCTCTGGAATCGTTTCACGTTGATTCGCGTTTGCATGTTTTAATGGTGTATTACAGGTTAAACAGCGGCTAAAGGGGTTGAGCAACCAATTGATTTTATATTTATGATTAAGTTGCTCTGCATAATCATCGAGACTACCTGATTCGAGCAGCACCACTGTTTTCTCAGCTCCGCGATAGTGTGTTAGAGCACGATCACAACTCAGTAACAGACGACGTTCTTTTCTGGCTAGCTTAATCACATCGAAGTCATTTCGCCCATCACTAATAATCTCTGTGTCATACCCTGCGGCACGTAACCAACGCCCAAATCGCTGTAGCATTTCATCGCAAAGAAACTTCATAGTGAAAAATTAAGTCGAACGAATGACTCCGGTAACAATCCCCAATATTTGCACCTCTTCATTTCGTAAATATATCGGTTCCATATTGGGGTTGGCTGGTTGCAAGCGAATACCATCACGCTCGACATAAAATTTCTTTAATGTGACCGTTTCGCCGTTAATCATAGCAACAACCGATTCGCCATTAGAGGCAGTCTCCCGCTTTTCTATCACAATGACATCGCCATCTTGGATATTATCATCGATCATTGAATGACCACGGACACGAAGTGCGTAGCTGTTTCTGCTGACCATTGTAGTCGGTACCGAAACAGTCTCTCTTTCCTCCGATAACAAGACAGGTTCGCCAGCTGTAACATAGCCTAATAAGGGCAATTCAATCAGTTCATCTACTGAAATATCAAGATTTTCTAAATTTGGTGACCACACCTCACGATTATTCTTATGCGGTAATACATTAAATTTGTTATTTATCATATAGTTAACATTATTCATTGACTTAACCTCTTAGGAATATGATGTAACCATACTCATATTCAAGGAAAAATTCAACTTATGTTCGCTAAAAGTTCTCTTTTTAAAAAGCGTTGCCTTATCAAACGATATTCGCTATTTTTAATTATCAAATCAATGATACGAAGACGCGATAGTAAATAGGCCAAGCTGAATGAAAGAATTTATTTTTGAATATGAAAGTATTATTCGACTCAGCTCTTTCTTGGGCTTATTTGCCTTGTTCGCCGTTTGGGAAATATATTCACCGCGAAGAGAGTTGCTGAATTTACGCCGTTTTCGCTGGTTCAGTAATTTTGGCTTAGTGATTATTTCCAGTATTTTGATTCGCTTTATTGTTCCCACAGCAGCGGTAGGTGTGGCATTACATGCCGAAACCAATCAACTCGGTTTTTTAAATTATTTTGAAATGCCCTACCTAGCCCATTTGGTTATTGCCTTTATCTTAATGGATCTGTCTATCTACTTTCAGCACGTAATGTTTCATGCCTTACCCATGTTTTGGCGCTTTCATCGCGTCCACCATTCAGACTTAGATTGTGATGTGACCACAGGGCTCCGTTTCCATCCTGGAGAAATTTTAATTTCAATTGTCTTTAAGTTTGTTGTCATCATTTCTATTGGTGCACCTGTGCTTGCCGTCGTTATATTTGAAATTATTTTAAATGCAGCTTCCATGTTTACCCATTCAAACATCAAAATACCCTTAGCTTTAGAACGAGTCACCCGCTGGTTCTTCGTCACACCAGACATGCACCGAACACATCATTCTGTATTTCAAAATGAAACAAACAGTAATTTCGGATTTTTTATCTCGATATGGGATCGCATTTTTGGGACTTACACGCAAACACCAAAAGATGGACATAAAAACATGCAAATTGGTCTATCAAATTTCAGGGAAGCCAAATGGCAAAATTTACGCTGGTTGGTCTACTTACCATTTGTAACTAAAATTAAAGGTTATGCCATTAACAAACGTGATGACAAATAACTGCTGTTAAACAGTATTTATTTGGGAATAGAGTAATAAAATGTTGTACCTGCTTCAAATGAGCTTTCAACCCAGACTTTGCCTTTATGCTGAGTCACGATTTCTTTTACAATAGCTAAACCTAGACCTGTTCCGCCAGCTTTTGTATCCGTTCGAGTGCTTTGAATAAACTTATTGAACACAGTTGTCAGTTCTTCTTCAGGAATCTCTACACCTTTGTTTTTAACGGCAACAAGTAAAGCGGGGTCTGTGTTCAAATATTCATCTTCAATTTCAGTGTCTGAGACGCGAATAGTAATGTTTTCGTTATTGTTTGAAAATTTGATCGCATTCATTATTAAATTCATTAAAACTTGTATCATCTTATTCTGATCTGCAAATACTACTCTTTCTTCAAGGTTCATTTGAACATCAAGCTTAAGTGATTTTTCTTTTAAAAGAGGGGTCGTTTTAGCAACAACAGAATCAAGAACTTCTGTGAAATCAAATTTAGAGAACTGAAATTCAGCTTCACCCGTTTCGAGTTTAGCCAAATCCAGTAAATTATCGAGTAACACAAGCAATCGATCGCCACTGACCGCAATCTTACTAAAATATGAAAACAACTTATCATTATCATCTTCAATTTTTGATAAACCTAACTCTGAGTAACCTAATATTCCATGCATCGGTGTGCGAAGCTCATGCGACATGTTTGCAAGAAAAATGGACTTCGCTCTATTTGCTTCTTCAGCAATCTCTTTTGCTTTTAGTAGCTCAACTGTTTTTTCTACCACGCGTTCTTCAAGAGTGTCCTGAGATTTTTCCAATTCTTTTGTTAACCGTGTATTTAAATATATCGTTTTCGCCAGGCTATCTAAACTGCTGTTGATTCGATAACCAAACATAATCAACAGGGTCATAATAATAACGATATTAATGCGGATAAAAATATTATCGTAAATTAATAGGAAGCCTAAGAGAAAAAATACGATGACAATGCTAACTAGATTATTCTGAAGACCTAAACATTCTCGTGTTTTCAGCTGACAATAGTTACAACGACGATAAGGTTTAATCTTTTTGCGAGATAAAGAGCATTGCTCATTAATCCAATTTTTATCGACTTTGTCGTCAGTTTCTGGTTCAAAGTACACATCCATATCAAATTAGCGCTCAAATTCCACTTAAGTAAAAAATTTTCGTCTGAGTACAGAATATATTCAATTCAAAAGACATTCCAACTAAATAAGATATCGGCAAATTTAAAGACAGATTGAGAAAAAATCCGCTAAAATGTCGCTCAAATTAGATTTTTGTCTATATGGGATATCAAATATGTCGTCAGAGAATACACGTTCAGCACAAAAGGTCATCTTACCGGTTTTATTAGGCATCATTAGTCTTATTGTAGGAATATGGTTAAGCCAACAAATGCTCAGTAATAATAATGATAATAAAATACCCAAAAACCTCGATGCGACTGTTTTGCCGAATGCTCGTCCGCTGACGGGTTTTAATTTAATTGACCATAACGGAGAAGCATTTGGTCCTGATCAGTTAAAAGGGCAATGGAGCTATTTATTTTTTGGTTTTACCAATTGTCCTGATGT
>Ga0316204_10006980_pt1 | contig 16884 bp, 11 predicted proteins | sample 6monrhotite_MG_2_FD_205661 | JGI IMG/M metagenome (GOLD analysis project Ga0316204, IMG submission 205661) | Microbial mat bacterial communities from mineral coupon in-situ incubated in ocean water Damariscotta River, Maine, United States -... | ecosystem: Environmental > Aquatic > Marine >... | reverse complement strand
TTGGCGGTGTTGTTGGCAGAGTCGTTAGCGGTGTTAAAGCCCTGGTCATAATTGGAAAGGTCCAGGGTGGTTAGCTGGCGCTCTTGAAATGCCGTATCCACCGGGATATTGGCGCTACGTTGTTTGAGCGGGGGAAGAAAGCGCCGGTCATCGGGGTTGATGCCGCCCGCCTGGCACAGTTGAGTCCAGGTCCATTGTTGCGGGCTATAGGCCAGTTGCACGGTTTGGGTAACGCCGTTGAGTTTGTAAGGCACCACAAGCAGTTTGAACACCTGACCCGTGGCCGGGCGCGGGTATTGATCAGGACGCCTTGAGAGGCACACATCGCGCAGTACCCCGGCATGGTTGCAGACCTGCACTTCCCGCCAGAGGTGGCCATTGAGGTAGACGTATAACCAACCGGGGGGCAGCATGTTGAGTGCTCCAGTGGGCTCAGGGTTGTTTGTTGGCTCAGGGCTATTATCCGGCTCAGGGCTGCCCTGGGCGCTGCCTTTACAAACCGGGATGAGCGGTATCAACACATTGCCCCATTGCTGAGCCTCGGCGTCGCGGGCCACGGGGGTGATGTTCATACTTAACGGCAGATGAAAGGTGCCGATGACGTAATACAGTCGGCGGGGTTTGTTGGGTACGTTATCAAAACGCAGCACCACCCGGTGGGCATCGCGGCCGCTGTCGCGTTTAAAGTGGGTGCTATGACCGTAGTCTTCCCCGCTGAGAATGGGCCTGAGATCCAACCAGCCCAACAATGGTTTGAGCTGTTTACCGGCCACTTCAATGACGATTTTGTACTTTTGTTCTGGCACCGGCTCAGATTCAAATTTTTCGGCCCAGCGTTGGCGCTCACGATCGGTAATGGGTCGCGAGACGGGTTCCGGGGTTGCGGCGGACGATGCCAGTAATGCCCCCGCACTGCCCCAGCGAGGCTGCGCTTCGTCTTCATCCCGCTGAATCACAGCAACGGCGCCACCGGACAAGCCCGCCAGTGCCGTTGCCAGTTGTTTGATCAGCCTATCGTCATCAAGGGGCCGCCCGATGTCGACCCGGTTGTAAACGTGACGATGCAGGTCCCGCAATCGTCCCATGGCTTGGGCATCGAGGCGGAATTGTTGGAGAAACCGGCTGGCGCTATCGGTATCCGGAAACGTTAGGCGGGTACCGTCGGTGGCGGTGAATTCATTGGGAATCAGGTCAAATAAACCGGTTTGGCTACGCAGGCGAATTAGCATGGCTTCCTTGCTCTCTCTTTAATTCGTTAAGGAATCGATGGTAACGAGAACGGGGATTACCTGCAAGTGAATTAATGCCAGTATTAATGTGAATAATTGCCACCGGCCAGGGTTGCCGTCAGTGTATACTTTGCGTACAAAATGCCCCGGCACCCCCCTACAGGACTAGCGCCACTGCTAAAGGAAGGCTCGACTGGCCTAAAAGAATGCCCGACTGAGCTAAAGGAAAGCCCGACTGGCCTCAAGGAAAAGCTGATTGCCCCCAGGAAGGCTATAAAAAGGCGGTCAGTGCACGCCGCTTCAGTACATGACGTTAGCAAAATGTGTCGTTGCCACCTGCCAAGACACTACCCTTGACGGTGTGACAGTTTATTTCCCCGCAATCGCTTCCAGTTTTCTGGCTTTGATGACCTGGCCATCCAGCCCGGCGGCTTTGGCGTCCTGGCCATAGGCCACGGTCATTAATGCGCTGTAATACACCACTGGCATGTTAAATTTTGTGCCGTAGGTTTTGTTAATTTGGTCCTGATACACTTCGGTATTGAGCTGGCAGACCGGACACGGGGTAACAATCATATCCGCCCCCTGGTCGTAAGCAGACTCGACAATGTCTTTTATCATGGCCTGGCTTTTCTCCGGCTCGGAAAACGCCAGCGCACCGCCACAACATTGCACCTTTTTTTCATACGATGTGAGGGGTTCAGCGCCCAGGGTTTCCACCAGTTTATCCAGGTACATGGGGTTTTCGAACGATTCGCCGTCGATGCCAAAGGGACGATTGGTCTGGCAGCCCACGTAACCGGCAATTTTTAATCCTTCCAGTGGTTTTTTGACTTTTTCACCCAGGGCTTCGTAGCCAAAATCCTCAATGAGCACTTCCACCATGTGGCGCACCGGCTGTTCGGCTTTGTAGTTTAACCCGGCCTCGGCCAATGCCAGGTTGGTTTCCTTCATTAACTGACTATCTTCCTGCAAACGTTCCCGGGTTTCCCGGGCGGATAACCAGCACGCCGCGCAGGTTGCCACCACATCCTGATTGGGATTGTGTTGTTCTGACAATGCCAGGTTTCGCGCATTGAGTGCCAGGCGTGGCAGCTCGCCACCACCCGCGTAACCAATGGAGGCACCACAACAATTCCAATCGGGAATTTCGTTGAGCTTAATGTCCAGCTCATCGCACATGGCATTCACGGAGGTCATGTAGTTGGACGCCGACCCCATTTTTTCCGATGAACAGCCGGGATAAAATGAATATTCTTTCTTAGCCATACGTTATCTCCTGAGACGGTGCCTCATAGGTTCAATACCGAAATTATTTTTGCTGGGTTTTAGCCTGTTCAATTTCGCGTGCTTTGGCAATGATTTTGTGGATGTCAGCTTTGCCTTTGCAGCCCTTATGGGCAATCAACGACATGGGATTCATGCGTTTGGCTTTCACTAAGCCTAAGCCAATGGAGGCATTTTTTAACGCGGTTTTGACGCCTTCAACGAAACCGTTCATAAAATATAATTTTATGCCCAGGGTGGTTTCGTTGACACGGCCGGTCTTTACCAGGTTATCCCAAAACAAAAGTGAAAATTTACGGGTTGGCTGGTTTTTGGGGGCAAGCCCCAAGCGTTCGGCGTAATGCGCCAGACCGTGCATGATATGGGTAATCGGCAACCCCCGGGGGCAACGCACGATGCAGTTGTAGCAGGAGGTGCACATCCACATGGAATCCGACGTTAGCACTTCTTCGCGCTTGCCGGCGCGTATCATCATAAATAGTTCCTGCGGTGGATGCGCCCAGGCAGAACCTAACGGGCATGAACCGGAGCACACACCACATTGCATGCACATTTTCACCCATTCGCCTTCCTCGACATTGCCTTCAACTTCTTTTAAAAAGTTATTGCGATACGCTTCTATCGCCGCGACATTCGCTGTGCTCATTCGTTCGTCTCCCCAGACGGTGTACCCGGTTTACTCAACTAAAATTTGAACGGACTCATGCCGATTTCTTCAATGGTTTTCGCCATATCGTTAATCAGTTTTGGCGCCCGGTGTATATCCGTAATGGCTACTTCGTAGGTTGCAATACGCGCTTTCTCAAGGGATAAGCTTTCCAGGGTATCATCCACCTTGCTCATGCGGGTGTGGGCGATTTCAGACCCTTTAACAAAATGGCATTGGTAATTTTCGCCTTTTTGGCACCCCATTAACACCACACCATCGTAACCACTATTAAGGGCGTCCGTGATCCACACCAGATTCATTGAGCCCAGACAGCGCACCGGAATAATGCGCACAAAGGCGCTGTATTCCACCCGGTTCATGCCCGCCATATCCAATGCCGGATACGCATCGTTTTCGCAGGCCAGCACTAATATGCGTGGTTTTTCGTCAAACTCATCGGGCATGTCCACCGCTTTTAACTGCTGGCCGACGGTATCGATGGAGTAATTTTCAAAGGAAATCACCCGCACCGGGCAGGCCCCCATGCAGGTGCCACAGCGGCGGCAACGGGACTCATTAAACACCGGGAAGCGTTCTTCATCTTCATCGATGGCACCAAACGGGCATTCTACGGTGCAGCGTTTGCATTGGGTACAGCCTTCTCGCTGAAAACTGGGGAATGATAAATCGCCTGAGCGCGGGTGCGCGGCGCGTCCCTGGCCGGCGTTTTCAATGGCTTGTATGGCTTTTAGGGCGGCGCCCGTCGCGTCTTCAACGGCTTGTTGTATATCCATGGGACGGCGCACCGGCCCGGTGGAGTAGATGCCGGTACGACGGGTTTCATAGGGAAAACAAATAAAGTGCGAATCATTAAAGCCATATTTTAAATGCGGCAAGTCCGGGCCTTGCCGATAGGTCAGGTTCAACACGGACTCGCGCTTGCCAATAAAATCAACCGCCACCGTGGTGCCCGCGTCGGCTGCCGCTTTTGCTTCCTCGGCCTGGTCGATGTTAATACCAGAGTTGGCAATCATGCCGGTGGCCAGCACAACCAGGTCGGCTTTTTCTTCCGTGTCCTGATTGAGAATCAAATCTTTAAATTGAACGGTGGCCTGATCGCCGGGTATCACCGCCGTTACGATGCCTTTTGTAAAGGTAAGGCCCGCTTCCTGGCCACTGCGATAGAAGTCTTCGCCCCCGGCCCCCGGTGTTCGCAGGTCGGTATAAATGACATTGGCATCCACGCCGGGGTTGGCCGCTTTAAAATACATGGCCTGCTTAATGGAGGTTAAACAACAATGCCCGGAGCAATAAGGCAGGTGCCCGGCTTTATCACTGCGTTGCCCGGCACATTGCACAAACACCACGCTCTGAACGTCCTTGCCGTCGGAGGGCCGTTTGATGGCCCCGCCATTGGCGGTTTTGGCCAGGGCTTCCAATTCCAGTTGGGTAACTACATCCGCGGATTTTCCGTAACCCAGCTCAGGTAATTGATTGGCATCATACGGGAAAAAACCGGAGGCCTGTATCACGGCACCAAACAGTTTAGGGGTGGTGGTGCCACTTTCGGTGCTGATGTCCACGGCAAAATGGCCGGGCGCGCCGTCAATTTTTGTGGTGGTGGCATTCAGGTGTACATTGATGTTGCTGGCCGCGTCGATAATACTCAGCAGGGTGTCGATACCGGTATCCATGGGCCTCTGGTAGGGCGATCTATCAGGAATACGTTGATATAAGTTGGCGGCAGTACCGCCCAGGGCAGCGCTTTTTTCCACGATGTCGACCTGGTAACCGGCCTTGGCGGCTTCGATGGCCGCGGTCATGCCACTGATGCCACCGCCAACCACCAGGACATGCCGGTTATATTCCGCTGTTTGGTTGGCCGTGGGCGGTTTCATGTATTTGACTTCGGACACGGCCATACGTACATAATCAGCGGCCATTTCCTCGGTGGTTTCACGCATTTCGTCGCTGTCCGGCCTGACCCAGATAACACCTTCGCGCAAATTGCCACGACTCATGGCCACGTTGTCAAACGCAAAGGCCTCGGTTTTGGCACGGCGCGAGCAGGCACAAATGGCGATCCGATTAACGCCTTCGTTATCAATGTCATTTTGTATCATCGCAACGCCGTCAGCGTTACATAAAAATTCGTGTTCCCGCACAATGTTGGCTTTGCCTTCGCGCTCGGCGATCATTGCCAGGTTGGCACCTTGCAAGCGTTCGCCCAAGCCACAGCCCTTGCAAATATACGCGCCGATTTTTATTGCTTCTGACACTGTCTTATCCCTCCGTTCCCGCGACCCGATTAATCACTTGTATCGCTCGCAGTGCACTGGCCGTCGCGCTTTGCACCGCGCGGTTGACATCCAGTGCATCGGAAGCACAACCGGCGGCGTAAATCGCCCCATTACGTTCGTCCTGTTCGATAAAACCATTGTCGTTAATAACAACATCAACGGGAAAGGCCGTTTTCGGTACGCTGGGTTCCATGCCGATGGCCAGTACCACCAGGTCATGGGGGTTACTGTAACGGTGGTAGCCTTCGGTATTAACCCCGTGCAGCACCGGATTTCCGTTTGTTGTGTCTTCGGTTATGTTGGCAACTTTGGATTTTATAAACGTGACATTTTCGTCTGCCTGGATTTTCTGATAAAAATCATCAATTCGGTCGATGGCGCGGATATCAATGTAGTACACGCTGGATTTGCCATCATCGCCATATTGTTCGCGCACATAGGTGGTTTGTTTGAGGCTGGCCATGCAACAGATGCGCGAGCAATGCTTGAGGTGATTCTGGTCGCGGGAACCGGCACATTGAATAAACGCCACATCCTTTGCTGCTTTACCATCAGACGGGCGCACTAACTGACCCCCGGTGGGCCCCATGGGGTCCATTAAGCGTTCAAATTCGACACTGGTGATGACATTTTGATAACGACCATAACCATAAGGTTGAATCTTGGCCGCATCATAGGGCTGCCAGCCAGTGGCCCATATGACGGCACCTGCTTTGAGTTCCAAGGTTTGCGCCTGCATATCAAGATCAATGGCATTAAACTGACAGGCGGCTTTGGCTTTTTCGCCATCGCTGGTGGCAACCATTCGTTCGTCTAAAACGTAACGTTGTGGGTAGGCCATGGAAAAAGGTAAATAGGCACCTTTACGCTTTTTCATGCCGTAATTGTGCTCATCGTCAAACTCGGCTTCCACCACCTTGGCGCAATCACCACAGGCGGTACAGTTTTCATTCACAAAGCGTGGCTTGATGGTCACGGTGACGGAATAATCCCCCGCCTGCCCGCTGACTTGCGTCACTTCGGCCAGGGTGATTAAACGAATATTTTTATTGGCTTTTAAACGCCGTAGATTGATTTCCAAACCACAGGATGGCACACAAAGTTTGGGGAAGTATTTATATAAACGCGTGATGCGACCGCCCACGGCGGGGTTTTTTTCGATAAGGATAACCTGTTTACCACATTCAGCAGCTTCAATCGCAGCGGTCATGCCCGCGATACCGCCGCCAACGACCAGGATGGTTTGGTTGGTTGCTACCGCTTCCACCATGTGCTTCCCTCCTACGGATCCCTTGCGGGATTGCCACATTATTTAACGAGTATTATTTTGTTCGTTGTATTGGTCATTCGTCGTATTGGTAATAGTAATCGTATTGCTCATGGTATTGCTCGTTCGCTGCACTGTTGCTAGTTGTACTATCGATAGTAAGCTGTGTTATTGAGCACGATCATTAAAAGTGTTGTTACGCAACGTTGTTTGTTATACCGGTTGCTTTGGTTTGGTCTGTAAGCTCTGGTTTGTAAACTCTGGTTTGTAAGCTTTGGTCTATAAGCAAAACCCGCTTGCGCTTCGCTCGCTCTATTTTATTCACTAATGCCGCTTAAACGTAATCGGGTGTTTTAATCGCCGTATTAATAAATCAGTAACAACGTCTGTTGACCAGTGGTAATACTTAACCATCAATGAACCCTGAGTAACTCACCCATTCCTGCTGTTAAAGTAGTATAAAAGATACGCTTAATTGTCGCTGGGCGCCAGGCAGATTCCCCAAGCACCCATGTTCGACGAATCACCACGGTAGCCCGCGATCCATCCCAGGTAATGTCCCTGGATTCAGCCATTCACCCCATTAATACCACTATAGTCTGCTATCCTCATTACACTTGATCTTATGCGTGAGCTTATTACCTGAGAAATAAGCCGGTGATAACGGCAGCACAATGTAACGGAGGGATCGTTATAGCGTATGCTGCGTATGAAAGGTATTGCAGATGCTGCACTTGCTGATCCTCCTGGCGTTAAATTTGCTTTTTACTGATGGTGCAAGACGTTACTGGTAGTGCGACAACGCTTAACCAGTTTAAAACGCTGTAAACCTAATCTGATTTATTCATCGTAGTGAGCACCCGGTATTATCGTTTAACCAACACGCCGTTGAACTGAATACAATTTTTCTATCTCACGCTGAATTTAGTTGATTAGCTATATTAAAATATACTGATATATAATGCTCAATTCGCAATCAGCAGGACCATCGCATGGCAGTTAAAAATAATCCGCAATCCACCGCTAACAGTAACACCGACGAAAGTATCGAAGTAAAAAACACCACGTGTTATATGTGCGCCTGTCGCTGTGGTATTCGGGTGACGTTACGCAAAGGTGAAGTGCGATATATTGAAGGCAATCCGGACCATCCGCTGAATAAAGGGGTGCTGTGCGCCAAAGGCTCTTCCGGCATCATGAAGCAATACTCGCCGGCACGGCTTACCCAACCATTACGGCGCCGGGAAGGCGCCAACCGGGGCGATAGCGAATTTGAAGTGATTAGTTGGGATGAAGCGTTTTCCCTGATGGAAGATCGCTTGAGACACATACGCGCCACCGACCCCAAAAAATTTGCGTTATTTACCGGCCGCGACCAGATGCAGGCGCTGACCGGCATGTTTGCCAAACAATTCGGCACGCCGAATTACGCTGCTCACGGTGGTTTTTGTTCCGTGAATATGGCGGCAGGCATGATTTACACCATTGGTGGTTCGTTTTGGGAGTTTGGCGGCCCCGACCTGGATCGCGCGCGTATGTTTCTGATGTTTGGTACCGCAGAAGACCATCATTCGAACCCGTTAAAAATGGCCATTTCCAAATTCAAACGTGACGGTGGCCGGTTTGTTTCCATCAATCCCGTGCGCACCGGTTATTCCGCCATTGCCGATGAATGGGTTCCCATTAAACCCGGCTCCGATGGCGCTTTAATCCTGGCCATGATTCATGAAATCATCAAAACCGGGCTTTATGACCGCGAGTTCATCATTCAATACAGCAACGCGCCGCAACTGGTTAATCTCGATGAAAACCAGGATGAGTTCGGCCTGTTTATGCGCCTTGACACCGACGAGGACGCCGGCAAAATTCACCCCCAGGATGAAATGTGGTGGGATCGAAACACCAACCAGGTGGTGCGCACCCATACTGAAGGTGCAGACCCATACTTATTGGGCGAGTTTACACTGGACGATGGCACCCCGGTGAAAACCGCCTTCCAGTTATTGGTAGACCGCGTTGCGGACTACACGCCGGAATGGGCAGCGGAAATTACCGGCATTGACGCAGAGACAATCCGGCGCCTGTCACACGAAATGGGTATTACGGCTCGGGATGAAAAAATCGAACTGCCGATTGCCTGGACCGATGCCTGGGGCAAAGACCATGAAGCCATTACCGGTAACCCGGTTGCCTTCCATGCCATGCGGGGCCTGGCGGCCCATTCCAATGGCTTTCATACCATTCGCGCCTTATCCATTTTAATGAGCCTGCTGGGCACCATTGATCGGCCCGGTGGCTTTCGCCACAAGGCGCCCTTTCCGCGCCCCATACCACCATGCCCTAAAACCCCCAATGGACCACAGGGTGTCAAACCTAACACCCCGCTGGGTGGCATGCCCCTGGGCTGGCCTGCTGACCCTAATGATTTGTTTGTGGATGAAGCAGGCGAAGCCATCCGCGTTGATAAAGCTTTTTCATGGGAATACCCACTGTCGGTGCATGGCATGATGCATAACGCCATTACCAATATGTGGCGGGGTGATCCCTACTCCGTTGATACCTTAATGATCTTTATGGCGAACATGGCCTGGAACTCCACCATGAACAGTGTTGAAGTTCGCAAAATGCTAAACGACAAAAACGAGGATGGTGAATACAAAATACCGTTCTTAATTGTTTGCGATGCCTTTCAGTCCGAAACTGTGGCCTTTGCTGACTTGGTGTTGCCTGACACCACTTACCTTGAGCGTCACGATGTGATGTCCATGTTGGATCGGCCTATTTCAGAATTTGACGGGCCGGTGGATTCGGTGCGCATTCCGGTACTGCCCCCCACCGGTGAGTGCAAACCTTTCCAGGAGGTGCTTATCGAACTGGGTAGTCGCCTGGGCTTACCGGCATTTGCGCATCCGGATGGCACTCGCAAATATCGCGATTATCCCGACTTTGTTGTGAATCACGAAACGGAAAAAGACTCCGGCATCGGGTTTTTGGCCGGTTGGCGTGGTAAAGAGGGTGATAAGTTCATGCGCGGGGACCCCAACCCGAAACAATGGGAAATGTATGAAAAAAATAACTGCGTGTATCACTACAAGCTCCCCAAATCGTACCAATACATGCGTAACTGGAACCGCGGTTATCTGGACTGGGCCAAGCATTTCCATTTAACCCGGCATGCCGACCCCATCAATATTCATCTTTATTCCGAAGTGTTGCAGAAGTTTCGGTTATCTGCACAAGGCAAATACGCCGGCAAACAGCCCCCGGAGCGATTACGGGCGCGCATTGAAACGTATTTTGACCCTTTGCCGTTTTATTATGAACCACTGGAAGGCCAGTTATCCGACAAACAAAAGTACCCGCTAAACGCCATTACCCAGCGACCCATGGCCATGTATCACTCCTGGGATTCACAAAACGCGTGGCTGCGGCAAATACACGCCCATAATTATCTGCACGTTAATCCTCTGCTGGGTAAATCGGCCGGTTTTAATGATGGTGACTGGGTGTGGGTGGAATCCATGCACGGTAAAGTCCGTTGTATGTGTCGTTTTTCAGAGGCGGTGGAGCCTGGCACGGTGTGGACCTGGAACGCCATTGGTAAAGCATCCGGCGCCTGGAACCTCACCCCGGATGCCAATGAATCACAAAAAGGGTTTTTGCTCAACCATGTGATTTCCGAAGAATTACCGCCCAACAAAGATGGTGAACACCTTTCAAACTCGGACCCCATAACAGGGCAAGCGGCCTGGTATGATGTACAAGTTCGGGTTTACAAAGCCGGAGATGATGAAGAACAGGTTACCTCACCCCAGTTCACGCCCATGCAGCCGGTGCCTGGTCAGGCACCGCGCAGGAAATGGCTGGCGTATTTTGCGGGAACATTTACTAACAATAAAAAGGGGAATGCATCATGACGCAATTGGCCTTGGTCATTGACCTCAATGTGTGCGTCGGCTGTCACGCCTGCGTCACCAGCTGCAAGCAGTGGAATACCTCCGGACCTTCCGGCACCATGTCTGACGACAACCCCTATGCAGCGGAACCAACCGGCACCTTTTTTAACCGGGTGCAAACCTTTGAAGTGGGCACGTTCCCCAACACCGACACCGTTCACTTTCCCAAGAGTTGTTTGCACTGCGAAGACCCGCCCTGCGTGCCCGTGTGCCCCACTGGCGCAAGTTATAAACGCAAGGAAGATGGGATCGTGCTGGTGGATTACGACAAATGCATCGGCTGCGGTTATTGTTCATGGGCCTGCCCTTATGGCGCACGCGAACTGGACGAGCACGAAAAGGTGATGAAAAAGTGCACCCTGTGCGTCGATCGCATTTACGATGAAAACCTGCCCGAACAGGAACGCAAACCGGTCTGCGTCATGTCGTGCCCCACCAATGCACGCTTATATGGTGACGTACATGATCCTGAATCGGAAGTCTCCACGGCGATTCGTGAGCGAGGCGGTTATGCCTTAATGCCAGAATGGGGTACTCACCCGGCAAATCACTATTTGCCCCGGCATAAAACCAAACAGCACATCCACGAAGATGAATTGATTCGCGTCGATAATCCGCTGAAGAAAGAAGGCCCCTTATCCACCGACGATGACGGCCCCTTCCTGGAGGATGCCACCACATGGTAGACCGGCAGCGGGACGCAATGGCGCTCATCACAACCAGCAGGTTACAATGCACTGACCCTAAGCGGATAAGCGTGACATAGGATTAGTGCGCCATAAAAAACAAGCATCATCATTCAAATAATTCAGTTAAGATTTAGTTCGTCGCAGGAGTTTAATTAGCAATGCATCCACCTTTTTCAGTCATATTCTTAACCACGCTGATCGGTGCCGGACAGGGACTCTTCTTAGCCCTGTTCGCCGCCCAATGTTACACATTGCTGGAAAAAATCCCGCAACAAAGCAGTGAATTCTTTGCCTATGGCAGTGCGGTCGCACTGGTGTTTCTGATTGGCGGCTTAATTGCGTCTTTCTTCCATCTGGGGCACCCGGAACGCGCCTGGCGCTCCGCCGCCCAGTGGCGTACCTCCTGGTTATCCCGCGAAGTTATTGCGCTTCCCTTGTTTATGCTCATGGTTTTTATTTATGGCATGCTGCATTATTTGGAGATTAACCCCCCGATTCACCCCACCGTTGCGATTCCAGAGGGCGGCTTAACCATTATTGTCGGTGCCATTGGCGTGATTGCCTGTTTTGCCCTCTTTGTTTGCACGGGAATGATTTACGCCTGCCTTAAATTTTTGCAGGAATGGCACACCCCCTTAACCCCTATTAATTACACCTTATTTGGCTTGGCATCGGGGTTTACCCTGGCGGCGGTTTACGCCCATTTACAACAATCACCCTTATTGAGCTTCATCAGCCTATGGGCCATTATCTTTACCGTTGTCGCCTTAATAACCCGCAGTGCATCGCTGATACGTAATTATCGACTTAAATATAAGTCAAACTTAACCACGGCCATTGGTGTGAAGCATAGCCAAATCCAGCAGAAAGCACAGGGCGCCATGGGCGGCTCATACAATACCCGCGAATTTTTTCATGGTAAAACCGCCGCATTTTTTAAGTCAATCAAATGGATATTCCTGGTACTGGTGTTTCCGGTGCCCATTGCACTATTAAGCCTGGGGTTAAGTATGGGGATCACCAACCCATCCACACTAATACTCCTGGTGCTGGCATTTGTCATTCAATACGTGGGGCTAATCGCTGAACGCTGGTTTTTCTTTGCACAAGCCAAACACCCGCAAAACCTGTATTATCAGACTATATAGTTAGTCGCCCACGCCCAAAAACCTGGGGTTTACGGGGTTATCCGCTAACGCCAGGTTTTTAACGCGATGCCCATCATCTGCATTTCCTTAAATCAGCGTTTGCATTACTATACCCAAAGCGTTTGAGATTTATGTGTTTAGTGCGCGTCATATTTTTGTTCTGGCAAGGCGAAATGACGAGTAATAGCCGGACTATTGCGAGGATTTTCAACGCCGCCAGGGCAAAAATAGGACAGCAATAAAGCCTAAATGCTTTGGGTATATACTTCTGATAGAGTAGCCGTTGTAACGATGGCGCTCTTGTAACCATGGCAAATTTGTAACGATGGCACAATTGTAACTATGGCACTGATTGATCCCTTTGGTCGCGCAATCGAATATGTACGCTTATCCGTCACTGACCGTTGTGATTTGCGTTGCTTTTATTGCCTGCCCAAAGGTTACAAAGACTTTGAGGAACCAGCCCACTGGCTTAGCTTTGACGAAATGACCCGCGTCATTGGCGCCTTTGGTGAGCTTGGCGTACACCGCATTCGCATCACCGGCGGCGAACCACTGGTTAGAAAAAACATTGCCACACTGGCCAAACAGCTCTCTCAACTACCCGGTATCGATGACCTGTCCCTCAGCACCAACGCCGTTCAGCTGGCGCGTCATGCCCAGGCATTAAAGGCCGCGAATATCTCCCGCCTAAACATTAGCCTCGACAGTCTGGACCCACAGCGTTTTAACGAAATCACCAATGGCGGTAAGCTCGACAAAGTCATGGATGGATTAATGGCCGCCAAACAAGCCGGGTTTGACCCCATCAAGATTAATATGGTGTTAATGAAAGGCATCAACGAAGACGAAGTAGAAGCAATGGTGGCATTTTGCCTGGAACATGGTTTTACCCTGCGCTTTATTGAAACCATGCCCATTGGTGATACCGGCCGCAACGCAAGTGATCACTTTGTTGACCTGGAGAGCATTAAAACCCAGCTAAGCAAAAAATTCACCCTGACCCCCTGTGTAATGCCCGGCGGTGGACCGGCAAGATATGTAAAGGTCGCCGGCACCTCGTTGAAGATAGGCTTCATCACACCGTTATCACAACACTTTTGTGAAACCTGCAATCGAGTACGCCTCTCTGCAGATGGCACACTTTACCTCTGCCTGGGGCAATCCGACAAGCTGGAACTGCGCCCCCTGTTAAGACAGGGCATCAGTGATACAGCCCTTAAAGACGCCATTATAAGCGCCATCGCGCTAAAACCGGAAAAACATGAATTTCGCGAAAAACCAGACCAGGTGGTTCGGTTTATGTCGATGACCGGTGGTTAGTTAACCTCTCGCTTAACCATTTAACATTTACACCACCAGCCACATGTCTCGCCATCAATAAGCAAAGTAACCCGGCCTTTAGGCCAGTCTCACGAGTATATCAACCGTCATTCAATACACTCCTGCCTCAGCCAACGGTTTGTTATACTGTCAGTTACACTTTTGGTAATTCTGTAAATTTTCAGCCATTCTATAAAAACGCTACAGGTAATGCATTGGTAAGGAATTGCCCGGCTACACATGGATTAAAAGGATTTAGCATTAAAATGAAGCCCATTATCGTGAACTACAAAAAAGCCGTCATCTGGAGTACCGTAGTCATCATACTCCAGATGTTTGTATTTTATTTGCTCTGGATGAACCCGGTTGTCAAGGAAGTAAGCGCTCAATTTACCGACCACCCGTCAATAAAACCCTATGAATTCGTGGGTGGTCAGGATAATTGGATGATGCTGAGAACCCTGTTTCATATCGTTTTTTTGTCATCATTTATTTATTTATATCTGTTCTTTTACAAAACCATTCCTGGGGTGGGCTGGAAAAAAGGTTTGTGTTTTGGCCTGCTGATGGGGGCAATCACCCATATACCAGAAGCCTTTAATCAATGGACGCTCATCACATACCCATCGCAACTCATACTGCTACAACTGATCAATGGTGCAATTGCATTAGCCATTTATGGCATATTAGTCGCGATCATATTCCAAAAAATGCACATTATTGAAGAAACAACCAATAACGTTAAAGACTATGCCCTATAACCTGTCAAATTCTATGATTGCGGGCTGGACGGTACTGCACTGAAGCATAACGGCGTTCAATTTCAAATAGCGCGCAATATACCGCAGAATGATTTATCCATTGACACGCCCTCGGCAAAAACGAATGGTTAACAGGAATGGCTGAATAGAATGCCTTATTATCAATCCACCTGGACAGCGTTTTTAGCCAAAAAACTGACGCCCACAGTAAAACGTAATTATCCCGAATGGCACAAGAATCGGCAACGATACTATTTTTGGGGGCTGGACGTGGATGCAAGCCCCGTTCAATCAAGACTGGACCATGCGCGCAATGCTTTATCGGATTATTTAATACCAAACTACCAAACCGAGCCTCACATCACGCTTTACGTTTGCGGATTTTTGACTGACATAAAACGGGAAATTGATGATTACGACAAATCACAATTCAACCAACATCTGGCCGCATTAAAACAACGCAACATCAACCCATTTAGCTTATCAGTATTGGGCGTTAATAGCTTTTCAACAGCCCCGTTTCTGGAAATTGTAGACAATGCTGGCACATTGACCACCATCAGAAGCACGCTTAACGCTGCAGGCATTGAACAACATCCGCTGAAATATCTACCGCATGTGACCATTGGCTTGTATTCCGGTAAAGGATGCAGTGAAAAATGCAAAAAAGTGATCACCAACTTAACAAAAAACACCCGCGCGTGCCGAACGCTAACAATGTCGGTACACCGCATTACCTTAATGTCGTACGATGCCCGTAATGTCGGCTCGGCACTGCACATTGAACATGCAATAAATTTAGCGACACGTCCGGTGGGACACGCCACAACACATGCCACAACAACCACGTTGCTTCCAAAATAATAGACGTAACATCAATTATTACGCCAAAACCTTGCTATCGTATGGCTAAACTGTCGTCTATTACCCGATAAACCAGCTTGTTGAGTAATCGCAATAGCGATAAACTGATTCACGTTTGCTGCATCGCCAACGCGAGCTGTTAATTAAGCAACACAGCCGATGCAACGACCAACCATACCTTAATAAGCGTCTTAACAAATGTCTTCAAAAATGCATTAGCGATACCCTAAAGACAATTTCGTTAACCTGGAAGAGGAAATAAACACTATGGCCACCACAGACAGCTGTTGTACATTGGTACCTTACTTTAAAGTTCCCCCAGAAAAACTTTCCGACTTTAAGCAATTATGCGAAAAGCTCGTGGAAAAAACCAGCCGTGAACCGCAGTGCCTGTATTATGGTTTTAGTTTTAGCGAAGATGAAGCGCATTGCAGGGAAGGATATGAAAATGCAGAGGGCGTTCTTGCCCACCTCGATAATATTGCCGCCCTGCTGGAGCAAGCGCTCCAGATAACCGAGATCACCCAACTGGAAGTTCACGGCCCGGCAACCGAGCTGGCAATTTTGCGCGAACCATTAGCGGATCTAAATCCGGTATTCTTCACCTTAGAATATGGATTCAGGCGCTAACGTACACCACACCACTTACCTCCACGCACGATGGGGTGCCGCATCACATCACGGCACCCCATTACCCTCACTCAACACCATGCCCCTTAATATAATCGCATATCTTAACGGCCATGAAGCCACGTATCAGACAAACTAAACACTCGGACATCAAAGCCACTGCATTTAGCGGGCAGCTGAAACGTATCACACTTATTAACCACAACAATCAAACCGCTTCGCGCCTCATTCCATAACATATTTATTCAGCTTCCATTCAGTTGCCCGGCGTTAGCATGGCACCGTCAATTAGAATAACCGATACGGGAAGACAGTAATGTTGGGGCATACCACAAAAAACCTTGAAAATCATAACCTTCGCCATGAGCGCCGCATCATGCAGCGCCGCCAGAACAATGACCGACGAGAGATGATTCGCTTCGAACCAACCGTAAGCCTACGTCGCAGCTGCCGTGGCCGACGCAAAGATGATAGCCTTTGGGATGGTCGAGACCGCCTATAGCCTTCCTGTGGATTAACTCGTAACAACAAAAACCGGTTGCTGTCTCGCTGACAGCTCCGGCCTCCATCCCCAGACATCTTCTCGTTATTCTCCCGGGCTCGCCAGAGCAACACATTAACCAGACTTACTGTGAATTAGCCCGGGCACTTGCCACACGCATTGCCCCCATCAACCTGGATAATTCCATTGAGCGCTTAAGCTGAGGTTCCTTCCTTAAAAAGGCAAGTTACCCCTTATTTATCATGCAGATAAATTAGAATGGGGTTCAGTGTTCTGTCT
>Ga0316204_10006979_pt1 | contig 16887 bp, 20 predicted proteins | sample 6monrhotite_MG_2_FD_205661 | JGI IMG/M metagenome (GOLD analysis project Ga0316204, IMG submission 205661) | Microbial mat bacterial communities from mineral coupon in-situ incubated in ocean water Damariscotta River, Maine, United States -... | ecosystem: Environmental > Aquatic > Marine >... | reverse complement strand
CAGTAATTTTTAGTGACCAATTAAAGTCGTAGGAATCGCCAGTTTGTTTACGGTAATCCCTGACTAAACTTTGTTTCTGTTTAATAACTTGCGCCACTTTTGCCGCGTCGCCTACTACTATTTCATATAAATTCTGTGCTTCAGCCCCCAATGCCTCACCAATAAAATGATCAAGGGACTCAAAGTAAGCTTTACTCTGTTCAGGCCCCGTGAGAATGATAGGCAATACTTGTTCTTTGTTTTGGTCATCCAGCATAATACCAATGAGATAAAGCAGTTCTTCTGCCGTACCTGCTCCTCCTGGAAAAATAACAATTGCATGAGACAAGCGAATAAAAGCCTCTAAGCGTTTTTCGATATCCGGCATAATGACAAGCTCATTGACTATGGCATTCGGCTGCTCGGCAGCAATGATCCCCGGCTCTGTTAAGCCTAAGTAACGGCCATTTTTGTAACGTTGCTTCGCATGACCTATAGTGGCCCCTTTCATTGGGCCTTTCATTGCTCCAGGCCCACAACCTGTGCATATATTAAGCTCTCGTAAGCCCAACTGATAACCCACTTCTTTAGTGTATTGGTATTCTACTGTTCCGATTGAATGTCCACCCCAACACACCACCATATTTAACTCTGCAGTGTTTTTGATAGTTTGCGCATGGCGCAACATATCAAATACACAATGTGTGATGTAGTCGGAATCAGATTCAGGCATACCACGCAAGTACTGAGCCGAATGTCTGGCTCTCATATGCAATAAATCACGGAGCACAGAAAAGATGTGTTCATGCACACCTTTTATCAATACGCCATCTACAAAAGCGTGGGCTGGTGGATTAACCAACTCTACTTTTACGCCTCTTTCTCGGCGGATTAAATTGACTGCAAAGTCATGGTGGGGAGTGAATATATTGTCACTATTATCTATTTCAGCGCCACTGTACAAAACAGCTAAACAGCAATTTCGGAATAATTGGTATAAGTCACTATCTGTCGATTCGCTCAGCAAGTTAACTTCTAGCTGCGATAGTTGGCTCATTGCGCCTAAAGGATTAAGTTGAATTTTGTGCATAATCACCTGATTTTATTAAGTTATTTTCGTGAATGTAGCTCGTATTATTGTCTAGCCAGTCTAACTTCAGGGTATATTTTCTCAAAGTTACTTCTAAACGGATTGATATCGAGTCCGCCACGCCGAGTATATCTAGCGTAGACGCTTAACTTATTGGGTTTACAATTAGCCATAATGTCACAAAATATACGTTCAACACATTGTTCATGAAATTCATTATGTTGTCTGAATGATATCAAGTAACGCAATAACCCTTGGTGATCTATTTGTTGACCTTGATAACGAATAAAAATACTTCCCCAGTCAGGTTGATTGGTTATCAGACAATTTGATTTAAGCAAATCACTGGTCAGGGTTTCTTCAATCAGTTCGCCGCTAGCGGTCAAATTAGACGGATCAAGTTGATAGTTTTTCACTTCAATATCTAAATCGTCGATAGACACAGCATCGAAGCTAGCAATTTGCATTTGAGAAAATTCTGCAGGTTTGAATAACATTACCTTGACCTCTCCCCCCGCACATTGAGATAAGTCTTGCGTTAAGGCTTCTGCGACTGCTTCAAAGGAGTCAAAATGGCTTTGGTTAAAGCTATTTAAATACAATTTAAATGATTTCGACTCAACTAAATTTGGCGATGAGGCGGGCACTTCGCAGCGCATAATGGCCACTTGAGGTTTACCTTTAACATTTAACCAAGATAATTCGTAACCATTCCATCGGTCGGTACCAGAAAAAGGCAATTCAGACGTTAAATTTAGTTCTACTCTGTTCATATTTCTAGGCACGGCTTGCAACAAGTCTGGAGTGTATATTTCCCTGTATTCAGTGGCTTTGCCTAAACTTAATCCGGCAAGCGTTGTTTGTTTATCAATTTTTTCGCTCACATTATCTCTTTATTGTTCTGACGACATTATTTCAATCAGTCTACCTCATGACTCCTTGGGTCAAAACCTTGAGATATCATTTTTTCAAAATGATGTTAAATTAGCCAGCTAAAAGGTGTTGTTGAAAGAGAATATTAATGAGTGAACAAGTGACAACTGCATTAGATAAATTTGTCCAAAAGTATGTGATTGCAGCTAAAAAACATCCAGAGATGTTAGTGGTAGAATATGACAACGACTGGCCTTCAGACTGCTATGTAGATTCTGGCAATACAGGTGATAGCGTTAATTGGCAACCCGTTAAGCGCTCTGGAACCGCTAATTTTAATGATTTAGAAACAGCTTTAGAAATGAAAATCCATCAAGATGTTATCAGTTTTTATTCTGCCTATTGGAGCGATAATTTAAACGCTCAGACAAACCAAGGTTCTTTGCAATTGTTACAACCATGGAATCAGGGGGATTTTGAACGATTGCAGCAAAATTTGGTTGGACACATATTAATGAAAAGAAGATTGAAGCAGCCTGAAACACTTTTTTTTGCATTAACAGACGAAGACGATTTCATCCTAACGCTAGACAATTCCAGCGGCGAAGTGGTGCTTGAGCAAGTCGGCCTTTTGCCAAAAGAAGTGCTAGCGCCAAATTTGGCAACTTTCATTCAGTCTTTACAGCCGTCTATTGCAAAGTCTTAGGGGGTATTTTTATCCGATATCTTGGCCAGTTCTTGCATTATTTTAGCAACCTGAATTTCCAGATGAGCGACGCGTTGCTGTAATGATTGATCCGTTGTTGAATCAGCATTCATTTGTTTTTTGTGGGTTTTGGGCCGAGCAATTGGACTCGATTTCCAATTTTGTAAACCTTTAATCACTTCGGGAATGGCAAGAGGGTGTTGAGACATTTTCCTGACTAAGGCAACGGAAGGCGTTTTACCCTGTTCAGAAATGTCAAAACACAGTTTGATAATATAGTCGATCTTACTCATTTGCTTGGTCAAAACTCCTAAATATTTATCTAAAGCGCTAATTTCATTTTAACCATTTGTTATTGTAATCACCATATATTTATATAAAACAAAAGGTTAGCGTTTTGGCCCCAAATTTGAATACTCTTTGTCAAATTGACTATCTGTAGTCGTTACCTAAAACAAAAATATATTAAGGAATTACCAATGAAAAAGTTAGCAGTGGCCGCATTATTTGGACTATCACTAGGGTTGAGTGGGTGTGTTATTTCTGTAGACGGTGATGGTGAGTATGATTATCGTTCTGACTGGCAAGATAAAGAACAGAAAAACCGTAAACATATTTCACGATTACAGCAAGACACCAGTTATGATGAAATTCTAAATCGCATGGGTATAGCAGATTTTAATGAGTTTTATACTAAAGGCAACGATACCTATCAGGTGTTATATTACCGTACGCAACGTATCGACGGTGATGGCGTCACTACAAAAGACGAATGTACGCCTCTGGTGTTTAAGAATACCGCATTGGTAGGCTGGGGCGAAACGGCCTACAACATGATCAGCAATTAGTGATTTTTGCTCACTGGCCTGCTCAGTGAGCAGCTAATTCCACCTTACACTTTTACCGAATTGCAATATATTATTAATACATTGATCTGCGACAAACTATTAACAAGTTAACATCCATAGGGTAGAGTGCTCGCAAAAATAATAGGCGCTAATCATGATGGAATTACAAGAGCAACAATTGGCAGACGTAGCTAACATAAAAGCTGTTTACTTAGCAGCCGAAGATCTCAAGATTGCCGCCTCAATATTGTACCTCGCTTACCGTGATGACCCGTTATTTGTTGATATATTTCAATATGAAAAGGAGGGATATGAGTCTCGTTTACGTTCAGCGATTCGAGAAGAGTTAAATGCGTTTTGGTTAGCTAGGCAACCTATGATTGGTTTGTTTGATGATGACCGACTGGTTGCCGTTGCTTGTTTAGTGGGTCCCGATGCAGAGTTAGGGCCTGATAGGTTTTGGCATTGGCGCTTGAAAATGCTTTTGACTGCAGGGTATTTTGGTACTAAACAAATGGTCGATAAAGAAACGAAAGTACGTCAACGAGTGCCTGCTGAGCACTTTCATATGTTGTCTCTCATTGGTGTGCATCCTGATCAGCAACATCAAGGGTTAGGCCATGTATTAATGAGTGCCATTGCAGGAATTATGCTTGAAGATCCTAATAGTCAGGGTGTCGGCATGTACGTGACATTGCCTAAATGTTTATCTTTTTTTAAAGACGGCCACTACAATTTGGTCGAAGAATTAGAGGTAGGGCACATTAAAGGGCATTTAATGTTCCGGCCTCGTGAAATCCAATAAACCAGACTGTAAGCATAAAGCGTCTTCCGTGTAAGAGATTTCGTACAAAGACGTAAGTGAAATCGTCAATTGTTGATGCTTTTATACCTACACTTATTTTAACCTCTTGTTTTATAACTAATAAATTTCTTTATCTAATTTCTAAGCGTAATATTTTTCTCTTTTCTTTTTTGCCTCCCTCGCATAATTTCTCAGATCCACTATCTTTATACTCGTCACAAGGAAACACGACGAGTCAGGAAGACATCAAGGATGAACTTGGACAACTTCAGGATTGAAGACGATGCGGCAAGGCTGCTGCACTAAAGGACTGGAGCTCAGGAAGAGCGCTTTGCAGGGACGTAAAGCTTATGGACTAGGAGCACAGTGGACAGTGCCTCGTATAGGATACGAGTTAAAAGGACAGGAACTCAGGAAGAGCGCTTTGCAAGGACGTAAAGCTTATGGACAAGGATCGCAAAGGACAGTGCCTCGTATAGGATACGAGATAAAGGACGGGAACTCAGGATGAGTGCTTGGCAGGGACGTGAAGCTTATGGACTAGGATCACAATGGATAGTGCCTCGTAAAGGATACGAGATAAAGGACGGGAACTCAGGAAGAGTGCTTTGCAAGGACGTAAAGCTTAAGGATTTGGATACACAATGATGTGAGACTTGCGAAGGAATGGTAAGTTAAAGGAATAAGGATACATCGGTAAGGTGCCCCATTTGGATAAGTGGGATGAAATGGATAAAGGACACACTCAGGATGAGTGGCTCATCGGGATGAATGAGATTAGAGGGAAAGGGCGTAATATGGACATTTTTAGGATAGGTTTTGCAACGGACAGCAGAGAAGGACCCTCAAAATTCTTTAAGGGCGTGGCTTGAAAACTTTCAAGTCATGCCTTTTTCATTTAAAATCAACCACCTACGATAAATTTTATTAGATTTTTACACTCTGAAATCATTCAACTCTATAGGCAGGCGTATCAATATTCTGTACTTTTAGACCAATCATCTTCACTTGACCTTGACAACTATCCTCTCCATTTCCAGAAAACTCAAAAATAAATTCACTATGAAAATCCAGCTTACCTCTATAACTTCCCAGACGTGTTTTTACTCTTGCTACGCTTATGAGTTGTAACTGTTGCCGTTCACAGTAGGCATCTAACTGTGTTTTAACCGCTTCTGAGATAGCGCGAAAACGCCAAAACATGGCTGCCAGCAAAACAATGCTAATCAGTAATATTAAATCATATAAATTCATGGTGTATTTTGACCAAATAGCTGACCAATAGCTTGTGTGAGTTGTGGGCTTTTTTCAGGCCAACGTAAAACGCCTAACATGGCTTCCCTTATTTCTGGTATTTGTACTAGGTCAGAATACAACCCAATAAATGTATCGTCTTCGCAAATGGCCAGTAGTTCGGCATAGAGAGTGAGGATTGATGGCTCCTTCATATATTGCCAATGCCTAGCGGCAATCAACATAAGTACTGCATTTGATTGCCCAATTGCGGAATTAAGTACCAAAGATAGCAGTGAATTAACTGCTATTTTAGCTTGGCTTTGACCCAGTCCACGAAGCACGCTGTGTAGCCTTTTTTCATCCTGCACATCTTGGTGATACCAGTTGATTAATAAAGTACTGATGTCTTCATCTAATCTATGATTTTCTAAGGAAGCACACAATGCATGTTGCATCTCTGGTGCTAAGGTCAAAAATTGTTTTAACAGCAGATGCCTGGGTTCATCTTGGGGTAATGATGCGGTAAAATCCGCGATACCCTGCAATGGAAGCATGCGCCAGTCGTGTTGTTCGGGATTTGTTAAATACTGCTCAACTAAATCTAAGTATTCAGATAGTGGGAGCTTCAATGCAACTCGGCCGATACTATTAAAGTCAGCTAGTTGTTGTTGGTTAGGAATAAAAGTAAAGGGGTTTTCAGGCAGTTGCTTATTTGCATTGTTTGGTTTATCTAGTGTTTGCCCCAAAGCTTCGACTACTATCTGTAAAAACTGTTGCCTGGCTGCAGCAATGACTAACCCTTGTTCATCTAAAGGTAACTTCACAAACCAAATATAGCGCTCATTACTCATTTGTTTGTTAAAAAATAAAATCCCAAACCAAGCATGCTGTTGTCTCGGGTAGGGAGCGGGTACGCTAGCATTTTCTATTTCTAAAAAGATTTGGGACTCAAGCGACCTGATACCACGAGCCATGTCGAAAACGCGATAATCTGTACCAGCTTGGAGTAAAAATTCGCTGATAGTATTGATATGACTCATGTTATTATGAAACTTATTAAATATTAATTGGTTAGAAAATAAATTTGTTGGTTATTTCCATGTGTATTAGCTGTTGATCATGCCACGAAGTCATGAAGAAGTCGAAATTCTAATTATAAAACTAGAGCAAAGTCTGCGTGACGGGATGTTGTGGTCATGTTCTGCACCATCAGCCAAAGCCCTTCAAAGTAAATTGCCTTTTTCCTTGGATGTTATGCCATTCGAGCAATGGTTACAGTTTGTTTTTATTCCCAAAATGTCTGAATTGCTCAGCTCTGAAAGTAAATTGCCAGATAATATTAAGCTTCTGCCAATGGCAGAGCAAAGTCTTGGCGCTGCAGCCAATCAGTCTGGAGTTATTGAAGTGATTAAACAAATTGATTTAGTTTTTTTCGTTTAAATAAACACATTAAATAACTTGTAGCACATCACCTAATTAGGATTTTTAATATGAGCAAAATCGGGATTTTTGTAGGATCGGTATATGGCAACGCACAACATGTGGCTGAAGAGGTTAATACCATGTTGAACGCACAAGGATTGTTATCAGAAGTATTTACTGATCCGACGCTGAACGACATTAAACAGGTCTCGTCTATGATATTTATTAGCTCAACCACAGGGCAGGGTGATATACCGCCAAATTTGGAGTTTTTTATAGAAGATTTGCGTGACCAATTTCCATTGATGGAGCAGAAACCTTTTGCAGTAGCAGGTCTAGGTGATAGTAGTTATGGTGAAACATACTGCGGTGCAGGACGACAAATTTTCGAACTGTTAATTGAATTGCAAGGCAAACCAATTGTAGAACTATTGGAAATGGATGCCTGTGAAACCCTCGAACCTGAAGTTGAAGTGGTTGCTTGGGCAGAAAAGTTGCTACCAGAATTGAGGTAAATAGTCGATATAAAAAAAGCGCCATCGGCGCTTTTTTTGAATCAGTACAAATTTAGCCTAAGGCTTTTATTTGTGCTGCAAGGCGACTCTTATGACGAGCGGCTTTGTTTTTATGTATCAAACCTTTAGTTGCCATACGGTCAAGCAAAGGTGTTGCTGCAGTAAATGCAGCTTGAGCAGCTTCTTTATCACCAGAGGCGATAGCAGAAAGTACTTTTTTCAAAGATGTACGTGTCATAGAGCGACGGCTAGCGTTGTGTTGGCGACGCTTCTCCGCTTGTATAGCACGTTTCTTAGCAGACTTGATGTTAGCCAAGTTGGAACTCCCAAAAAATTCTAGTCAAAATTCAAGGGTGCGGATTATGAGGATCAAGTCGGTTTATGTCAATCAGTTTTGTGGGTTTTACAGGTAAATAATGGATTCTTTTTAATTTAACTCACTCTATTTGTTTTGCAAACATAAATTAGTCAGCCTAAGCCTGATTGAATCAATAGACTATTTGTTAGTTGTTCACGCATAATAGCGCTTTTGTTGGTTAGGAAGAAATGGGTGTCAGGTAAGCTATTTAAATCAGGCATGATTGTCAGCGCCATGACATTTATCTCGCGCATTTTGGGGTTGGTAAGAGATGCCGTCATTGCCAGCTTAATGGGTGCTGGTGCCAATGCAGATGTATTTTTGTTCGCTAACAAAATTCCCAACTTTTTACGACGTCTATTTGCAGAAGGAGCATTTGCCCAAGCATTTATACCTGTTTTAGCCGATGTTAAACATGAAGGTGACGAGGATCACCTAAAACAATTTGTAGCTAAAGTCAGCGGTACCTTAGGTGTGATAGTCACCATAGTCACTATTGTTGGTGTGATTGGTTCACCCATACTGGCCGCACTTTTTGGTATGGGTTGGTTTGTTGAGTATGTTAATGACGAGCCAGGGGGTAAAAAGTTTGAACTGGCATCGGTAATGCTAAAAATAACCTTTCCCTATTTATTATTTGTATCTTTAACCGGTTTGGCAGGTGCCATTCTTAATACCCTGAATAAGTTTGCTGTTGCAGCATTTACACCCGTGCTGCTCAACGTTGCTATTATTGGTTGTGCAATATATTTGGCACCACGGTTTGAAGAGCCCGCTTTTGCTTTGGCTTGGGGAGTATTTTTAGGAGGACTGTTCCAGTTACTTTTTTTGCTACCATTTTTATTCAAAGCCGGATTGTTAGTCAAACCTCAGTGGGGGTGGTCAGATCCTGATATTGTCAAAGTACGGACTTTGATTATCCCCGCGCTTTTTGGTGTCTCTGTTGGTCAACTTAATTTGTTGTTTGATACTGTTATTGCCAGCTTTCTTGGGACAGGGGCGATATCTTGGCTGTATTACTCTGACCGCTTATTAGAGTTTCCCTTAGGGTTGTTCGGTATTGCTATAGCCACAGTTATTCTGCCTACCTTGTCCCACAATCATGTTTCTAAAGATGATAAAGCATTTAGCGCTAACATAGATTGGGCAGTGAAAATGGTCTGTCTATTGGGTATTCCCGCCGCTACAGGTTTGTTTATGTTGGCAGAGCCTATGTTATTAACCATATTTCAGCGCGGCGAATTTACGCCTCAAGATGCCACTTATGCCTCCCATAGCCTAATGGCATATTCATTTGGTTTATTGAGTTTCATGTTGGTTAAAGTATTAGCGCCGGGCTTTTATTCCAAGCAAGACACCAAAACCCCAGTGAAGTTTGGTATTTGGTGTATGGCTGCGAATATGTTGTTTAATTTAATTTTAGTTTGGCCATTTGATTACGTGGGTTTGGCTATGGCCACGTCGCTTTCGGCCCTAATGAATGCTTTGCTACTCTATGGCGCATTGCATAAACGAGGTGTTTACATCGCTTCATCAAAGACAGTTACCCTTATCATTAAGATTGTGATCGCTAGTACTTTAATGGGGATGGCTATTTTTATGTTTAGTCCGGTAGCCGCTTCTTGGGTTGATTTATCTCTAATCAACAAAATTTTTGAGTTAGCTAAATTAATTGCATGTGGGGCAACGGTGTTTGTCATTAGTCTTGTGGTGTTAGGGGTGAGAAAAAGCACTTTCTCTGCGTCGAGAGTCGTCACAAAATAATATGTCATAATGCTATTAGCGCGTGCCTTAATTTAAAAATGCAGATTCCTTAATGTTACTGCTTTCAATCGTCCTATAGTCAGTTATAATCCGCGCCTTTGATTGATTTTTAATGAGCCTATGAGCTTAAAGAGAGTGCAGTGGAACTGATACGTGGCCTACATAATCTTCGTGATAAACATCGGGGTTGTGTATTAACAATAGGCAAGTTTGACGGGGTGCATTTAGGGCATCAAGCTGTACTCAGCCAAGTTGTTGAAAAAGCTAAAGAACTGGGGTTGCCTTCTACGGTGATGGTGTTCGAACCGCAACCAGAAGAGTTGTTTACTCCTGAGCTGGCGCCTGCCCGATTAAGTTTACTTCGCGATAAATATACTCAATTGAAAGCCTTAGGTGTTGACCGATTGTTGTGCGTGAAATTCAACCGTCATTTTGCGGCTTTTAGCGCCACTGATTTTGTTGAAGGATTATTAGTTGATAAACTGGGCATTAAATTTTTGGTAGTTGGCGATGATTTTCGTTTTGGTAAAGGCAGGGACGGTGATTTTTACACCCTTGTTGAAGAAGGGCGAAAATGTCAATTTGACGTGGTCAGTACCCAGAGTTTTCGTCTTGAAGATTGTCGTATTAGTTCAACTGCAGTGCGTGATGCCCTTAGCGATAATGATTTTAACCTTGCCGAGCAGATGTTAGGTAGACCTTTTACTATTGCTGGCAAAGTATTACATGGTGATAAGAGGGGGCGAACCATTGGTTTTCCTACTGCTAACGTTTTATTGAAGCGCTGTAAGGCGCCAGTTAATGGAGTGTTTGCAGTCACAGTCACAGTGGCGGGTAAAAGTTATTCAGGCGTGGCGAATATTGGCCATCGGCCTACAGTGAACGGTCAGCGTTCACAATTAGAAGTACATCTGTTTGATTTTAGCGATGATTTATATGGGCAATTTATTTCTGTGGCCTTGGTGAGCAAAATCAGACAAGAAATGAAGTTCGACTCTTTTACGTTACTTCATCAACAAATACAAAAAGATGCGTTAGTGGCAAAATCACTGCTATACCCAAAATCATTGGAATTGTACGGCGGCGGCAAATGAATGAGATCCCATGAGCTTAGTTCACTAAGTGCAACGCGGTTGGCGATAGGGGCGAATGAGTGCAGCCAACAAACATGTAGTTTCAAGGATGAAGGGTACGGCCCTTAATATTTTACTGTAACAATTGACCAATTTGGATTTAACCAGCAATGAGTGATTATAAACATACCCTGAATTTGCCTGAAACCGAGTTTCCGATGCGTGGCGGCTTAGCTCAACGTGAGCCAAAAATGCTTGAGCAGTGGACCCAGAAAAAACTTTATCAGAAAATTCGTGAAGCCAAAAAAGGTCATACACCTTTTATTTTGCATGATGGTCCTCCTTATGCGAATGGTGATATTCATATTGGTCATGCGGTTAATAAAATTCTAAAAGATATTATTGTTAAATCTAAAACCCTATCAAATTTTGATGCGCCCTTCGTCCCAGGTTGGGATTGTCATGGTCTACCAATCGAATTGATGGTGGAGAAAAAAGTCGGTAAACCCGGTAAAAAAGTTACTGCTGCTGAATTTAGGCAAAAGTGTCGAGACTATGCCGAAAAACAAATCACCGGTCAAAAGGCAGATTTTATCCGTTTAGGTATTTTGGGTGAATGGGATAATCCATACAAAACCATGGACTTTACATCCGAAGCCAATATTATCCGTGAATTTGGTCTTGTGGTACGTTCAGGGCATCTTGAGAAAGGTTTTAAGCCAGTACATTGGTGTACAGATTGTGGTTCAGCTTTGGCTGAAGCCGAAGTGGAATATCAAGACAAAAACTCTCCATCCATAGATGTGCGTTTTAAAACGGTTGATGCTGATGCGGTTGCTGCATGTTTTTCTGCTAAGGCTAGTGGTGATATATCTGTCGCTATTTGGACAACTACACCTTGGACCTTACCCGCTAACCGCGCAGTTTGTGTTCACCCGACTTTAGAATACAGTTTGGTTCAGGTCAGCGGTGAGCAAGGCCAAGAGTGTTTAGTGATCGCAACCGACCTGTTAGCGGATTGTATGCAGCGTTTTGGCTTTGAACACTATCAATCCTTAGGTGTGTGTAAAGGTCAAGAATTAGAAAATCAAGCATTACACCATGCTTTTTACGATTTCCAAGTGCCGCTTATTTTAGGTGAGCATGTTACTACCGAAGCGGGCACAGGATGTGTGCATACCGCTCCTGGTCATGGTGTCGACGATTTTATCGTAGGCAAAAATTACGGCTTAGAAGTGGCTAATCCTGTTGGCGCAAACGGTGTGTATTTAGAAGGCACAGAATTGTTTGCTGGAGAGCATGTCTTTAAAGCAAATGACCATGTAATTGAAGTATTAAAAGAGCATGGCGCATTATTACATCACCATGTCTATAACCACAGTTACCCTCATTGCTGGAGGCATAAAACACCTATTATTTTCCGTGCTACGCCGCAGTGGTTTATCAGTATGGACAAAAACGGCTTGCGTGAAGCATCAATAAAAGAAATTCATAATACCCAGTGGATCCCTGAATGGGGCGAAAGTCGCATTGAAACTATGGTTGCCGGAAGACCTGATTGGTGTATTTCACGGCAGCGCACTTGGGGTGTACCTATTGCTTTATTTGTGCATAAAGACACAGGTGAATTACATCCGCGCACCGACGAACTACTAGAACAAGTTGCTGTATTGGTTGAACAAAAAGGTATTCAAGCTTGGTGGGACATCGAACCAGAATCTTTGTTAGGAGACGATGCACAAACGTTTGTCAAAGTACCCGACACCTTAGATGTTTGGTTTGACTCAGGTGTGACCCATTATTTTGTGGTGGATCAACGTGATGATATCCCTGCATCGGCTGACTTGTACTTAGAAGGCTCTGATCAACACCGTGGTTGGTTTATGTCATCTTTGATGACCTCGGTTGCCACCAAAGGTCACGCACCTTACAAACAAGTGTTAACTCATGGTTTTACCGTGGATGGTGATGGCAAAAAAATGTCAAAATCTTTGGGTAATACTATTGCTCCTCAGCAAGTTACCGGCAAATTAGGCGCGGATATTTTACGTCTATGGGTAGCCTCTACCGACTATCGCAGTGAAATTGCAGTTTCGGATGAAATCTTAAATCGATCTGCTGATGCTTACCGACGCATTCGCAATACCGCACGCTTTTTGTTAGCCAATCTAAATGGTTTTGATCCTAGTAAAGATTTGGTGGCCATCGACGATATGGTCGAGCTAGACAAGTGGGTTGTGGGTCGTGCGTTTAGTATGCAACAAGAAATCATCGAAGCCTACGAAAAATACGACATGTTGGTGGTAACGCAAAAGTTGATGCAGTTCTGCTCCATTGAATTGGGTAGTTTTTATCTGGATATCATTAAAGATAGGCAATATACCGCGAAGGGCGACAGTCATGCTCGCCGCTCTTGTCAAAGTGCGCTGTATCATATTATCGAAGCATTGGTTCGCTGGATGGCACCTATCACCAGTTTTACCGCCCAAGAGTTGTGGCAAGAAATGCCTTGGCAACAAGAGGAATTTGTTTTTACCGGTCAATGGTATGACGGTTTAGGCGAAGTGACGCTATCAGGTGATTTTAACAACGATTTTTGGCAACAAGTATTGGCGGTCAAAAATGCAGTGAACCGCTGTATTGAATTGACTCGCAAAGACGGCAAAATCAAAGGATCGCTACAAGCAGAAGTCACCTTGTACGTAAACCATGATTTGTTTGCCTTACTTAGTAAACTTGAAGATGAGTTACGATTTGTTTTGATCACTTCTGCAGTGACAGTTATTGCAACTCATGATGTCCCTGCAGACGCAGTTGCGACAGACGTGCAAGGACTGTCGGTTGCTGTGTCTGTTTCATCAGCACAAAAGTGCAGTCGTTGTTGGCATCACCGTGAAGATATTGGTCATCATGCTGCTCATCCTGAGCTTTGTGATCGCTGTGTGGATAATGTTGAAGGTGAGGGTGAAAAACGCGCCTATGCTTAGACTTTTTACGCAAACAGGGTGGCGCTTTTTATGGTTGTCTGTGTTGGTGTTAGTGGCGGATCAATACACTAAAGCTTTGGTGCTAGAGAATATTGAACTCTATCAAGCCATCCAGATATTGCCATTTTTTAATCTCACCCATGTATATAACTACGGCGCTGCTTTTAGTTTTTTAGATGATGCTGGCGGCTGGCAGCGCTGGTTTTTTACTATTGTTGCTTTTGCTGTCAGTGCTTTGGTGCTGTGGTGGTTAAAACAAACCAGCAAAGAGCAGATGATTTTACCCGTGGCTTTTAGCCTTATCATAGGCGGGGCAATTGGCAATGCCTTGGATCGATTAGTCCATGGTTACGTAATAGATTTTTTAGTATTGTATTATCAAGATTGGTATTGGCCTGCATTTAACGTAGCTGACAGTGCCATATGTATAGGTGCCGTTTTGTTGATAGTGGATATGTTTAAAAACAAAGAGGAAAGACATGCCTGAATTACAGCAAAACTTGAGTAAACTGATCAAGCAAGGCAGTGAAGTAGTATTACACTTTGACTTAAAGTTGGCCGATGGCTCTGCCGCGGACAGTACTAGAGTTAATAACAAACCGGCTAAGTTAGTGATGGGTGATGGCAGTCTTACGCTCAATTTTGAAGATTGTTTATTAGGTCTTCAAGCGGGAGATAAAAAGTCATTTACCTTAGACGCTGATGATGCTTTTGGTATGCCAAACCCTGATAATTTGCATCATCTTGAGCGTAGTAAATTTAATGCCGAAACCCCAGCGGAAGAAGGTATGATTATCGCCTTTACCCAGCCTGATGGCACAGAGTTACCTGGCATAGTGCGGGAAGTCACTGGAGATTCGGTGACAGTTGATTTTAATCATCCATTGGCTGGACAGGTGATTACCTTTGACGTAGAAATACTGTCAGTTAACTAGATAGGTTGTAAGGAAGAACTATGCAGATCCATCTTGCTAATCCACGAGGTTTTTGCGCCGGCGTCGACCGAGCGATTATTATTGTTGAGCGTGCTTTGGAAATGTTTCCTGCGCCTATTTTTGTGCGCCACGAAGTGGTTCATAATAAATTTGTAGTAGACGGACTCAAAGAGCGCGGTGCGGTATTTGTAGATGAATTATCAGAAGTACCTAATGACAGCATTGTTATTTTTTCTGCTCATGGTGTATCACAAGCTGTGCGAACAGAAGCACAGTCCCGTGGTTTAAAGGTGTTTGATGCCACCTGTCCTTTAGTCACCAAAGTGCATATGGAAGTGATGCGTGCCAGTAAAAAAGGCACTGAATGTATTTTAATCGGACATCATGGACACCCGGAAGTAGAGGGCACTATGGGTCAATACGATAATGCTAAGGGTGGTATCTATTTGGTGGAATCGGTAGAAGATGTGGCCACCCTGTCGGTTAAAGACACATCGCAACTTTATTATTGTAGCCAGACTACCTTATCGGTAGATGATACTGCTGATGTGATTGATGCCTTAAGGCTACAATTTCCTGCCATCGAAGGGCCCCGCAAAGATGATATTTGTTACGCCACTCAAAATCGTCAGGACTCAGTTAGAGAGTTATCCACTGATTGTGATTTATTATTAGTGGTAGGTGCACAGAATAGCTCCAACTCTAATCGACTTAGAGAATTAGCTGAAAAAATTGGTGCCACAGCATATTTAATAGCAGATGCAAATTGTATTCAGCAGGCATGGCTTAAAAACGCAAAAAATATTGGAGTCACAGCTGGAGCATCTGCACCAGAGATATTGGTACAAGGTGTGGTTAATCGCTTAAGAGAGTTGGGAGCGACAGCCGCCATCGAAAGAGTGGGCCGTGAAGAAAATATCGAATTCGCTGTCCCTAAAGAGTTGCGAGTTCGTAACCTTTCTTAGCATTCAATTGTAATGGTATAAGCAATTATAAAAAACAATCAACTGGGGTTTTATTCAGGGATTGATCAATCTGCATAACCAGACATTTTACATCCGCGATTTGATTGCCTTTTGCTTTGGCGGTAATGGTATAAGTTGTCGCCGATACATCAGTTACTGTAAATGCATAATATTCACTACTTGGTAGACCGAGTTGTGCAGTTTTTGCATAGCTAATGTTCTCTAAACGAAAAGCTTCTTGTTGGATTTTTAGTCGCAGCAATTGAGTGATGCCATCCCCTCGTCTTGCCGCCAAAATTTGTTGTTCAAAAGACGGGAATATGAGTGTCGCCAACACCCCTATTATTATCACAACCACCATCAGTTCAATCAGCGTCATACCGAATTGTGTGCAGAACCCAAAGTGACTTTGACTGTTATTTCCCTTTTTTTTTATCGACATATTCATTCCTTTTTATGCGTTTTAAATAAATTGAACTATATTTTGTGTAATGGATTTGATTATAGGCCAATTTGAAATTGGCGCTAAGTAAGGATACTAATATGCACAACCTTTCCGGTCTTACACTTCTAGAATTACTCATCACTATCTCAATTCTTGTGCTTGTGGTGTCGCTCGGCTCACCTGCAATCACCTCAATACAAAAAAACATGCAATTAAAAGCGGCTGCCGAAAGTAGCTATTTTGCCTTTCAGAAAGCTCGAGCAACTGCGATAACCCAAAGTATTGATGTGACGGTTGCGATCCACCCAGGAGAAAACTGGTGTGCCGCATTAAGTGATAGCGGCTTATGTGATTGTACTATCTCGAACGAATGCAGCATCAACGGAGTGGAAAACAAAGTGGATTTTGCTGACTATCGTTTTGTCAGTATCGACAAGGTGACATTTGGAGTAGATAACGTTGCCGTGTTTGATGCCAACCGAGGGTTGGCGATTGGTCATGCAGGCTCTGTAGTTTTCACAGATGGGGATAAACAACTTAAATTGATTTTGAGTAACATGGGGCGAGTTAGAATTTGCGCAGTGGATAGCAACATCGGAGGATACCAGCCATGTTAGTTTTACCTATAAAACAGGTTGGCAATAGCTTGGTTGAGTTAATGATCTCCATGGCCCTGGGACTAGCATCCATCACTGCAATGGCATCTCTGGTGGGACATGGCATTGCGTTAAACACTAGCTTACTTGCAAAATCTAGGTTAGACGAAGAAATTAATGCTGTAGTGGCTGTTCTCAGTCAAGATCTTAAGCGTGCTGGGTACTATGCCCTTAGCAACGAAATTGTTAAAAATCCAAGCACTTTCTTAAACCCTTTTGATGACACTTTA
>Ga0316204_10006978_pt1 | contig 16888 bp, 11 predicted proteins | sample 6monrhotite_MG_2_FD_205661 | JGI IMG/M metagenome (GOLD analysis project Ga0316204, IMG submission 205661) | Microbial mat bacterial communities from mineral coupon in-situ incubated in ocean water Damariscotta River, Maine, United States -... | ecosystem: Environmental > Aquatic > Marine >... | reverse complement strand
CGGACGTCCTGGACTCGGCCGGTAACACCACCGCCGCCATCGGCAAGGGCTTCGCGATCGGCGCTGCCATTCTGACCTCGCTCGCTCTGTTCGGCGCATTCCTGACCCGTGCCGATCTGCTGCTGAAAGAACAGGACCCGACCTCGGATCTTCTCCGCTCGATCAACCTGCTCGACCCAATGGTCTTCACCGGCCTGTTCATCGGTGCCGTGCTGCCGGCGCTGTTCTCGGCCATGACGATGAAGTCAGTCGGCGCGGCCGCGTTCAAGATGATTGAGGAAGTGCGGCGTCAATTCCGCGACGATCCCGGCATCATGGAAGGCACCAGCGATCCCGACTACGCACTGTGCGTCGCGATCTCGACAAAGGCTGCTATTCGCGAAATGGTTCCGCCCGGCATCCTTATCATGGGTGCACCGCTCGTCACCGGGTTCCTGTTCGGCATCCAGGCCACGGCCGGACTGCTGGCCGGCTCGCTGGTCACCGGCGGCGTTCTCGCGATCTCGGCGTCAAACTCCGGCGGCGCCTGGGACAACGCCAAGAAGTACATCGAAGCTGGCAATCTCGGTGGCAAGGGCACCGAAGTTCACAAGGCCGCGGTGGTTGGCGATACGGTGGGCGATCCTCTGAAGGACACATCCGGTCCGTCGCTGAATATCCTGATTAAGCTGTCGGCGATTCTGTCGCTCGTCTTCGTACCGTTCTTCGTACAGTACGGCGGCATCCTGCTGAAGTTCATGTAGGAGCGACACCGTTCGGAACAAAAAAAGGCCGCAGCTGCGGCCTTTTTTTTGTGCTCGTTTGGATCCTATTGCAGGATTCTGAAAGTGCCCGTCGTGGCATTGCCCAGCGCAACAGGCGGCTCGATAAAGTGACCTTGCACAAAATCGACGCCGCTGTCACGCAGCCAGTCGAAGTCGTCCTGATGCTCCACCTGTTCGGCAACAATGCGAAATTGCATGGTACGCGCGAGCTTGATCATTGCAGTCACCATTTCCTGGTTTACCTGGTCGGAAACAAGGTTGCGTGTGTACGAGCCATCGATCTTGAGGTAGTCGATAGGCAGGTGCTTGAGATTTGAGAACGAACCAAGACCGCTGCCGAAATCGTCCAGTGAGAATTCACATCCTATTCCATGTAAAACCTCGATAAAGCGTTGTGCATGTTGCACGTTAGCGAGGATCGCTTTCTCAGTAACCTCGAAACATATGCTCGACGGCGCAACACCGGAGCGGTCCATAGTGTCCACTACATAGCCCAGGAATGATTCGTCGGCGAGGGTTTGTCCGGACAGATTGATCGCACAACTTCGCCCGCTGGGAACCTTGATCTCACCGCCCGAAATCGCCATCAGCGCCGCATTGATCACCCAGCGGTCTATCTGTGGCATGAGTTGATAGCGTTCAGCCGGCAGCAAGAATTCAGCGGTATCGCCCATGCGGCCATGCGCGTCCGGCAATCGGATCAGAACTTCAACTGATGGTCCGGAATCGACACCGCCACGCATCGCGATAATCGGCTGCACCGCCAATTCGAAGGAGTCTTCGTGCAGCGCAGTCTGCAATTGCCGCAGCCACTGTATGTCGCCACGCTCGCGAGCGACTGCCTCGTCGCGCGCCGAGTACACGTGCACTTTGCCCCTGCCCTCTTGCTTGGCGACGTAACAGGCTGAATCAGCGGCGCTCATGACATCTTGAATAGAGCCGCTGACATGACTTATCTCGACCAGCCCGATCGAAATACCAATATTGAAGATCTTTTCCTTCCATACGAAACGATAATCGGCGATCGCATTGCATATGTCGGACGCAATTTGGCGTGCCTTCTCTATTGGGCAACCGATCAGAAGCGCGCCGAATTCGTCGCCGCCAAGACGACCCACGAAATCGGAATCGCGTACCTGCTCTTTGATCAGATCAGCAACTTCACGCAACATGTTGTCGCCGGCGAGGTGGCCGCAGCTGTCGTTCACGGCCTTGAAGCGATCGAGATCCATGTAGAACAGCATGTGCACTGCTTCTTCGGCGTGCGCGGAATCCATGCCCTCATCAAGGCGACGCTCAAACTCGCGCCGATTGATCAAACCCGTCAATGGATCGTGCGTCGCCTGGTAACTCATCTGTCGCGTCAGGCCGCGGATTTCGCCAACATCATGAAATACGACGACCGCTCCAGAAATACTCTTGCCGGGACCACGAATTGGCGATGCGGATATTTCAACCGAATGCTCATGCTCGCCATCGACACTCACCATGGCGGCTCGGCGTCCCATATTGACGCGACGATGCATGGCGAGGCAGCGCTCCACCGGGTCCCCCAGAGGACGTCGGTCGGCATCATCGACCAGCGAAAACAGCTCGCCAACACGGTGTCCGGCAGCATCATCGCGATTCGTGCCGATGAGGGCTTCTGCGGCCAGATTCATATAATCGATACGACCGTCATTATCGGTCGTAATAACGCCCTCGGCGATCGATTCCAGCGTGTACTGCGCCTGACGCTTGCTGCGGCTGAGAGAAACTTCGAGGCTCTTGCGATGACTGACGTCCCTGGCCACAGTGAGAATCGCAGGATTTCCATGAAACTCGATATTCGTGCTTTGCGCCTCTACCCAGAGACCGGACTCATTGCCATTGATTAGCTGGATTTCGAGTCGTCGCGGCACGCTTTCGCCCGCGGCCCGCTTCGCCATGGTATTGCGAAACAAGGCGCGGTAGGCCGGCTTAACCAGGTCGGCAATTTCCCGGCCCACCAGTTGTGCCGAATCGAGGCCGATCAGGCTGGCCGCAGAATCATTCGCCAGCAGAATTTTCTCATCATGAATTACGACGATTTCAGGCAGCGTGCGGGCGAACTCCTTGAACAAGCGATCGCGACCATGGATTTGCTCATCGCGCTCGCCAAGCGCATCGAACAATCTATTCACGGTATTCACAAGTTGCGCAGAATCAGGGTCATTCGGCACGGTGAGGCGACGCCCCACGGACGCATCCCGCGATGCCTCGAGCAGCTCCTGGTTCATGACCTCAATGCGACGCTGCGCCCTGCGTTTCTGCATCGCGAACGAAATACCGACCACCACAGCCAATCCGAGCAGGATCGACAGCGCAACAATGATTTTGAGGGACGACATTTTGTTATTATTCTCTGGACTATATTGAGTGTCGAAACGACGAACTACCTCAGCACTACGCAGCATATCCCAGCAGGATCAACGGGCTGCTGCTATTCACCATAATAAGGCGATACAAAAATGAACATCGAGCTGGCAAGGCAACAAATGGTGCAACAGCAGGTCCGTACCTGGGATGTATTTGATGCGGCCATTCTAAAGGTCCTCAGCACAGTGCCACGCGAACAGTTCGTGCCGGCAGGCCTCGAATCGCTCGCCTTTGCCGAGACAGAGCTGCCATTACCGCATGGCCAGCAGATGATGACGCCGAATGTGGAAGGTCGCATGCTACAAGCTCTGAATATCCAGCCGAGTGACGCCGCGTTGGAGATTGGCACCGGCAGCGGGTTTATTACCGCCTGTCTTGCGCGACTCGCCAAATCGGTGACCAGCCTTGATGTGTATGAAGACTTTCAGGCTGCAGCTACAGCAAACCTGAAGGACTCGGGCATTGGCAACTTCGACCTGCAGCTAATGGACGCTACGCAGCTGTTACCGGTGGCAAAATACGATGTGATCGCCGTCACCGGTTCGATCGAGACGTTTGACCCGCGATTTGTTATGGCGCTCAAGGACAACGGTCGCCTGTTCGTCGTCGTGGGCGCTTCACCGAATATGGAAGCGTGCCTGGTGCAGCGGACCGGCGAGAACGACTGGCAGACGACCAGCCTGTTTGAAACCGATTTACCGCCTCTGCTAAATGCGGGGCTGGTACCGCAATTTTCGTTCTAGAGAGGAAACCACTTGCGCCGCTGTTGCATCTAATAAATAGCCAAATATTGGCTAACGCTTGCCGTCCGGGTACGTTTATTGCCGATCCGCAAATCCAGTATTGACTGATTTAGTGATATAGTTCACTATAACACCGAACAAATTGCCCACTTTTGGCGTTTTAGCTGCTGAACGTAAAGAGATTAAAAAAGTTATGAATATCAAACACATAGTTATCCTGGTCGCGGCGCTCGGAGCTGCCGGCCCAATTCAGGCCGAGTCACTGCTTGAGGTTTATCAGCAGGCATTGCAGAGCGATCCCAGAATCCATGAGGCTGAGGCACGGCGCCTGGCGGCACTCGAAGCCGAGCCGCAGGCGCGCGGGCTGTACCTGCCGCAAATTGATATTGACGGCAGCTGGACGCGACTGGAGTCATCAGGCACCAGTATTTTTGAAGATGCCTCTGGTTTACCGGCCTCTCTTGATACGCAGACCGATTCGGACACGACCCAATGGCAGCTCGGACTTCGACAAACAATCTTTCGCTGGGACCAGATCGTCGGCATGCGTCGGGCGGACAAGATTGTGGCCAAAGCAGAAGCAGATCGCGAGGCGGCACAACAGGATTTAGTGATCCGCGTTGGTCAATCCTATTTCGATGTGCTTGCAGCTGAAGACCGTCTGACCTCAAGACACGCCAATCGCCAGGCGATCGCACGCCAGCTGGAACAGGCCAAACAACGTTTTGAAGTCGGTCTTATCGCAATCACCGATGTACAGGAATCGCAGGCCGCGCACGATCAGGCAGTAGCCGATGAGATTGCAGCTAAACGAGTACTCGCTACGGCGCGTAATATCATGCGCGAAATTACGGGTCAGTACGTAGGTGAGCTGGCCGCTCCTGGCGACGATCTGCCGTTACGCACACCGGATCCGGCTGCCGAGATCGAGTGGGTCGATTTGGCGCTCGCTCAGAACCTGGCGCTCGTATCGAGCCGCCTCGACGAGGGTTTGGCTCGTGACGAAATATCGTTTCGTCGCAATGGTTATTACCCGAGCGTAGATCTGGTCGCCAGTACCGGCGCTTTCGATACTGAAGCAGATCGTATCGTCGGCGGCTTTTCCACCGTCGCCAACAGTGATGGCGATCGCGACACCATTGGCATTCAATTCAATATTCCCCTATTTGCCGGCGGTGCTAATCGCTCACGAGTTCAGGAAGCCGTCTACCTGCACCGTGCCTCAACGCAGCAGTTGCAGCGGGTCACTCGCGAGACCGAGCGACAAACAAGAGATGCTTATCTGGGTGTTCAGGCAGAGAAAAGCCGCGTTGAAGCACTGGACCAGGCTGTAAAATCCAGCACCACAGCACTTGAAGCAACGCAGGCTGGTTTCGAAGTAGGAACGCGAACGATTGTTGACGTCCTGAATTCGCAGTTTGCCTTGTACAGTGCAATCACGCAGTTCTATCAGGCTCGATATGACTACCTGATGAACTACCTGCGCCTTAAGCAAGCCGCGGGTAACTTACAGATTCAGGATCTGGAGGCAATTGATCAGTGGCTTGTCGATCGTCCGACACCTGAGGAAAAATTTGCTGCAGAAGCCGAAAGCTAGCGCCCGGTAAAGAAATTTGCCTAGGAATCGGCAATCAAGGGTTCAAGCAAGCCGAGTAATTTAGCGAGCGAGCCGCGATTTGACAGCACTATCTTGCGGCCACGCTCGCCCATCGCTTTGGCGGCGTCCGGAGCTGCAATCAATGTACCAATAGCTGCCGCGAGCTCCGGCGCATCCTGGACAATTGTGCACGCGCCCTTATCAACGAACATGTCCGCGATTTCCTGAGCATTGAATACATTCGGTCCACTAATGACCGGCAAACCCAGCGCCGCCGGCTCGAGCAGGTTGTGTCCGCCTATCGGCACCAGACTGCCACCAACGAATGCAATGTCGCTGGCAGCGTAGAACAACGGTAGCTCACCCATCGTATCGAGCAGAAACACCTCTGTAGATGCCTCGCAGCTTTGGTCCTTGGTTCTACTCGCGTAGCTAAACGCCTGTTGTTCCAGTAGCTTGCGTACGTCGTTAAATCGCTCCGGGTGGCGCGGCACCAGCACCAACAACAGCTTCGGAAACTTCGCCTTGAGCTCGGCATGTGCGGCAAGCACCTGCTCTTCCTCCTGCCCGTGCGTGCTGGCGGCGATCCAGACCGGTCTGTCGCCAAACATTCTTGCCCGTAGCTCACGGCCGTCTGCCGCCAGGGTCTCAGGCAGCTCAATATCGAACTTGATGTTGCCAATCACCCAGGTTCGTAATGAGCTTGCGCCCAATGATCGAAAACGATCCGCATCTGCTTTGCTTTGCGCCGCGATGATGATGCCGTGTGAAAGCGTTTCTTTGAATAGCGGCAATACTTTGCGATAGCCGTCCAACGATCGAGGCGATATTCGTGCACTGACGAGAATCAACGGAATCTCGCGAACGCCACAACCGCGATAGAGATTCGGCCAAATCTCGGTTTCCATGATCAGCGCGAGCTCTGGCTGGGTATTGTTAAAGAAACGATCCACCGCGACCGGCAGTTCAAATGGTATGTAGGAATGCGCGACCGTCTCGCCGAATAATGTTTCTACGTGTGCGGCGCCGGTGGGTGTCACAGTAGTGATCAGGAGCTGGCGGTCCGGAAACCGTTTGCCGATTTCCCGAATCAGAGGAGCTGCTGCCTGCACTTCGCCCACGGACACGGCGTGAATCCAGATACATCGGGAAAACTTTGGATAGCCAAAGCCGAAGCGCTGTCCGAATCCTTCCCGATACGTGCTGTTGCCGATGGCGCGAACCAGCCAATACAGCGCAACCGGTATTTGCAATAAATAGGCGAGCAGATTGTAGAGAATGCGCACAGGCTTTACTGCGGCTATGCGCCCTTACTGACTACCTGTTGCCAGCCTATCCGCACTTGGAATCGCCGCAAGACAGACACGTCATGCAGCCATCCATCATGATCACAGCCGCGGTACTGCACTTGGCACAAAGCTGCGCGCCATCCGGGTAATCACTCTTGGAAAACGCATCCTGCTGCTTTTTGCCTTCCTCGTACTCAGCGCGCTTTAGCTCGAGCATTTCTCGTTGGCCCGCTTCCAGCACAGGCTGCGCCAGTAACCCAATAGTGATCAGGTGCTTTTCAACGATGTAGCCAAGCTCAGCAATGATCGATGGCATAAATTTGCCACCCGGCTGCCAGTATCCACCACGTGGATCGAAGACCGCCTTCAACTCTTCAACCAGAAACGCGACGTCGCCGCCTTTGCGAAACACAGCCGACATGATGCGCGTTAGTGCAACGATCCACTGGTAGTGATCCAGGTTCTTCGAGTTAATAAAGATCTCGAAGGGTCGGCGCTTCTCGAATTCTGTGCCCTGATTCAGGATGATGTCATTTATGGTCACATACATCGCATGGTCCGACATTGGCGTCTTGACCTTATAGGTTGAGCCAACCAGAACCTCGGGCCGCTCCAGTTTTTCGTGCATGCGAATAACTTCAGCACCGCTGTCGCCGCCGCCCTCACGTTTGTACTCAGGCTTGTCTGTCTTTGGCGCGGCATTTGGCTGTGAAACCGCGTAGCCAACTATCTTTTCGTCTATCTTAATCATCGATATTGCTTCTCTATTTCAGTATTCGGAGGCTCAGAACTTTCCGTAATAGCCCTCTTTCAATGCATCGAACAAATTAGCTGCGGTGTGCACCTCGCCATCGTATTCGATCTCTTCGTCACCTTTGAGGTCGACGGTCGAACCGTCTGCCAGCTCAAAGGAGTAGGTCGTGTTCTTAAGGTCTTTCTCTTTCACCAGGACGCCCTGGAATGCTTCGGGATTAAAGCGGAAGGTGGTACATCCTTTCAAACCCTGCTTATACGCATACAGATAGACGTCTTTGAATTCCTCATAAGGAAAGTCTGTCGGCACATTAGCGGTCTTGGAAATCGACGAGTCAATCCACTTTTGCGCCGCTGCCTGAATATCGACATGCGACTTCGGCGAAACGTCTTCTGCCGTTATGAAGTAGTCCGGCAAATTATTGCCCGCATCCACGGCGGCGCTTTCCGGCAATGCACCCTCGTTAACCAGGGTGCGATACGCCAGCAACTCGAATGAAAACACGTCGACCTTTTCCTTGGTCTTCTTGCCCTGACGAATGACGTTGCGAAAATAGTGGTGCGCAAAACTTGGCTCGATACCATTGCTCGCATTATTCGCCAACGACAATGAAATCGTGCCGGTGGGTGCGATTGAGCTGTGGTGCGTAAAGCGTGCGCCAGTTTCGGCCAATGCATCCACCAATGCCGGATCTTCCGCTGCGATCCTCTGCATGTAGCGGCTGTAGCGCGCGTGCAAAATACGCCCGGCTACCTTGTCGCCCACCTGATAGCCGTCGCTAGTCATCTCCGGTCGCTTGCGCAACATTTCTTCGGTGACTTCAAATTGTTCGTTCATTATTGGTGCCGGGCCTTTCTCGCGCGCCAGATCCAATGCCTCTTCCCAACCCGCCAACGCCAGTTGGCGTGCTACTTCTTCAGTAAACTCAACGGACTGCTCATCGCCATACTGCATACGCAGCATCGTGGTGGTTGAACCCAGACCCAGAAAACCCATGCCGTGACGGCGCTTTCTTTGAATCTCGTTGCGCTGCTGTGGCAGCGGTAAACCGTTGATCTCGACGACGTTGTCCAGCATACGCGTGAAGACTTTTACGACTTTGCGGAAAGCGTCCCAGTCAAAGCGAGCATCCTCCATGAACGGGTCGACGACAAAGCGTGTCAAATTCACAGAGCCCAGCAGGCAGGAGCCATATGGAGGCAAGGGCTGCTCGCCACACGGGTTGGTGGCACGAATATTCTCGTCGAACCAGTTGTTGTTCATTTCGTTGACCTTGTCGATCAACACGAAGCCTGGCTCGGCAAAATCGTAGGTTGACGCCATGATCAGATCCCAGACGCGTCGCGCCGGCATCTTCTTATAGATCTTGCACGCCACTAAACCCTTCGAGTCAGTTACGTAGTTGCCGCCCTCTGGCCATTCGCGCCACACAAACTGGCTGGCATCGTTGAGATCCAGACCTTCGTCGTCGACTTCTTTTTGTGAAACCGGAAAGGCAACATTCCAGTCGGCTTCATCGATAACAGCCTGCATGAAGTCGTCTGTGACCAACAAAGACAGGTTGAACTGGCGCAAGCGGCCGTCTTCGCGCTTGGCACGAATGAATTCGAGGACATCCGGGTGACCAACATCAAAGGTGCCCATTTGTGCGCCACGTCGACCGCCGGCAGACGAGACCGTGAAACACATCTTGTCGTAGATATCCATGAACGACAGCGGCCCGGAGGTATACGCTCCTGCCCCGCTGACATACGCCCCTTTCGGCCGCAAGGTCGAAAACTCGTAGCCGATACCGCAGCCGGCTTTGAGCGTCAGTCCCGCCTCATGAACCTTATTGAGAATATTGTCCATCGAATCACCGACCGTGCCAGACACTGTGCAGTTGATCGTCGACGTTGCCGGTTTGTGCTCGCGCGCTCCAGCATTTGAGATAATGCGCCCTGCCGGGATCGCGCCACTGCGCAATGCCCACAGAAACTGCTCAAAATATTCTTCCTGTTTTGACTCGATTTCGACGCTGGCAAGCGCGCTCGCGACACGTTTGTAGGTGTCGTCGATCGTCGCGTCAATTTTTTCCCCGTCTTTCGCTGTCAGTCGATATTTCGCATCCCAGATATCAACTGACGCTGCTTGAAATTCGATGTCGGTGACCGTGCGTGCATCCAGATTTACGGCAGACTTCATGCCTTTCTAACTCCCTTTTCTCCGCGAGGAGACCCCTAAATTATTGTCAAATAGCTCTTTTTTCGAAGGCAAAGAAGCCGGCCCACCGCGTGTGTGAAACTGCGCGGCGAGTGCCCCAGAGAGGCCTCTTTTCCTTCATTAGTTGGACACAAGATGTTGTGTCCGGACGTTCACAAGATTATGCCCGAAACCGCCCACTGTCAAGGGTTTGCGCTAAATTTCTTTGTGCCTTTTTATTCTTATATTACAGATAGTTACCGTATCTAGCGCAGTAAGTACTTTAAAAACAAAGGAAAAAAAATGACACTTTCGTAAAACTATCAATCCACTACATCTAGTGGCAGTAGCCAAGCCTCTGATTGGCCTCAGTATAGCCGCGAAATATTCGAAAAATGCGGCTATTTAAGGCCTTGAATTGCTATTTGGAGCCCCTATCTCGGCTAGCAACAGCACGTTCGTAACAACGAATTAAGGAGAAAAATCATGAGTCTTGTACGTTTTGAACCCTGGTCACTGGTTGACCGCATCAATCGAGACACACACCGCAACTGGGTACCTGCCGTCGACATATTTGAAGAGAAAAATCGCTTCGTCGTGCGCGCGGACCTGCCAGGCGTTAATCCTGCTGATATCGAGGTCGACATGGAAAATGGCGTGCTTGGGTTAGCGGGTGAGCGCGCAGCTGAGGAGCGCAGTGAGATCGATGGTGTGGCGCGATTTGAGCGCATATCGGGTCGCTTCCTGCGGCGCTTCACGCTACCGGAGACAGCCGATGCCGAAGGCATCACGGCCAAGAGCAGCAACGGTATTCTGGAAATCAGCATACCGAAGCAGGCGACTGTAAAGCCGCGTCGTATCGCCGTCGAAGCCGCCTGACCCGAAGCCATCACGATGCCCGATTGCGACCTTTGGCCGCTATCGGGCATCCTTTGTTTTAATGAACCGGTTCGCAAGCAAAATGTCTGAACTCGGTGTACAAGACATCAACAACGTAATAACGAGGTAGCTGATGAAGAATCATTTCCGACTGGTGCTGACCGCTCTGGTAATGACGACGAGCATGGTCGCCGTCGCCGCCGTACCCGATTCTGTCGACGGCGAGGCATTTCCGAGCCTGGCGCCGCTGGTAGAACGGGCGTCTCCGGCAGTGGTCAATATTCGTGTCAGTCAGACGGTAACGCAGCGATCACCCATTGGTGACGAGGCCTTTCGTCGCTTCTTCGGTATTCCCGATAGCGGCGGTGGTTCACAAGAAGTGGCCAGCGCCGGATCCGGTGTCATTGTCGATGCAAAGCGCGGCTATATATTGACCAATCACCACGTTGTCGCGGACGCTGATGAAATCCAGGTATCGCTGATGGATGGCGAAATCCTTGATGCCGAGATTGTTGGCTCAGACGAAGCAACAGACATCGCACTTATAAAAGTCGAAGGCGACGGGCTGGTCGAGATGCCAATCGGTGACTCCGAGATTGTCCGTGTCGGCGACTTCGTGCTCGCGATCGGCAACCCTTTCGGCCTCGGCCATACCGTCACCTCCGGCATCGTCAGTGCTCTGGGGCGTACGGGAATCAATCGGACCGGCTATGAAGACTTCATTCAAACCGATGCTTCTATTAATCCCGGCAACTCCGGCGGCGCACTGGTGAATATGCGTGGCGAACTTGTCGGCATTAATTCGGCCATCATCAGTCGCTCGGGCGGCAACGTCGGTATCGGCTTTGCGGTACCAGCCCAGATTGCCAGTTCGGTAATGAATCAAATCCTCGACTACGGCGAAGTTCGTCGTGGACTGCTGGGCGTCTCTATTCAGACTATCGACAGTGAAATTGCGAAGGCACTGGAAATAGGCGTAGACAGTGGCGCATTGATTTCACTAATCGAGCCCGGCTCCGCGGCAGAAGATGCGGGCCTGCAGGTCGACGACATTATTGTTGCGGTAAATGACGAAAAGATTTCCGGCGCATCTGAGTTGCGCAATACGATTGGGCTCATGGGTTCAGGCGAGGAAATCGAAATTGAATATATCCGCGGCGATAAAACGCTTTCAACAACAGCAACGCTCGGCGAACAGCGACGAACCGCCAGTATTAACGATGGATCGGATGTTCATCCCGGCCTTGAAGGTGCCGAATTCGGGTCTTCATCGACGCGCGGTATCGAGGTCGCAAGTGTCGTTCCCGACAGCCCTGCCGCACAACGCGGACTGCGGGCCGGCGACATCATCACGGCGGCGAATCGCCGCGAGGTACGCTCTTTAGAAGACCTGGCAACAGTTTCGGCGGGCAGCACCCGGCTGTTTTTACTTGTGCAGCGGGACAAACGCGCTATATTGCTACAGATTCGATGACGTAACCTACGACAAACCGGATGCCTCTGACCCGCACTGCCGCCAAATTTACTCGATACGGCCTTGCTGCAGCTGTCGTCTGCGTTGCCGGTGTGCTGCACGCTACCGAGATCGAGCAGCAGCGTGACTTGTTCAAACGTGTCTATGCTGAGGTCGAACGCGGCCATTGGAGCGCAGTCACCGATCTGAGCGAATCAGAACAAGAGAGCCTCGCAAGCTACCCGCTGTGGCCCGACCTGCGTGCGACGCACTTGCGCGCCACCATGAAGAGCGCCGAGCACGCCGAGATCGAGGCGTTCCTTGATGAATATGGCACGCTTAAACCGGCGCGCGATTTGCGCTACCGCTACGCACTGCACCTTGCTGCTGCTGGCGATCTTGCTGGCTACCTGCAAATTTATAGGCAGTTTTACCAGGGCCTCGATACGGCAAATCTCGATTGCCTCGCACTGCATGCGGAGCTTGCAGGCGGTCGCACAAAACGCGTCGTGAACAGGGCCAAAGACCTGTGGCTGGTTGGCAGCAGCCAGGCGGAGGAATGCGATGCCGTGTTTGAGTATCTGGAGTCACAAGACCTGCTGAGCCATAGCGACTACCTGAAGCGCTTCAATCTCGCCATCGATGCGAAGGAATTCGCGCTCGCCAAATGGTTAGGCCGCTCGGTCGACCAGGCGCATGTCGATATCGCCACGCAGTGGCTCGGCGCTCAAAGCGACCCCGAAAAATTTGCACGGCGACATCTCAACTGGACAAGTGACGCGGTCACACGCCGGCAATTGGTATACGCGATTGAGCGTCTTACCTATCGAGACCCGGACCTGGCCTACGAGCTTTGGAATCAACTCAATCAGCTACACGGCTTTTCAGCAGAACAGGAGCTACTCACCGAGCGGCACATTGCGTTGTGGTCTGCGCGTGACCGTCTGCCGGATGCGTATGTGCGGCTGCTGCAATTGTCACCTGCCGCTCAAAACGACGAAGTTTCTCGCTGGCGCGCCCGGACCAGCCTGCGCCAGCAGAACTGGGAAAACCTGCTCACCGACATCAGCCTGATGTCGGCGGATGAACGCAACAGTGAGGAGTGGCTGTATTGGCACAACGTTGCGCAGCGACGTCAGGCGCCGTCACCCGAGATAGATTCTGCCCTTAGCAAACTGGCAACCGAACGCAGCTATTACGGCTTTCTTGCCGCCGACGAATTAGGTCTCGACTATGCATTGGAGAGCACGCAGTCTGAAGCTGACGAGGCAGTCATTGCCGAGCTGGAAGAAAGACCCGAACTGATTCGCGCGCGTGAGCTGTTGCTGGTCGGACTCGACGGCCGCGGTCGCTCGGAGTGGGATACTGTCGTCGCTTACCTGAGCCCTGCACAGAAAATCCAGGCGGCGATGCTCGCCAGTCGCTGGGATTGGTATTCGCGCGCGATCTCAACCATTGCCAGCGCCGGACAATATGATGACCTGTCATTACGCTACCCGCTGCCCTACCACAGTAGCTTCGAGGAGCACGCCGCAAGCGCCAGTATTCCGTCGCAATGGGCATATGGCATCGCGCGCAGCGAAAGCCTGTTCATGCGCGATGTGCGTTCAAGTGCGGGTGCTATTGGGCTGATGCAATTGATGCCGGCGACTGGCAAGGAGGTTGCCGCATCGATAAGCCTGCCGTATTCGGGCATCGATACATTGACCAATCCACAGAGCAATATTCGACTGGGCACTACTTATCTGGGGCAGATGGCCGCGCGCTACGGCGGAAATCGGGTCCTGGCTACGGCCGCTTACAATGCCGGGCCGCGCCGTGTCGACAACTGGTTGCCATCTGCGGGCACACAAGACGCGCGCATCTGGATCGAGAACATCCCCTTCAATGAGACCCGCAAATACGTGCGCCGAGTGATGGCTGCTGAGACGATTTTTCATTGGCGCATGACCGGTGAGATCCGGCGTTTGTCTGATGAACTGGCTCAGGTCGAATCGGCAAGCCTGCTTGCCGCACTATAGAAACACGGTAGATCACCATCGCACTCTTTCAGCAGCTGCCGAAATTCGGGTAGTCGACCGTGGTAGAGCGTGGTCGACACCAGTCGAGCATTGTTTAACTGATCCTCGAGCCACTGCGGCGCGTTCTTGTTCGCGTTCGCAAATAATGTCTTTGCCGAGTCTGCAAATACGCGCAATCGCTCCTGCTTTTCGCGCCGCATTTCATCAGCAGCGACGTCGCCGCTGTAAATGACATCAAGGTCATCGCGCGCCGCGGCCACAAGCTGCGAAAACTCGGCGCGCAGTTCGCGGCTTTCCCGCCACGCCGATAATTCGTCCGCCTCTTGACGGGCCGCTAACCAGCGCTGCATACCGAACTCTTCAACGGCGGTCGCAAACGACTCGTTGAATTCGGTGTCGTCCTTGATGTACAGCACCTGATGCGCCAGCTCGTGGAACATCACTGCAACCAGATCTGCCTCACCCCAGTGCGTCATGGTATTTAGAACAGGATCATCGAAGCGGCCCAGAGTTGAATAGGCCGCAACACCGCCGAAGGCGACGTCGAATCCGTCACGGCGCAGATCGTCCGCCTTGTTTTGCGCTTTTTCCTGAGAGAAATAGCCACGATAGCTAACACAACCGACAATCGGGTAGCACCAGGTCTTGGCCTGCAGCGACAACTCCGGCACGGCGACGATATTCCAGACCACGTAGTCTCGTTCAAGATCCGCATAGCTACGATAGCTGTCGTTGTCGGGCAGCCCCAGTTCGTCGATCGAGAATTGCCGCGCCTCGGTAACCACCGCAAGCTGCGCAACGAGCTCAGGCGTTGCCTGCGCAGATGCAATAACGTCTGCAATCGGTTCCTGCTTGCGACTGATTTCCATCTGGCCGCGCGCCGCTTGCATGTAGTAGCAGCCGGATAGCGTCAGCAGCAGGGCTATAACAGCAAGTCTCTGACAATAAACAACGATGATCGGATTCATAAAGCCCTGTTTGCTAGAATCGCCTCATGCAAGTGTACCTCGTCGGTGGCGCTGTTCGTGACGAACAGCTGGGAATTCCCGTGAAAGAACGGGACTGGTGCGTTGTGGGCGCGACACCGGACGAATTGTTAGCTCTGGGCTACAAACCGGTGGGCAAGGATTTCCCGGTATTTCTGCACCCGGAAACGAACGAAGAGTGCGCGCTGGCACGAACCGAACGAAAAACCGCAGTGGGCTATCACGGCTTCGCCTTTAACACCGACCCAAACGTCACGATTGAGGAAGACCTGAGCCGTCGCGATCTAACCATGAACGCGATTGCAAAAGATGCCGACGGCAATCTGATTGATCCGTTTGGCGGCCTGAATGATGTGGCGCACGGCATTATTCGGCACGTATCGGATGCGTTTGCCGAAGATCCTGTGCGCATCTTACGAGCGGCGAAATTTGCCGCACGTTTTGCTAAACACGGCTTTCGAATCGCGCCTGAGACACGCGACCTGATGCGACAAATGGTTGCGGCCGGAGAAGCTGAAGCGCTGGTACCGGATCGCGTGTGGAAGGAAACCGAAGCGGCACTGGCCGGACCTGATCCGCGCGTGTTCTTTGAAGCCTTGCGCGCCTGCCGTGCACTACAAGCCCTGTACCCCGAAATCAATGCGTTATTTGGCGTGCCGCAACCGCCACAATGGCATCCGGAGGTGGACACCGGCCTGCACACAATGATGGTACTCGAGCAGGCAAGCGAGCTTTCCACTGACGTCGCGGTTCGCTTTGCGGCACTGGTGCACGACCTCGGCAAGGCGACGACCAAACAGGAGGACTGGCCCAGTCACCCTGGACACGAGCTGCGTGGCAAGGACATCATAATGGCGATGAGCAAGCGCTTGCCGCTGCCGCGTGCGTGTCGTGATCTCGGTACGCTGGCTTCCGAATTTCACACGCATTGCCATCGCGCCAGCGAGTTGCGCGACAAGACAATCGTAAAGGTTCTTGAGCGCACCGATGCCTTTCGCCGACCCGAGCGCTTCGAGCAATTCCTACTGGCTTGCAAGGCCGATGCGCGTGGCCGAACCGGCTTTGAAAGCAGCGAATATCCGCAAGCCGACTTGCTGCGCCAATCGTTTGCGGCGGCCGCTGCCGTCGACAGTGCCAGCATTGCCGCACAGCACGCAGCAGCAGATATTCCGGACGCCATTCGTCGCGCCCGTATAGCCGCGGTCAAGGCAAGTCGCGCGTCGGTTTAGCTGCCGTAAAAATACAGGTAGATAGACAAGAACGTGACCCCGCCATACAGGTCGGAATCATCATAGCCAAGCGCGAACTCAATATCCGTTCTTTGCACGAGTGGCCGCAAATAACTGATCGTAACCGAGTTGGTACGTGATCGATCCAGGGCGCCCTTCCAGGAACTGTAGTTAAGCCCCCATCGTTGCTGCCCTGTCAGCAGCGACAAACCCAGACTGGCACGACTGTCGATCAGGTTGTTGATCAGACCAAGGCGCGACACGGTGATCAGGCGCACGGCATCGCGATTTTCGTCTGGCCGAAAATCGACGCTGTAGTCGTATTGCATTGCCGACAAACTGACATCGATCGACGTCGTGATGCTGTACCGAAAGCGCGCACCAAATCCATCCGCATCGAATGCAAACTCTCTGCCTGGAAAAAATCGTGTAGTCGGAATAATGAAGTCGAAATCGCGATACTCATACTCGCCGGCCAGCATGAGCTTGTCATTCCTGAAGTAAACAGATCCGCGCAGGTCCGTTGAATCGAGCAAGTCAGGGTCGCCCCAGTAGGCAGCGCCGATGGTGAAGCCCAGCGGATCAAGAAAGTGAT
>Ga0316204_10006977_pt1 | contig 16895 bp, 12 predicted proteins | sample 6monrhotite_MG_2_FD_205661 | JGI IMG/M metagenome (GOLD analysis project Ga0316204, IMG submission 205661) | Microbial mat bacterial communities from mineral coupon in-situ incubated in ocean water Damariscotta River, Maine, United States -... | ecosystem: Environmental > Aquatic > Marine >... | reverse complement strand
CAGTTTCTGGCAAAAGCAGCTGAATCTTTAAAAGGGGTTTCTCCTACACAAATGAAGTCGGTGAATGAAAAGCTGATGTCAGAGTGGAAAGAGTTGGGGCGCATCAAGCGTGAAAAGCAAAACGAATTCTGGGCACAATTTCAGGAGCTGACCAAGCAGGCCTGGAAAGATGCCAAGAAGAACCAAAAGGCTTCACAGAAAACAGATTTTGCATCCAATAAAAAGAACAAAGAAGAGTTTATAGAAAAACTCAAAGGGCTGAATGAGTCTTTGGAGCCCAAGGTGAGCCTCGATGAATTGAGGAAGAATTGGAAAGAACTTGGGCCAGTGAATAAGAAAGATTCACAGCCTTTGCATGAAGCTTATTTACTTCAGTTTGATCTTTTGAGCGAAAAGCAATTTGTCAATGGCATGTTGCAGAAGCGACTGAAGGGAAAAGACAAGGGAGGAGACGCTCAAAAACTGAGGCAGCGCATTGTACGCGACTTGCTGGAACGAGATAAACGAGAGCTCAATGCTTTCAAAGAAAACCTGGAGAAATTCAGCACCAAAGGCAACTTTGAAGACATGCTTGGCAACAAGCTTGAACATCAGGAAAGAAAGGTGAAGGTTAAGAAAATGATATTGGATCAGGTAAGAGCCGCTCAATAGCATTCTAGAGGCCTTTTTTAAAGGATATCTCAAGTATTGAAATATTTGACCCTTGCTGTTTGATTTTTAGGGTTTTATTACATTCTTTTGCACGCCAATTAAAACGTAGGAAATATGTACTGGACATTAGAGTTAGCCTCCTATTTGGAAGACGCCCCCTGGCCAGCGACCAAGGATGAACTGATTGATTTTTCTATCAGATCAGGCGCTCCTTTGGAAGTAGTGGAGAATTTGCAGGAATTAGAAGACGATGGTCAGCCCTATGAAAATATTGAAGAGATATGGCCGGACTATCCGACTAAAGAAGACTTCTTCTTTAATGAAGACGAATACTAACCAAAAGTAGCCTCCCGGCTACTTTTTTTGTTTCCGGCATTTCTAAGTCCTTCCTGTCATACCGCTGTCAGGCCATTAGCGTGAAAACCACCTGTTTTTATGTAGAGATTCCTTATATTTCTACTCTATCCGAATCGCGCTGGATACGATTTCATTTTTATTGAACCGGAAATCAAAACTTTATGAACTTAAACCTCAAAGCTAAACAGGCACGCACCTATGATGCCATTGTGGTTGGGTCAGGTATTAGTGGTGGCTGGGCAGCCAAAGAGCTCAGTGAAAACGGTATGAAAACCCTTGTTCTCGAAAGAGGCCGCAAGGTGGAACACATTACCGATTATGAAACCGCTGCTGATGATACCTGGGACTTGCCAAACCGGGGACGAAACAATCAAGAAGAGATTGAAAAAGACTACCCAAAACAAAACCGAACGGGCTACACAACCAATGAAGCCCATCGTCACTTCTTTGTAAAAGATAGTGAACATCCTTACCAGGAAGACACCCGATTCGACTGGATGCGGGGCTATCACCTGGGAGGCCGGTCGATCACCTGGGGACGGCAAAGCTACCGCCTCAGCGACATCGATTTTAACGCCAACCGTGAGGATGGTTTTGGCGTTGACTGGCCCTTACGCTACAAAGACATTAAGCCCTGGTACGACAAAGTAGAGCGTTACATTGGCGTAAGTGGTGAAAATCGTGGCTTCAAACAACTGCCCGATGGCCACTTTCTGCCTCCGATGGAGATGAACTCTGTTGAAAAACACTTCCGCTCACAGGTTGAGTCAAAATGGGACAATCGCTGGGTGACCATCGGTCGTACGGCTCACCTTACCGTGCCATTGAGTGAGGCAGATCCTAATCATCCCAATCCTGGCAGAAGGGTACAATGCCTGATGAGAAACCGCTGTATGAGAGGTTGCCCTTATGGCGGCTATTTCTCCAGCCTTTCTTCATCATTACCCGCTGGTTTGGCTACGGGTAATCTTACCATCAAGACCGATGCCATTGTGCACGAAGTGATGTATGATGACAGCACAGGCAAAGCCACTGGTGTAAGGGCCATAGATCAGAATACCAAAGAGTCTACGGAGTACTATGCCAAAGTAGTATTCCTCTGTGCATCAGCCATGGCTTCGGCCAGCATTTTGATGCAGTCTACCTCTGCCCGTTTCCCAAATGGATTGGGCAATGACAGCGGTGAACTGGGCCATAACATTATGGACCATCACCTCGGTGTGGGTGCTTATTCCAGAGTGGAAGGATTTGAAGATCAATACACCAAAGGCCGCAGGGCCAATGGTATTTATATTCCACGTTTCAGAAACCTAGGGCCTGGTACAAAAATGAACTTTGTACGTGGCTATGGCTTCCAGGGCGGTGCCAGTCGTCAGGGCTGGGGCAGAAGACTTGCGCTGGAAGACCGAGTAGGTGCGAAGGCCAAAGCGATGGCCATGGAGCCGGGTCACTGGACAATGGGCTTCGGAGGCTTTGGTGAGGTGCTGCCACAGCACAAAAACCACATGAAGCTCGACCATGACAACCTTGACCAATGGGGACTGCCACAAATCAGGTTTGACGCAGGCAACTTCCACGAAAACGAGTATGAAATGCGCAAAGACATTCAGGTGGCTGGTGCTGAAATGCTAGAGGCCGCTGGTTTCAAAGATGTGGGTACTTATGACAACGGTCCTAACATGGGCTTGGGTATTCACGAAATGGGAACTGCCCGAATGGGACGTGACCCTAAAACCTCGGTACTCAACAAGTGGAACCAGGTACATGCGGTGAAAAACGTATTTGTAACCGATGGGTCTTTTATGACCTCTTCTGCAGCTCATAACCCTTCGTTGGGTTATATGGCCTTTACCGCCAGGGCAGCCAACTACGCAGCTGATCAAGTGAAAAAAGGAAACCTCTAAATCATGGAAAGAAGAGAAGCATTAAAAAATATCGGATTTGGCTCAATGGGCCTTTTTGCGGGTACTGCGCTTTTTGGAGCGCTGCAAGGCTGTTCATCTACTCCTGGAGTAACCTGGATACCTGCTGCCATGACTTCTGAAGAGGCATCGCAACTTGAGAAATTTACTGAGGCAGTTTTACCAGCTACTGACACACCGGGTGCCATTCAGGCGGGTGTTGCCAGGCACATCGATAAGGCCATGTCCAGCATCTACAAAGACAAGGATGTGGAGTACATGAAAAAGGGAATGGCGGTATTTGTCAAGAACTACGATGGTGGTTATGACAGCGCTACGACTGAAGAATTGACTGATGCAATCAATGCCTATTATAAGGCCATGGCTGAAAATCAGGAGAAGGTTCGCGGTTTCCAGCAAGAGTATGGCAATGAAGGAGAGAAGAGCGATGAATGGTTGGAATACTTCTTTGTAAACAATACAGTTGACGCTACCTTCTTTAGCTATTTTACTTCAGAACTGGTAGGGGAAACCGTAATGCGTTACGACCCTATTCCAGGTGAGTATAAGATTATTGAGTACAAACCAGGTGAGCGCGCCTGGTCAAGTGTATAATTCAGTATAAATCGAACAAAGCCCTGGTCTTGAATCCCGATAGCTATCGGGACCGGATCAGGGCTTTTATTTTAGCATTGGTGAATGATTTTTTTAGACGATAAGTCCAGGCAAACACGAACTTTCGATGCCATTGTGGTAGGCTCGGGCATTTCAGGTGGCTGGGCGGCCAAAGAGCTGAGTGAAAAGGGCCTGAAAACCCTGGTTTTGGAGCGGGGTCGAAAAGTAGAGCACGTCACCGATTATACAACTGCCACCATGGACAAGTGGGACTTGCCCAACCGGGGCAAGGTTTCGGCTCAAGAGCTTGAGAAGGATTATCCCAAACAGAACCGTACAGGCTATACCATAGATGAGGCGGGCAAGCAGTTCTTTGTAAAAGACAGTGAACACCCCTATCAGGAAAGCAAGCGCTTCGATTGGATGAGGGGCTATCAGTTGGGTGGCAGGTCACTCACCTGGGGGAGGCAAAGCTACCGCTGGAGCCCCATGGATTTTGAAGCCAACGGACGCGATGGTACCGCTGTGCCCTGGCCCGTGAGTTATCAAGACATTGCACCCTGGTATGACTATGTGGAGCGCTTTGTTGGAGTAAGTGGCGAGAATCGGGGCTTTAAACAGCTGCCCGATGGCAAGCTGATGCCCCCAATGGAAATGAGCTGTGTGGAGACTGAATTCCGCAGCAAGGTAGAGCAGAACATTCGAGATAGGTTTGTAACGATTGGCCGTACGGCTCATCTCACCGATACACTGCCCCATGCCAATGTAGGCAGGCGTACCAACTGCCTTTATCGCAACCGCTGCCGCAGAGGCTGCCCTTATGGCGGCTACTTCAGCAGCCTTGCTTCTACACTGCCTGCAGCAGAGGTCACCGGAAACCTTACTATAGCCACCGATGCCATTGTGCATCAGGTGATTTATGACAAAGACCTGAAAAAGGCGACAGGCGTTAAAGTGATCAACCGTCTCACCGGAGAGCATGAAGTATTCAAAGCGAAAGTCATTTTTCTTTGCGCCTCGGCCATTGCGTCAGCTTCTATACTTATGCAGTCAACCAGCGACCGCTTTCCGGATGGACTAGGCAATGATAGTGGAGAGTTGGGTCATAACATCATGGACCATCACCTGGAAGTAGGCGCTTATGGAAGGCATCCCGGCTTTTTAGACAAATACGAAAAGGGCAGAAGGCCCAATGGCATTTATATTCCTCGCTTTCGCAATCTCGACAAGCAGTCATCTACCACTGACTACATCAGGGGTTATGGCTACCAGGGCTATTCTTCGCGTGAAGATTGGACCCGTGGCATTGCAGAAATGAGGGTGGGCAAAGCAGCAAAGGAGGCTATGTTTTACCCAGGCCAGTGGACGCTTGGACTGGAAGGTTTTGGTGAATGCCTACCCGATCATGCCAATAAAATGACGCTGGATTATGAGCAACTGGATCAATGGGGTTTACCCCAAGTGAACTTTGATGCGGGTTTTGGCGACAATGAAATGGCCATGAGAAAAGACATTGCCGACCAGGCAGCTGAGATGCTGGATGTGGCTGGTTTCAAGGATGTGGAAACCTTCGATTTGGGTGCCAACATGGGTATGGGAATCCATGAAATGGGCACCGCCAGAATGGGCAAAGACCCCAAAACGGCTGTCTTAAATCAATGGAATCAGATTCACGCCTGTAAGAATGTGTTTGTCACCGATGGTTCTTTTATGACTTCTTCTGCCTGCCAAAACCCTTCGCTCACTTATATGGCCTTTACCGCCAGGGCCGTAGATTATGCAGCAGATCAGCTGAAGAAAGGATCCCTCTAAGCCATAGGAAAAAATGCATCAATAATTTTAATTTGGGGGTAGGGTAAAGGCAGGTCAACAGTATGTTGAATAGTATCTACCAACCGGTCCTCAACATGAAACTCAACCAAAGATCCTTATTGGTGCTACTGCTGGTCCTGGCAGGGTACCAGCTGCAGGCTTACTACCAGGCTGCATCCCAATCTGAAATCAACAAGATCAATCAGCTCATTGAGCGAGTGGGAGCAATGGCATCTTTCTCGCCAGACTCGGTGATTGTATTGACGCAACAAGCACTCGAACTATCGCAAAGCACAGAGTCCCATCACCGGAAGGCTCAGCTGCTTTTTATGCTTGGAAAAGCCTATAGGGATCAATCTGAATATGACCAGGCAATTGAATATCTGAATAAAAGTCTTCTATTCAGCAAAGACCAGGGTGACTTGAGAACTGAAACCCTATCACTACGAAACCTTGGTATTGCTCACTTTATGAAAGGTGAAGACAGCCTGGCGCTTCCATACAGGATGAGAGCATTAGAAAACTTTAAGAAGTTAAAGGACTCAATAGGCGAAGCTGGAATGTTGATAGACCTGGGTAATTCTTATTTGGTGATGGGAGACTTTGAAAAAAGCACTAACCACCTGCTCAAAGCAGAAGAAATATTGCTGAACCAGGACAGGACAGAGGAGGTCAAAAGAAAGTTTGCCGATGTGTATGATGCCCTGGCGGGTAATCATGGTTATCAGGGAAACTTCCCTAAAACTTCTGAAAACTTGCTGAAAGCACGTGGCTTATATGAAGAATTAGGAGACTCATCGAGACTGGCCAATACCTTGGGTCAGCTAGGGCAGGTTCAAATGATCCAGCTAAACTACCCCAAGGCCCTGGAGTATTATATGCAGTCGGTAGCCATAGACAAGTCCCTTCCCAATTCCAGGTTTCTGCACTTTACCTATCGTTCTATGGCAGAGTTGTTCGAAAATATGAATGAGTCAGACTCAGCCATTTCTTATTACAGAAAGTCATTTTTCTTATCCAAAGAGCTTAAAGCACCCTATTTGGTGGTGTTTGCTGGTGCCAGCCTGCCCAGACTTTATTTTGACAAAGGCATGTATGATTCTGCCCGCTATTTCAGCAAAGAGGCCACTGCACTGATTGACAATATTCAAGATGTACAGGCGCAGGGCTTTAGCTGGCAAAACCTGGGCAGATACAATTTGCTTAAGGGAGATTACGCACTAGCAGAGGCACAACTATTGAAGGCTTATGACTTCGGTAAGAACTATTCTGCAAGTGTAAGGATGGATGTCAGCGGTTTTCTCACAGAAGTCTATAAGGCTAAGGGAAACCACGAGCAAGCGCTGAAATTTCTTGAGATTAATAAGGAAATGCGTGATAGCCTTTTTAATGAAGAGCAGATCAGAAAGGTGGCTGAACTTGAAGCGGGATTTGAGCACGAAAAAGAATTGCTTCAAAAAGAGAACGAAATAAGCATGCTTACGGTAAAGGAGGAATTGGCCAACCTACGCCTAATCACAGGGGTAATCTGCTTTTCCTTGTTGACCCTTGGTCTATTGTACTTGTTCAGAAGGAACATTAAAAGGAAAGAAAAAGAAGCGAAGGATCTGGAAGAGGTCAATCAATTCAAAGAAACCATGACGGGTATGATTGCGCATGATCTAAAGAATCCCCTAAGTCTGGTTTTAAATAGTAATTCAGAAAACAATAAAGTCAAGCAGGCAGCCGGCCAGATGTTGCAGTTGGTAACGAACATGCTGGATGTTCACAAGTTTGAGGCAGCGAAGGTTAAAGTTTTAAAAGAAGACCTTAATGTATCTGATCTTTTGTATGCCGTTAAGACGCAGGTACTCCATCTGCTGAGTCAGAAGAACCTCAACTTTAATATCATGTCTGAGCATGGTTTTTCAGTTTCCGCTGACAAAGACCTGCTAGAGCGTATTATGGTTAATCTTTTGACCAATGCGATAAAGTATACTCCTGTCAACAGTACCATTACTGCTCAGGTGTTGGCCTGCGGAGAACAATTTTGCTTTTCTGTGAGTGATGAAGGGCCAGGCATTCCAGCCGACCAGCTGAGTTGGGTATTCGACTCATTCAGACAATTGCAGTCCAGAAAATCTGGTGGCACGGCTTCAACGGGTTTAGGTCTCACTTTTTGCAAGTTGGCCCTGGAAGCTCATGGCAGTGAGATAAAAGTGTCATCTGTAGTTGGTCAGGGTACTACCTTTAGTTTTGCCCTTGAATCAGCAACAGGAGAAGTGTCTCCACAATTGGGAGAAGTGTCAAACCCTTTGATTCTTGCCCTTAAGTCAATCAAAAAAGAGGATGTGGCCCCTCAAATCAACAAGCTGCAGCGCATGAAATTGTATGAAGTTGGTGAAATTCGCAGGACGCTGATGGAGGTTAAATCAGAGGCCAAAGAAAACCAGGAAGCGATTGAGTTATGGATAAATTCTGTGCTAAACGCAGCCTATCAGGGTAATGATCAAGAGTATGATCGTTTGGTGGCTGTTTTAGCTTAGCCGCTTGAGTATAAGGTTTAGCCTGACGATAGACTTTGCCCAAAACCCCTCTGCTTATTGTAAAATCAATCCGTCTTTGATCACCATTTTTTCAGAAAGCAGGTTTTGCTTGTCATCAAATGGGTCTTTTTCAAAGATGACCAGGTTGGCACTTTTACCGGCTGTCAGTTGGCCTATCTGGTGATCCAGATTCATTGCCCTGGCTCCGTTTATTGTGGCTAATTGCAGTACCTCGGCCATGTCAAAACCGTACTGGCTTAATAGCAGCAACTCAGACCAAAGGGCCTTTCCACCCTCACGGCAGTCAGTGCCTATGCGGATGTTAATGCCAAGTTCATGTGCCTGTTTGAGGTAATCCATGGCAATGTCAAAAGCATCAGCCACTTGCTCTTGCAAGGCAGCATCCCAGCGAGATAACCATTCGAACTCAACGCTGACACTCGACTCGGCATCAGTACGGAAATAGGTTTTATCTATGACTGAACCGAGTAGGTGGATGGTGGTACTCAAACTGGCTTCATTGGTGGCCATGGTCTTTAGCAGCTGTGTGTATTCCCGGTGCAAGGCTGGCGTTTCACGAATGAATTTGAATTGAAGTAATCGGTAGGCCAGGTACTCATTTACGCCCTGTAAATCAGCGGGCATCTGATATTTTTCCGCCAGAAGCTGAAAGTGCTCTTGATTGGAAAATACGCTGGTACTTGTGGCCAGCAAGTGCTCAAAGTGTCTAACACCCATTTCCATAGCATCTTGTATAGTCACCCCACCTTCGTCAATGTGCCCATAGGTAGTGAGGCCCAGTTTTTTGGCCTCATCCTGCACTGCCAGCATTTCAGGTGCTCTCAAGCGCCAGTAAAGCTTCAGGTGGTTCACACCCATATCAGCGTACTCTCTCACCTTTCTTCGGGCATCCTCGGGGTTGGCCACTTCTGCATGGCCACGATAGGGCTCCCTTTCCTCATCTGAGATGAAGGCACCACCGGCTATCAGCAGGTCGGGGTATTGTGGAAGCGGATTTTTCTGCCAGTCCAAAGTCACATTCATCCACTCATCGGGTTCGCCCATCTCTGCCAAAGTGGTGCTACCATATGGCAAGTAGGCATCAGCTACAGTTTGTCTGTACTCCTCTACAGAGTCTGGTGGAATGATTTCAGGCGATTGTTCATATTCTCCGAAAACGCTTCCCAAATGAACGTGCGTATCGATGAAACCAGGTGTTACCAGGCGATTGTTTCCTTCAACCACCTTTTTAGCAGCATAAGAGGAACCGGCCTCTAGCACTTTCACAATCAGGCCATCTTTGATCAATATCGTTTGGTTTGGGACCACTTTTCCCGCTTCGGAATCGAACAACCTTACATTGTCAATGGCCAGGTCATATTCGGTGGTCTCGCAAGAGAAAATCGTGAGGATGATTAATAAGGCCGTTGACTTGAAAAACTTCATATGGGATATTGAATCTGCCTGCAAGCTTAAGCAAGCATTGACGTTTTCACTAGTTAATAATTATTAATCACTCCTTAAATTCTCTTCATAATTTATTAGTTCTCAAATGTAGAAATAAATAAAAATACCTTATGTTTGGGGTATGAGAGGCTTTATAGGAGAGTTTGAAGAGCTGGTGTTACTTACTATAGTCGCCTTGGGTGATGAGGCCTATGGCGTTTCGGTGAAGGAGAACATAGAAAAGCGTGCCGACCGGAGCATCAGCATTGGGGCGCTGCATTCTACGATCACCCGGCTGGAGGAGAAAGGTTTTATCGAATCGAGATTGGGAGGAGCTACCCGTGAACGAGGAGGCAGGAAGAAGCGATATTTTTCACTCACGCTGGAGGGCAAGCAAGGGCTGGCCAAAATCAAGAGTCTTCGAGATGAGCTCTGGGCCGACCCCAATGCACAAATCGCTTTATCCGATTTTATATGAGCCAACTACAAACGCCACCCCGCTGGCTGAGTCGTTTTTTTGCCTGGCTCTGCAAGCCTGCCGATATAGACGACCTTCTGGGAGATATGGAGGAAATATATCGCGACAATCTTGGTCAGATGTCGCGCAGCAAAGCCCGGTTCAAATACTTTGGGCAATGCTGGGTGCTGGTCTTTTCCTATACGGTCAAAAAAAGGAAAGTGCAGGCTGCTTTTATGAATCAACAATGGTCAATTCAAAATATCAAATCTATGTATTTCAATTATTTTAAAATGGTATTGAGGCGATTCAGAACCCGTCTCAGCTTTTCACTCATCAATATATTTGGCTTGGGTGTAGGCATGGCAGCCTGTTTCCTCATCACGCTCTTCGTAGTTTCTGAGCATAGCTTCGATCGCTTTCACGAGGACTATGACCGAACTTATCGCCTGACCAAAACTTATCCGGCAGGGCAGCAGCAAGTGCAAACGGCCGAACTTCGCAACTACTTTTTGCCCATTATGCAGGCTTCCAATCCTGCTATTGAAAGCATATGTCGCATTCGCGATCAGCGCGATGGAGTGATGGTTCTCAGCAATGAGTCGGTGGTGGTTGAAAAACAAGTAGCTTTTGCCGAAAGCAATTTCTTCAACTTCTTTTCATTTCCATTGCTCTCAGGCAATCCGAATACAGTGTTGAATGAACCTTACTCAGTAGCCATTTCAGAAAGCCTGGCCCGTAAGTATTTTGGTAATGACCAGGTAGAAGGGCAGCTTATGAAAGTTGGCTTTCCGCAAGACGGTAGACAACTGGATTTGAAGGTAGCTGGTGTGTTTAAAGACATGCCCGCCAATTCACACATACACAAAGACCTGATCATTTCAGGGGCTACGGGCGAGGCAGAAGCCAAGGCGGGTCGTGGGTTCAGGGCCTTCGTCATGCAGCACAACTACTTTAAGCTGGCTGCGGAAATGAGCATCGATTTGGTGAATCAGCAGCTGCCTGAAATTGAAGACAAGCATGCCCCATCATTTTATAAGCGGGTAGGCATGCACCTGGGCACACAAGCCATGGCCGATATTCATCTAAGGTCGAATATGGAACATGAGTTTGAAGCCAACAGTAGCGAGCAATATCTGGACCTGCTGGTGATACTGGTTATTTTCATACTATCGATGGCGGTCTTCAATTACACCAATCTGGCTACTTCTCAGTCGCTGGACAGGTCAAAGGAAGTGGGTGTGAGAAAGGTGATGGGCTCTGGCCGCAAGCAGCTAATAGCCCGTTTTATGGTCGAATCGCTTATTGTCTCTTTTGCTGGACTTTTGCTCGCAGCGATCATTCTAAGCCTGGCATTGCCGTACTTTGGACAGCTTTCCGGTAGGTCGCTGAGCTTCAGTTTTCAGGAGCATTGGCGGCTTTTGCTAGGCTTTCTGGGGCTCACCGTGCTGGTGGGTTTGCTCTCTGGCTTTTACCCCGCATTGTACATGTCAGGCTTCAGGCCCATTGCCAGCCTGAAGGGAAAACTTTCCGGTACTGGTGCTTCAGTCAAGTTCTTAAGGCGGACCTTAGTAATTGGTCAATTTGCCATCTCTGCTGGTCTTATGGTGGGTACGGCAGTGGTTTTTAAGCAGTTTAACTATATGCTCAACCAGGATTTGGGGCTGGCAACCAAGGCCATTATCAATGTGGATATTTCTGGGCAAGGGGCCAATAAAAAACTAGATGAGCTCAAACAAAGCCTTTTGGCCTTGCCTATGGTAGAACAGGTAGCAGCATCGGCCAAAGCACCCCTTTCCGACTTCGACCTTGGAGCCACCAATGGCATTTATCTGCCCAATGGCTCCGAAGCGTATTCTATGAATTACCTGCGGGTCGATCGGGATTTTATCGGGCTCTATGACATTGAAATGCTGGTAGGGCAGGGTTATGCGAGTTTTGAAGGAGAACCTTTGAGTGGGGTGGTACTCAATCGCTCGGCCATGGAAAACCTGGGTTTTAACCTTGAAAATGTAGTGGGGCAGCAGGTGGAAGTTTATGATGGCTATCACCCAAGAGTGATCGGTGTTACCGAAGATTTTCACTTCGAGTCACTGCGTCAGGCCATTGGTCCGGTATACTTCCAGTGGATAGCTGATAGGCCCGACCGCTTTGATGCTTTGTCGGTTCGCCTGAAGGGCAATGACCTGGGAGAGGGGCTGATGGCAGTTCAGGATATTTATAAGCAAATCATCCAAACCAGCCCTTTCGAATACCATTTTCTGGATGACCGAATGAAGCGCGCTTATGAAAACGAGCAATACTTTTTAAACACCTTCGGGCTGTTTTCTATCCTGGCCATCGCTATTGCCAGTCTGGGGGCACTGGGTCTTGCCATGCAGTTGGCGGTTTCAAAACAGAGAGAAATGGGGGTGAGAAAAGTATTGGGAGCAAAAGTGGGTAGTATTCTCAAACTCATGAGCAAAGAGCTGATTTATATGGTGGTGCTGGCCAACCTCATTGCCTGGCCAGTGGCTTATTACTTTATGGATTTATGGCTGGCCGAATTCCCATACAGAGATGCAATAGGTGCTGGCGTGTTTCTCTTTACGTTAGGAGTATCCGTGTTGGTGAGCTTCCTGAGCATTGGTGGTACTTCCTGGCGGGTGGCTGTTTCTAATCCTGTGAAATCACTTAGGACAGAATAAAAAAAGCCGTGAGTAGCATTGACTCGCTACTCACGGCTTCAGTCTCGCGACTTCAATCTTTTAAAGCTTCCTCAGCCAGATATTTCTGAAACTCACAAGGTTGCCATGATCTTGTAAAACGATAGAACCATCGCCATGAACAGGGTTTTCAGGGAAACCGATGTATACCGTGGTACCCAATAATTCCTGATGATTTTGAATCAGCACACCATTGTGAATCACCGTGATATAAGCTGATTTCACTTTAATGCCGTCTTTGTTGAAAACAGGCGCACTGTAAATGATATCATAGGTTTCCCACTGATCATTAGGGCGCGTGGCATTCACTAGTGGGATAGATTGTTTGTAAAGGGCGCCTGCCTGTCCGTTGGAATAGGTGCGGCTTTCGTAACTGTCCAGTACCTGTACTTCATAGCGTTCTTGAAGAAAAACACCAGAATTGCCCCGGCCCTGACCTTCACTTTCTACTTTCAAAGGAGATCTCCATTCGATGTGCAATTGGATGTCGCCAAACTCTTGTTTGGTCATAATGTCTCCGGTACCAGGTTTTACGGTCATAATGCCGTCAGCTACCGTCCATTTAGCTTCACCTTTGTTGTTTCTGGAAATCCACTCACTCAGGTTTTTTCCATCAAAAAGTACGATGGCATCCGATGGTGGGGCAGAGTTTACATTGCCCGGGGTCACCTTGCGGGGAATGGGCTCCCAAACCTCAGTGGCTTTTGGGTCTTTGATCTGGCCAAAAACGGTGGCAGAAACCACCAGCATGATTGATAATAGTGTTGCGCGTTTCATAGGGTCTTTAATCTATTCCTAATAAGTTTTTGAATTCGTCATCGCTGATGCCTGCATCGGCAAAATCATCGAAGTTCTTTTGGGTGGCCTCAATGATAAAATCACTGATGTATTCAGCACCTTCACGGGCTCCCTGCTCAGGTGATTTGATGCAGCACTCCCATTCCAGCACTGCCCAGCCATCATAACCGTATTGGGTGAGCTTTGAGAAAATGGCTTGAAAGTCTACTTGTCCGTCACCGATACTGCGGAAGCGGCCGGGCCTGTCTATCCAGTCCTGGTAGCCACCATACACTCCTGATTTTCCGTTCATATTGAACTCGGCATCCTTAACGTGGAACATGCCGAAGAATTCGTGGTAGTGGTCGATGTAAGCCAGGTAGTCGAGCTGTTGCAAAATGAAGTGACTTGGATCGTAGAGCAGCTTCACTCTTTTGTGCTTGTTGGTAGCCTCGTAGAACATCTCGAAAGTGGTGCCATCGTGCAGGTCTTCACCGGCATGCACCTCATAACAAACGTCTACCCCTTGCTCGTCAAAGTGGTTGAGTATGGGTTCCCATCGCTGGGCCAGCTCAGCAAAGCCTTTTTCAATCAGTCCGGCAGGTCTTTGTGGCCAGTTGTAGAAGTAAGGCCAAACCAAAGCCCCTGAGAAGGTGGCATGCACATCAATACCCAGGTTGCGGGAAGCTACGGCAGCCTTTTTTACCTGGTCAATTGCCCAGACATTGCGTTGCCTGGCATTCATGCCTTTGGGGGCAAAACCTTTGAAGAGTTCTTCATAGGCCGGATGAACTGCCACCAATTGCCCTTGCAGGTGGGTGGAGAGCTCACTTACTTCCAGTCCATGCTCGGCTAGGGTGCCTTTCAGTTCATCGCAGTAAGTCTTGCTTTCTGCGGCTTTGTCCAGGTCGATCAGTCGCGAATCCCAGGTAGGAATTTGTACTGCTTTATAGCCAAGATCACTGGCCCATTTGGCCATGTTAGGCAAGCTATTGAATGGAGCTTCATCATCGGCAAATTGTGCCAGAAAAATAGCAGGTCCTTTGATTGTCTTCATGTCTTAGTCGATTATATCAGTCCAGGTATTGCCGTTTTTGGCCGATGCCAAAACTGCTTCGATAAATTTCATGCCCCTCACACCATCTCTTATGCCGGGGTAAGCACCATCCATATGTTCTTCACCTCTGATGGCTTGAGCGGCACCGATGTACAGGTTGGCCATAGAGTCGAAAATACCTTCTGGGTGACCAGGGGCCATTTTGGTGCTGATCTTGGCAAACTCACTGTTGTATTCATGGCCAGGCTTAAGCACTTGTAATGCGCCACCTTCTGGCAGATAGTAGAGGTAGTTGGGGTTTTCCTGTTCCCAACGCAAACCACCTTTTTTACCATACACTGCTATTTGCAATGCGTTTTCTTCTGAGGTAGCAATCTGACTGGCCCTTACCAGACCTCTGATGTTGCCATTCAGGCGCAGCATGGCCGTGCCGTCAATGTCTAGCGGATTGTCATCGTAGAGCGTATTCAAGTCGGCCAATACTTTATCGGTAGTCAGGCCGGTGGTGTACTCAATCATGTTGAAGGCATGCACACCTATGTCGCCCATGCAGCAGCTTTGACCTGCTTTGGCAGGGTCTAGCCTCCATACTCCGGCACGCTTCTCTTTCTCGTGAATTACCGGATTAATCCAGCCCTGGTAGTACTGCGCATCCACTTTGTGCACATCACCAATCACGCCATCAGCAATCATGGATTTCATTTGGCGTACCATGGGGTAGCCGGTATAAGTGTGTGTGAGTGCAAAGACCACATTGTGCTTTTTCACCAGCTCTTCCAATTCCACTGCTTCAGCGGCCGTATTGGTCACTGGTTTTTCACATATCACGTGAAAACCGGCCTGTATTAGCTGTTTGGCCATGGGGTAATGCAGGAAGTTGGGAGTCACAACCACTACTGCTTCAATTCGCTCATCGGCAGGCAGTGCTGTCTCGCCTTCTACAAATGCATCTATGTTGGCATAGGCGCGGGCAGGATCTAGCTCCAGGCCTTTGGCAAAGTCCAGAGCCCTGGCGTGCTGAGTGTCAAATGCTCCTCCCACTAGGCGATATTCTTCGCCAATGTAAGAGGCTATGCGGTGAACGATACCTATAAAGGATGAATGACCGCCCCCGATCATTCCCAATCTTATTTTTCTCTTACTCATCTTATTTATCGTATTCTACTGTTTCGTTTTTAAAAGCAAACCAAAAAATCAGAAATACCAGTGCCGCAAAACCGGCTGGTAGCAACCAGATATTCTCCCATTGATGAAGTTCTCCTACAGTGTAATAGGCCGAAATCTGTCCAGCGACCCAGAAGCCAATCAACATGCCCACACCATAGGTGGCGAGGGTGATCAGACCCTGGGCCGAGCTCTTAAATTTTTCACCAGCTTTTGAATCGGTATATATCTGTCCTGACACAAAAAAGAAGTCATAACAGATGCCGTGTAGTGCTATGCCTGTTAAAAGCATAATTACCAGCTCATCGGCATTGCCAAAGGCAAAAAGGAGATAGCGTACCGTCCAGGCGAGCATACCCACCAGCAATGTCTTTTTGATGCCATATTTCTTCAGGAACAAGGGCAGAAGCAGCATGAATAATACTTCGGATACTTGTCCTATTGTCATTTTTCCTGTAGCCCCAGTCACGCCAATTTCAGTGAGGAAAGGGTTCGCATTCTGATAATAGAAAGCCAGCGGGATGCAGATCAGGACTGATGAAAAGAAGAAGACCGCAAAGTTTCTGTCCGTGAGCAGTTTTAAAGCATCTAAACCAAGGATGTCCCGAAGCTTAATTTTTTCACCCTTGCTGACAACAGGAGGCGTTTTGGGCAATGTAAAACTGAACAACCCGAGTGCCGCAGAGACTATGGCAGTCATCAAAAAGGTGTTCTTCAGGTTGCCGGCAGCCAGGCCTTCGGCAGAATCCCAAAAGAATACATAGCTGATCAATAACCCAGCGATAATCCAGCCAAGTGTACCAAAAACCCGAATTCTGGAAAACTGCCTGGAAGGGTCGGTCATTTGTCTGAAAGCCACCGAGTTGACTAATGCCAATGTGGGCATATAAAGGACCATGTAGCTGAGTACATAAGGATAGAAAGTACTGAAGTCCTCGGTGTTGGCCATCAGGTACATGAGTACAGCGCCCAAAAGGTGCAATACACCAAGAATACGCTCGGCATTGAAGAAGCGGTCGGCAATTAAACCTATGATAAAAGGAGCGATGATGGCGCCCCAAGACTGGGTAGAAAATGCCATGGCAATTTGACCATCTGTGGCATTGATGTTATTACCCAGAAATGTGCCCAGTGTTACAAACCAGCCGCCCCAGATAAAGAACTGGAAGAACATCATGATGCTCAGCCTAACCGTGATTCCGGATTTAATACTCATACTTTCTCCTTTTGATTATCAGACTGTTAATGTCTTAATGCCCTTCCTGAGGTACTCTTCGGGCTTCTAGTTTTTTTCTATTGATAAAAAGGATACCGAAAAGCACCACCAATACAATCGGGAAGTACACGATATTCCCCAGCGTTGCCTGTCCTGCGGCCAGTTCAGCAGCTTCAGTAGACATGCCCGAGGCTATAGCTTCAGATCTTTCG
>Ga0316204_10006974_pt1 | contig 16909 bp, 15 predicted proteins | sample 6monrhotite_MG_2_FD_205661 | JGI IMG/M metagenome (GOLD analysis project Ga0316204, IMG submission 205661) | Microbial mat bacterial communities from mineral coupon in-situ incubated in ocean water Damariscotta River, Maine, United States -... | ecosystem: Environmental > Aquatic > Marine >... | reverse complement strand
TACTCTCAGGCTGACTTCATGAGTGTCTGCTTCTGAGGCAACGTCAGAGTGGCTGGCAATGTCCCAAAGGTCGTAGGCTAGCGTGTAGAGCAAAATGAGACCTGCAAATAGCAGATAGAAACAAAGACACATGTATAGGTAAGCGAAACCAGTGAATGCCAAGGCTTGCGGCACTGATATGACGTCTGGACGTATAAGCGCCAATGTTCCCCAGTCTATAGCGTAGTCGCCCCCTCCGCTCGATAACGACACAAAGCGAACACCTATCCACTGAAAAAGGCCAGCAAACCCAATACATATCAGAAAAACAGACCAATACGTGTAGGATGAACCTTTAATCCTACGTGCCCAATCACCCGCACTGCTCGTTCGTTCAGCTTCCGTTAAAAACGTCAAACGGCCTTCATTTTTCCAGAAAACAAGCAGCTCAATGACGAACGCACAAAACAACGGCAGGAAGACCATAAACAAGAACGTCCAGTTTGGTGCCCAGAGGAAACCAACTTGCTTCAAGGTCGCATCCGTATCGCCATAGGTGACGTTGTGAATACCCAGAAAATATGACGAAAACCCAAGCGCGACAGCCCCAGCAAAAATAGAAGAGGGTAAGTCTAGCGGAGACCCTGAAAAAATTCCTTCTGAACGCCTTGCAAGGCTAAACCCTTGTATCGGAAAAGTAAGAACATTGAGGTTTTCGGTCTCTTCCACCAACGCTTCGGTTGCCAGCTTCCTCTTTGCCGCTTTTCTCTCGTTCGTCAGCCTTTCTTTTGCCGCTGTCAGTTCAGCTTGCCATAGGCTTGCGGCTTCAGGATCGTTGCAGCCAAAGATTCGTGCCAGCCAACGGATATTGGTGGAACTGATGCCATGATCATTATCTTGAAACCAGACTTGCACGGTCCGCAGTTCTATACCGTCACGATTTACATCAATGGCCGAAATTGCTTCGGCGAGCAGGTCGGCAGTCCAAGGGCCGTCAGCAAAGCCTTGCTGGTCTACAGGACGTCCAGCACCTTCCGCAGCCAAGCGGGAAAAAAGTGTTTTGAAGTTACCGGAGAAATTCTGCGGTGCAACAAAATACTTACCGTTCTTTATCAGGCTGTTATGAGACAGTTTTTCGTTCCCCTGCGCAACTGTGCGTTCTTTGTCGTGCTTATGCAGAATTTCCCTTCACAACTAGTACGGGTACTTCCTGCTGCCAAATGCAGAAGTCAAAAACCATATTTTTAGGCATTTCTTCGCCGCAAATTCAGGGGGATTCATCATGACAACTGCTATCAATGCATCGACCAAATCGACCGGACCTAATGTATCAGCCACTACGAAGACCGCTCGCCAGGAAGTAAAACAACGACAGCACGCAGAACCAATCAAGTTCATCCTTGATCGGGACACGCGAGATGTTGTCGGGTGGCTCTATAAATGGAACACGGGCGCACTTGTCCCGATGTGGAAAGATGGTGCCTGTCAGAACGTCATTTATGAATGATGTGGGCTGTCGGGAGGGTTGAATCGTGATCATTTTAGGTCAGCAATACTGACTTATTTAACATAACAGTTCTTATGCGATTTTTATCAGGCGGCAAAATTTCCTAATGGAATTCGTATATAATGGGATTGAAATAATGAGGTTCAGAACCATTAGCCGCCGTTCGTGCAGCACGCAGCGAAGGTGTCGAAAGAGCCCTTTTTGACCAATGCTGCGCACGCCGCCAACGTCTGCTTCGACGACTTCGTTACTGAAAGCTTCGGGGGACCACCATTCTTATCGACTTACACTGACACTTGCCACTTTCGCGCCCACGTAAATTAGCGTTCCGCCAGCAGCCTTGTGTATCAGATTCACCACTCAAACCTTAAGGCCGCCTCGTGCAACTCGGTCTCCCAGAATTTCATAGGCGCTGTAAGAAACCAATTCCATGACAAGGGCGATGAGGCGCATGATCACCAATTGGGACAAATTCAGCCATTTTGACGCGCTTCTCTCGGGCGAACGAATGCAAGACCACACATTATAATGACAAGTGCGCTCCACACCCACATCGAAAGATCATCGTCGAAAATTACGACCCCCCAAACAACACCTGCAATGGTAACAATGTACGCTGCCTGACTGGTGAAAACGGGCCCGGCCCACACAATCAGTAAAGTTATAAGGAAATAGTCCAGCAATGTGACACCTGCTACACTGACAATTGCGAATTCAGGGGGCCCCAATGGCCAACTGGGAACAAAGAAAGTGCCAGTCAGGAAAACCGCAGGTATTAGCATTATTGTTGCTGACATGAACATGATCAGAAGTAGTTGGTCGATTGCAATATCGTCTGGTAATTTCACTTCTATGTATAAATGTTCGGCTGCGTAACAAGCAGCGCCTGCGAATGCGATGAGCACAAATAATGTGTCTTTGGCGTCTGGCAGACTGGTCTTTGGCAACAAAATCATCCCAATTCCTATGGCACCAAGCGCAAGTCCTACTGATCTTCTAGCCGTGAGCGTTTCGCGACGCAGAAAGGTTGCCCCCAAAAGGGTGATCATTGGCACAAGAGCAATTCCGATTGCGATAATGCTTGGCTGAATCTCGATTGCCGCATAGAAAAAGAGCAAATTGGGAGATATGACGCTTAAAATGGCCCAAGGAATGCAGAAATTAAGATTTCTCAATTCTATGCACCTCAATTTACCGCGAGCACCTATCTCGGCTGTGAGGATCAATGTTGCAATCAACGCAAACCAAAAGACCATTCCCAGTGGGTGCGCGCCCCCCTCAACTGCGATTTTCATCCATGAGAAAGAGCTGCCATAGATAATTCCCGAGAGAAGAAGAACGCTCCAGCAAAGCGTCCGACTGGCTTTGCGTTCAGTTAAAGAAATGGGCAATTCAGTGACCTGACTTGATTACATTGAGTGGTGTCTTCTCGTAAGACAAGTTTGTCTGGGGTTAAGGAAAGCTCGACCATCAGATTATTTGTGCAGCAAAGCCAAGAGACGGCAATGCAGCCGAGCTCAAAACTAGCGCTCTGACCAACAAACATTGCGTCTTTGAGAAGCTCCAATATTTATCTGTGATTGGATGGTCAGGAACAACGGAGAATTGTCGTTTGGCCCTGCCCGTTGTGAAAGGGACCAATGCGCTCTTGGTGCAGAAACCAGGGGTAATAGATTTCTCCGCATTCAGTAAATTCCACAAAAGTAGCCAGAGAAATAGCGGAAGAAAGGGGCGTTGCATGTACAACGCCCCTTATTTTTTGATAATTACTCCGCAGGAAGACCGGAAGGAATGCCATTGCCGGTTGCGCCTTCGATTTTGTCGAAAGTCGTCGGCACGCCAGCTTTTTCACGACGAGTGTCGTTGTAGATAGCCTTCAGTAAGGCAATCGCCATCAACGCCATCACCACCGAGAACGGCAGTGCGCCAATCACCATGGCCGTCTGAATGGCCGATGTCCCACCAGAGATCAGCAAACCTGCCACCACGAACGCAAGCGCTGCACCCCAGAACAGGATATGCGGACGCGCCTTCGGACCTTCGTCGCCCGCTGCGTTAATCGTGTTCACGATCAGCACCGCGGAGTCAGCGGAAGTCACAAGGAAGGTCAGTAGCAGGACCACAATCAGAAGCGCCATAGCATACGACAATGCCTGAGAGATCGGCGACAACATGAATTCCGTCATCGCAAAGATCTTATCGCCGTTGCTTGCATCAAAGATGACGCCGTTGGCACCCCCGTTGAGTTCCAGATCAATGGCTGTGCCACCGGCCCAAGCGAACCACACGAAACACATCAGCGCTGGCACGATCAAAGCACCCAACACGAATTCGCGGATTGTCCGCCCACGCGAGATGCGCGCTAGGAACAGGCCTACAAATGGAGCAAATGCAATCCACCAAGCCCAATAGAATACGGGCCACCAGCCCTGCCATTGTGCCAGCAAGAAGGATTCAGATCCTTCGACACCGTCAGAACGGAAGACGTTCAGGCTGAGTTCTGGCAGTGCAAGAACGTAGTCCCAGAGACCGACGAACATCGCGCTGAAGCCAAACCATGTGGCACCAAAAATGATGAAGAAGCCGAGCAGGATGATCGACAGCACCATGTTGATGTTGGACAGCCATTTGATGCCTTTGCCGACGCCAGACAACGCAGACATTGTCGACAGGCCCATGATCACCACAAGGGCGATAATGATACCGCCAGTGGTCGCTGTGCCTTCTGCATCGGCAAGACCGCCGATGCCGATGCGACCCAAGCCCGCAACGAATTGATCAACGCCAAACCCGAGTGTCTGTGCGACACCAAGGATTGTGGCAACTACGGCCACCACGTCAATGACGTGGCCAAGTGGGCCGGCAAGCGCTTTACCGAACAGCGGTGTCAGGCCTGAACGGATCGTCAGCGGCAGACCGCGACGGTAGCTGAAGAACGCCAGAGACAGGCCTGCAATCGCATAACAAGCCCATGCGCTGAAGCCCCAGTGCAGGAACGACCATTTGTACGCCATACGAATGTTGTCAGCTGTGCCGCCCGTCGTCAGCCCCATAATCGTTTCAGGGTTCGAACCGAAATGCGAAACGGGTTCCGCCACGGCCCAGGTCAACATGCCGACACCGATACCGGCACCAAACATCATGGAGAACCATGAAAAGTTGCTGAATTCAGGTTTCTCGCCTTCAAGCCCGAGGTTCAAACGCCCCGCTGCTGGCCAAAGCGCCAGAATGATACAAACAACAACGAAGAAAGCGACGACCCAGATATACCAAGAAGCGAAGACCTCGAGAATGACCTTATTGAGGCCGTTCAAGACCAGACCTGACTGGACGGGCCAGAAGATGGCCCAGACCACTAGGATCGCGATGATGATTTTTGCAGGCACTGCGACAGACGTCGCAAACCCGTTGTAAAAACCACCGTCTTTTGTGTTGATATCAAGCTCCGTTAACGGGGGGTTGATATTATTGTTGTCCGACATTTCGTGTCCTTTCGGGATAATTTAAGTGGCATTCTACCTGATGGTGGAAAAAGGAGGTCTTAATCCACAAGGTCAAAGTATGTGATATATTCTCATTTCCGTAGCTCGTTGGCAGCGTTCCAAAATTCTTTAACGACAGCGTTACTGACATTACCCGTCCAAGACGCAAACATGATATTGGGCTTCAGCGAAGCCATGCTCTCATCAGAGATCTGCGTTTCTTGAGCATGTACGCTACCCAAGAGAAGCGCCCAGAAATCGTCACCAATCTGAATATGTTCCAGCTTGTTTTTCTATCCCGGCAATGGTTCTCTGCTTGTCCTCCCACTTTGTATTCTTAATCTCCGCGAGGAAATCTCTGACTTTCCTCGACTTCGTTGAGATCCATGTGATTTCGCATGTACCGTTCTGATGCTTTTTGAAGAGGCTGGTAATCCCAAGGGAAAAAGTTGCCATTGCGCAGGGCTTCATAAACAATCCAACGGCGCGCCTGGCTTTCGCGTATTTCTGCGTCAAAGCGGTCAAGGTTCCAACGCGTTTCGACTGTGGAGCGCAAACTGCTTAGTATCTCAGCATTTGCTGGATCTTCAGCCTGATTGGTCAATTCATGTGGGTCGCACTCTAGATCAAACAACTGTTCGGGATCCAAAGAACAACAAATGTATTTCCATTTTCCATGACGAAGGCAGACGAGCGGCGCATAGGATGCCTCAGCAGCATATTCCATCGCAACCGGCTCTTTACGCTCTGCCCCTTTGGCGAGCCCGACCAACGACTGCCCATCAGTCCAAGGAAAAACTTCGGTCATCGAAACACTGGCAAGTTCCGCCAATGTTGGGGTCACATCAATTGTGGATACAGGCGTGTCAATTCGACCGATAGGCAGATCGGGTGACGCAATCATCAAAGGGACCCGAGCAGAGCCTTCATAAAAGCTCATCTTAAACCATAGCCCACGCTCACCCAGCATATCGCCATGGTCAGACACAAATAGGATTGTTGCCTTTTGGCCCGTTGCCTCGAGCGCCTCCATCACTTCGCCGATCTTATCGTCGAGGTATGAAATATTGGCGAAATATGCCCGGCGGGATTTTCGGATATCTTCTTCGGTGATGTCAAACTTGCGCCAGTCATTTGCATCAAAAATGCGCTGCGCGTGAGGATCATGATCCGCATAGTCCATCGCGGGCACTTCTGGCAAAAGATGCTCGCAGTCTTCGTATAGATCCCAGTATTTCTTGCGGGCGACATATGGGTCATGCGGATGAGTGAAGCTTACTGTCAAACACCATGGGCGATCATCATTACCCCGCGCCAGATCATATACCTTCCGTGTAGCGTTATATGCGACTTCATCATCGTATTCCATTTGGTTGGATATCTCGGCTACGCCAGCGCCAGTAACCGAACCCAAATTGTGATACCACCAGTCGATCCGTTCACCGGGTTTGCGGTAATCCGGTGTCCAGCCAAAGTCTGCCGGGTAGATGTCGGTTGTCAGTCGCTCCTCAAAGCCATGCATCTGATCAGGACCAACAAAATGCATCTTGCCAGACAAACAGGTCTGATACCCTGCCCGACGAAGGTGATGGGCATAAGTTGGAATGTCCGAAGCAAATTCCGCCGCATTGTCGTAGACACGGGTTCGACTGGGTAATTGACCCGACATAAAGCTCGCCCGCCCCGGCGCGCATAAGGGAGAGGCAGTGTATGTATTGGCAAAGCGGGTCGAACGCTCTGCAAGCTTCTTTAGGTTTGGCGCATGCAGCCAGTCCGCTGGTCCATCGGGAAACAGCGTTCCGTTCAATTGATCAACCATGAAAATAAGGATATTCGGCGGCGACATAAGACCTCAGCTCTCGTTTTTGTGGACCAGAAACGGTTGGCAAGATCCACATCATATTGAAAATACCTATAATGATGATTACTATGAGCCAATATCATTTGAATTTGTAGGCCAAAAGTGTGATGTCAGGTATTGGAAAAAACTATATCAAACTAGCGGCAAACTCTGCTGATCTATGCGCATTTATGGTGGTTTGCCGCCACGGCCAGTTGTCCTCGGCAGCGAGGGAGATGCAGCTTTCTCAGCCAAGTCTAAGCCAGCGTATCAAGAATCTAGAAACCGCGGTGGGCCGAACGCTCTTCGTTCGGACGTCAAAGGGCGTCGAAACGACCCGTGAAGGTCTTGAGCTGCACCGTCGTATCGCAAAACCACTTAAGCAGGTGGCCGACGGGTACCTCGAATTCTCGGAACGCTCTCTCAGTAACAAGGTACTCATTTCGGTCGATCACGCCTTTGCGTCTTTTTGGCTAGTACCAAGGTTGCCCCGTATGCGAGAGGATCTTGGGGCAATTGATATTTGCGTTCTCTCCTCCCAGGAGCCAAAGGAAAATGCAGGCTCAGATACAGATATTGTCATCCACATGGCAGAGCCCGGTCTCGCGACATCAGGCGATACGTTGTTACTTGCCGAAGAAGTGTCTGCGATTTGCAGTCCGAAGTTCAAACAAGAGCACCCCGACATTAAAAGCCCGGAGGATCTCTCAAAGGACCCAGCTTTTCTGTTGCATTTGAATTCACCTACGACCGATACGCCTTGGTGCAGCTGGCCAGATTGGCTCGCGCATTTCGGCACTCCTACCCGTTTGCTCCGAAAGGAAACAGTCTTTAGCAATTACGAAATGATCGTACAGGCCGCGATCGGCGGTCAGGGCGTTGCTCTCGGCTGGAATGGTCTCATCGACAAACACATTATCGAATTCGAACTAACAAAACTCTTTGCAGAAACTTTGAGCACAGATCGCGGTTACTTTATTCGAAAGATGCAACCCGACCCGTCGGATGCAACGCTCGCGCTCCATGATTGGATAATTCAAGAATTGAGATCCTCTTAAGAAGATTTATCCACATAGACACTCACATATTCATTGTCTGGTCCGATCGCGCTTTTTTCCCCTAAGCGCCAACATGTGCTTCGGCTAGATGCCAAGAACGTGCCTCAAGGCAACTCAAAACATCATCCACAGTGGACTCTTTTCACCCCGCGAAATCGGGTTCACTAACAGCAGCTTTGTTTATGGTGCTATCAAGAAAGCAAGTGTTTTCCCACTGCTTGATTGATGCCAAATACAGTCTTTTACGAAACGAGTAAAATAGAAAGCGGACTTTGCAAAACAGATTGCAACGGCCGCTTGGTCCGCGTTGTGTCAGTTCATGCGCCGTGCTGCGAGGGTCGGCTCATCTTAGACCAGCCGCTCGCGCAACACGCAGCGAACGGCTCTGAAGAGCCCCAGACTTCAATTTTTTCTGCAATACAGCAAATGTCCGCTCTACGGTTTCAAGCCTTATCAGCTCTAATCGAGCGGCGCATGAAGCCTCGTGCGATTGGTTACAATCCCACCCCGGTTCCCTATTTCGGTTTTGCCATAGCGTTCCTTGAAGGATTCTGGCAATGGACGATCCCCTTCAATCGACAACCACAGACGCATCAGGTGGCGTCGTTGGCTTTGGTCTGGCCAATCGAGGAACCCCGTGCGGTCGTGCAGCTGAGAGTGGTTATAAACGAACTGCATGTCCCCAGGCTGCAACTGCATGCCAAAACAAAGTTCAGGGGCGTTCGCCAAGGCGTCGAACATGTCCAACGCTTCAACGTGCTGTGGGGTTAGCGGCATCGCGCCTTCAAACCGTTGGGCGCTGTCGATATATTGGCGTTGATAGAAAACAGTCAGATAGCCCTCAAACCAGCTTAGTACTGGGATTTCCATGTAAGGTTTGGCTCCATCTGGAATCTCGCCACGGCGGTCCGTTGCAATCGGATCAAACAGTTTTTCCAGCAAATCGGGGCGTTCTTGTTTCATCCGGTTATAGATCGTTTCCGCGCTCACCAGCAGTGATTTCCCACCCTCCTTCGCTTCGCGGATGCACAGTAACCCGACAACATCTGCACTATCAGTGTGAAATGTCTGACGTTCGCAGGTCTGATAAATACGACTGTTGGGATCATTCGCATCAGCGCCAATGTCGCGCACGTGACCTAGGATATGCCCATCTGCGTTTTGGGATCGGGCGCTGCCGATATGGGCACCAATGCCGCAAAAGATCGTGGCGGCGAATGCTTGTGAATAGGTGTTGATCGGCAGGCCGCGCAAGACTTCAAGCCCAACGCCAGAAAGCAAGGTTTGCTTGAGCCCTGCGATATGCTCACCGAATGTGGCCAGAGGGAAAGTTTCTTTGCTGATCTCACCGACATCAATTCCAAGACTTTGAAAATGGGTTGCGGCGGCTTCAAGATCGCGCACATCGTCCGTCGTAAGTTGATAGAGCCACGCATCGGGATTGCGCGCCATGTCAGTTCCCAACCATGCCGAAGGCTTTGTTATGACATTTGGAAGTGGATCATTCTGGATTGTTTGGTCTGACATATCTAACCCTTTGTTCAGCAGCTGATATTGCTCTAATTGCATTGTGAAGCAAAATAAAATGAGTTTTAGTCATACTCTATGATGACCGAACCCTCCCTTGTTGTGTTACGTGCTTTGCAAAGCATTCGTGAGACCGGCAGCGTCTCGAAGACAGCGCATGCGCTCGGTGTGACGCAGTCCGCGATTAGCCGCTCGATTAGTAAATATGAGAAAGCGATTGGATTGCAGGTGCTGCGACGCGATGCGCGACCCTTAAATCTAACCGAAGAAGGTCTATTGGTGGTCGCCCATGCTGCTGAAATAGATCGATCGATCCGGACGTTGGACGACCGCCTTAGGGCCCTAAGGCAGGGCAAGGAAGGCGTCGTTAGGATTGGGTCGTTTGGGTCATCGGCGACCTCACGCATCTTGCCCGCACTCCTGACCAAATTTGCAAAACGCTACCCCGGAATATCGGTGAGCATTGTGGAAGGTTCGGACGAAAGAACCCGCGAAGACTTGCTTCAGGGCAACGTCGATGTTGCTGTGCTTGGCGATCCTGTTGAGGACGTCGATGCGATCCCGATCGCAACAGATGAACTCGTAGCCTTGATGCCTGAGGGTTCAGCTCTCTGTGCAAGGTCATACATTTCGCCCCCTGATCTCGATAGCATGCCATTTGTTATGACATTGGCGGGTAGTGAGCCCATTATTCTGGGCTGGTTCAAAGACGCAGGGACCTCTCCAAATATCAAGCATCGCATACAGCAAACACATTCGATCCTCTCACTTGTTCGCGCAGGAATGGGCGTCGCGGTTGTCACGTCGCTTTCGTTACCCGACAGCCATCCAGACATCACAATCAAGCCCTTGCGACCGACGACGAAGCGACAAATTTATGTCGTGAAAAAGGCGGCCCCCCCTAATTCCAAAGCCGTGGATATTTTTTGGGACTTTCTAGACCGAACGATCCGTGAAGAAGGTGTCTTGTAACAGATAAACTCGCAATGCAGCTAAGTCATTGGGGTGAAACACGGCAGGTTTTTCGAACGGAAAGCGGCCATTCTCAAAACCTCAGCGAACGGCAGCTTAGTCCCGCGTTGTGTGAGTTCAGGCGTGCCGCAGCGAAGGTCGGCTATGGCCCCTGCCCCAGTTTCATCATTGAAGGACTCCGACATTGAAAATTTTGGTGCATCGGATACCTGCGCGTGGCGCGTTTCTTCGAGCGCCCCATCGGCGCAATGCGGTGAATAGATCAATCTACCCTGAGTAATCGCAGTATCACGAGCGGTTATTTCTTCAATTTGCCATTTGCTGAACGAAACGACCGTACTCCTGACTGACCTCGTGGGCCTCGGTGAACGCTCGCGCGCGCTCACCTTCCATGCAACGGAAATAGTCCTGAACATCAGAAATGTATGTTTCAAAATCTTGGCGGATCAGGTCTTCGTACTCCTTCGCGGCGGCTGGATCGCTTGGAACGAAAGGTCTGGATGGTGCCAAACAGGTCTCTGCCTGCACCGATGACGCCACAAAAACAAACCATACTATAAGAACGTATCTGATGTTCCGTGACGTTGACATGATGCTAGCACCCCTAAGCAGCTTGGAAAAATCCAATTCAATGCGTATTGATGTTTTATACGAAGAAGTTCGTCAGGTTACAATATTATAACTTGATGCACTCTTTATAATATTGTATTGCAGTGGAGCCTGAGAAGGGTTCCGCTGCTGCTATCTAAGGAAGGCCGCAAAAGTGGAGAAAGATATAACCAAAGAAGCTCCGAATGTGGTCACAGAAATTCACTTCAAGACCCTCATGCACAGTGGGTATCAAGCGGAGGTTGTTTGCAGGACAACCGCAACCAAGAAGGCAGCGGTGTGGTACGGCATTTGGATTATCCGCGTCGTTAACAAAGAACGAACCTACGAAAAGTTGCTTGTTCCCGCCCGTAAGAAATTGGGTGACGACGACGAAATTGCCGTTCGTACATTCAAGACAGCTAACGGCCTTATCTCCTTCCTTGAGAGTATGGGCTTCCCGCAAATCAACATTCCGATGGTTGAAGGCGGTCGAACTACACACGTCTTACCGGACGAGCTTTTGGAGGGTCGCAACAGCTAGTGTTGCTGCTCTAACCCTCGCCAACACCCCAGCCTTCTCGCAAAGTATGGTGTTGGTAATGAATGGCGACGGTTCACTTTCAGAATCGTCTTCCCAAGAAAATTTCACTCGAAACTACAACGATGGCGTGGGGCAAGGCTCTGCTGCCGACGGGTTGCAGCTTTTCGGCCAACAGGTAGATGAACCGGATCAGGCCGCAACCACCGATGGTTTTCGCGTAGCGACTGTTGCCCCAAGAGGTGCCGTTCCTCGCCCTGAAATTCTCCAAGCAATCGACGCAACCGCCATGCGGTATGCAAGTCACCCTGCCCTACGGCGGGCTGGTCTTTCGGTTACAGAATGGCGGCTGTTGTTCCGCTCAAACATTGAAATTGAAAGTGGTTACAACACCAACGTCCGCAGTTCTGTCGGTGCGATTGGGTTGGGGCAGCTTATGCCAGAAACAGCGCGTGATCTGAATGTTGATCCCCACAACTGGCAACAAAATCTCGATGGCTCGGCTCGGTATCTCCTGATGATGCTGGTCCAGTTCGGGGATGCTCAACTTGCATTGGCAGCTTACAACGCTGGCCCCAATGCCGTGGAGCAGTACGCGGGTATTCCTCCCTACAGGGAAACCCAAAACCACGTCAGCCGTGTGCTGGCTGTTTTCAACAGGCTAGAGGGAGAAAACTCATGAAGCCAACAACGACCAATATGGTGACACTCTGCGGCGTGTTCCTGATGCTGGCACAACCGGCGTTGGCACAATCCATCGACCTGTCGCCAGTACAAAACGTCCTCCAAGGCATCGTTGACGCGATTACCGGCCCGCTCGGCATCGTGATAGGCACACTCGCTTTGATCGGCGTGTTTCTGTCGTGGCTCTTTGGCATCCTCGATTTCCGTCAGGCCCTTTGGGTCATTATCGGGATCGCGGGCATCGCTGCTGCACCAACAATCGTAGCTGCAATCTGGACCACGTAAGGAACTCTACGAATGTCAGAACAGTCACCACTTTTTCTGGGCCTCATACGACCTCCCAAATTGCTGGGCTTGCCCATCATGTATGCGATGGTCTGGTTATTTGGCACTGTTCTGGTGTTCCTATGGGTGCAACATTGGGCGATCGCGCTGGTTGGCGTGATCGCCTACCCAATGCTGTGGAAAGCCGCCGATTGGGACCCGAATTTTCTCGACGTTGTAGCGACCACTCTCCAAGAGACACCGCCAACAGCGAATCGCAAAATTCATGGGGGTGATAGCTATGCCTCTTGAGAATGGTCTTGATCCGCTTTCACTGCTGCCAACATGGGTAGCGAAAGAAAAAGACCTCGCACACATGCTGCCATATGTCAGTCTTGTAAATGACCAGACGATACGGACACGGGGCAATGAGTTGTTCCAGTGTATCCGTCTTGGTGGCATCAACAGCTTTACCAAGGATGATGAAGAACTCGACAAGGTGCGCCGTCTGTTTGCTGCGATTGTAGCTCAGATCGGACAAGACTTTGCGTTCTATGTCCACAAGGTTTCTAAGGCGATTAACCACAATTTGCCACCAGTGGAGGGGGACGACTTCGCCGCCGCTGTCGATGCAAAATGGAGAGCTTCACTTGAGGGATATGGGATGCGGGATAAAACCCTCACCTTGACTGTCATCAACCGTCCTCCTGCTAGTTCCAAAATTCCATTCAAGCGGAAAAAATCTATCGAACAACTAGCAAAGCGAACAGAAAAGCGCCTTCGTGCGCTCGGTGAAGTCGTTGGATTTATCAGATCGACGTTTGCGGATATGTCGCCACGATTGCTTGAAGCGTCCAATGGCGAACTCTTGGGCTTCCTCGGCGGTCTTAATACCGGTCAAGAATTGCCGCTCTATCAAGGCTCAAAATATGGTTATCTGTCGCAGGACGTCGCCAATACCCGCGTCACATTCAAAGGGGCGAATTTCGAACTTTCTGATGGGAATGCGGGCAAGCGTCTCGGTACGACCTTTGCGGTAAAGAACTACCCAGAGAAGACGACATGCACGATGTTCGATGAGCTCAACTTGCCAGTTGATATGGTCATTACGCACTCGTTCACACCGATTAACAGCAACATCATGTCGGAGCGCATCAAAAAGCAACAACGTCTGATGCGTGCTGCTGACGATGGCGCAATTTCACTGTTGGAAAACCTCGCATTTGCTCGTGATGATCTTGAAAGCCGACGCCTTAGCTTTGGAGATCACCACATGACCGTAACGGTGTTTGCAAACACCGCTGCTGACTTAGATGATCTGTCCGGTGAAATTCGTAACAGCGCGGCTACACAGGGCGTCAAGCTGGTGAACGAAGGCTTTGCTGCCCGTACTCACTACTTCGCACAGCACCCTGGCAATGCTCCAAAACGAAGCCGAAGGGCCGCTGTTACCAACATCAACTTTGCTGACTTCGCGGCATTCCATCGGACACCTATGGGTAAGCGCGGGCATCAAGTTCCGTGGGGCAAGCCGATCACTATGTTGCCGACACCGGAGCGCTCCGGCTTTTTGTTCAACTATCACGAACAAGGGTCGCCAGATGCGGAACCGACCAACGGACACACTTTGCTCTTGGGCCGTCAAGGTTCTGGTAAATCGGTTCTTTCGGCATTCTTCGCAACCCAAGCCCGCCGCGCCGGTGTTCGGGTGTTTTGCCTTGATTACCGTCTTGGGATGGAAATGGCTGTACGAGCCAACGGTGGGTCATATTCATCCATCAAAGCGGGTGAGCCAACGGGTCTGAACCCGCTGTGGACGGAGACAGATGTTTCAGGGCAAGCATGGCTTAATGAATGGATTGAATCGCTATTTCTTCGTCCAGACAAACCGTTAACACCCCTTCAACGCTCAAAACTGCAAGACGTCATTCGCCAGAATAGTGAAGCGGCTGACCCTTCCTTGCGGAATTGGAAAAGTGTCGCATCCCTCTTTGCTTCTACGGATGATGATGGCGACTTGCAGCAACGTGCGCTCGAATGGGCGGCGGATGGCCGCTATGGGTGGATTTTCGGTCAAACACTCGAAGACTCCTTCTCGCTTGAAGGTGATTTCATTGGCTTTGATCTGACGGGCATTTTGGACAACGCAGGCGAGACAGAGCGGATGGCCGTCCTGTCGTATCTTTTCCGCCGGATTGAGCGGGTTCTCGAAGACAGAAAGCCCACACTGATCATCGTTGATGAGACGTGGAAAGCTTTAGACAATCACTATTTCGAGGCCAAACTCGCAAGTTGGTTGTTCTCAGTCCGTAAGCAAAATGCAGTCGTTGTGATGATGACGCAATTTGCTAGCCAGCTTGAGAAAACACGGACAGGCAAGACGATTGTTGAAGCCGTCCCGACACAAGTTTTGCTGCCTAACATCAAGGCCAAAGCATCTGATTTCGACATGCTCAACCTTCAAGATAAAGAACTCGACGTTCTGCTAAATACCGCCAGCACTTCACGTCTGGGCCTTGTGCGGGACGATCAAGGGTCCGTTGTCGTCAACGCCGACCTAAGCGCCCTTGGGCCATTACTAACCATCCTCGGTGGGATGGATAAAGGTGAACAGTTGGTGGGTGCCGATTACCGCCAACGCCCAGATTTCTGGAGAGTAGAATGAAACTGACTTCATTGATGATCTTGGCCGTGCTCGGCCTTACTGCCTGCGGCGACTATCAAGGGCTGCAAGCGAATTGTTTTGACGGTGGGAATAACGCCGCAAGCAACACAGCTGTTGTTACCCGTTCGGCCAACAACAGCTTAAATTTCCTCCCGCAGAGCGGCGATCGGGTTTCAACGTCAACTGCGCCTGTCTCCGACTGCACGTTCACCGCCCTTGGCGGTCCCGGTGGTGCGGAGGTCGAATAATGCGTTCAACCCTTTCATTGACGGCGATTGGCTTGATCTGGGCAACGTCCTCGCTCGGCCAAGGTGTGCCTACGGTTGATAGGGGCCTGATAATCAGGAATGAAGCCGCAAACCTCCGTCGTGAAGCTGACTTAGCGCAACAGGCACAAAAACTATCGACGGCGGAAGCTATCGCCGCGATTGAGGTAGAACAGCTCGACGTATTGCAACAAATTCTGGATGCTCAATCCAGTTTTGGTGGTCAGAACATATCGGGCATGGTGCAAGGTCTTGAAGATGGCGCACTGCCTGAACAATCGGCTGATGTGTTGTATTCACCAACGGACAGTAACCCCGGCGGCGATCAGATGTTTGGGGATGCGAACCTCAATATTGAACAGCTAATCATCCGTGTGGCGCAAGAAACCCACGGATTGAATGGCATAAGCCAAGCGGGTCTTTCGGTTGTTCAATGGCGTTGCCTCCTTCAAGCTCTAATTTGGCAAGAAAGCCGGTTCACGATTGGCGCTCGTTCGCCTGTCGGTGCGTTCGGATTGACACAAATCATGCCACCTACTGCCGGTGATCTGGGTATCTATCCAGCATATTACGATAGTCCGTACTTGCAGGTCGAGGGTGGCGCACGATACCTCGCACAAATGCTGCGCATGTTTGATGGAAATATCATCCATGCTCTCGCTGCCTACAATGCGGGGCCAGGGAATGTGCAAAACTACGGTGGTGTTCCTCCGTTCAAAGAAACCCAGCATTATGTGCAGGTTATTCCCACAAAATATAACGAATACCTGACCCGTGTTGGCGGCATTGATGCCCTAGGCACGATTGATCCGGCATTATTGGCAAACTCGAACCTCTCAATTTCGGGCAGTGGTGCGAGCTTTTATGCCAATAGCTCAATGCAAAATGTTGAAGCTGCGGCGCTCCGCATCCGCAACATTGTTCAACGGATTGGTCAAACGCAGGACATTCAAGAGTCGATGGCTCTGAACACGTATGCGCGGGCCGAACTGGTGCGCCTCGTAGCTGTCCTTACCCGTCTCAAAGCTGCCCGAACTCGCCCCTTGAGCGACGCGCAAATGGCTATGGCCGCTGCGCAGCTACAAGAAAATCAATTCATGGACTTCACATTGGAGGATCTCGACTAATGGAAAAATTTACTAAAACACGGAAAATCTTAGGCCGTACAATCACAGCAACAATGATTGGTGCCAGCGCCTTGGTTGTGGCCCCTGCCCTAGTCGGTGGTGCTGCTGCATTTGCTCAAGGTGTCCCGACTGTTGACGTTCAAAACATCGCCCAAGAGATTAACCAGCTTCGTCAAATGATTGAAGACGAAGTGCTGCAAAACGAACAGTTGCAGCAAGCATTGGCACAGTTGGATACCTTGCGCGATCAGTATGCCCAACTTCAAGAAACGTATGCCGCCCTGACTGGTTTAATGGAACTGCCGGAAATCATCACAACGCGGTTTGAAGACGAACTCAACGGTGTCTTGGATCAAGAATTTGGCGACATTCTTGGCACGATTGATGCGATCAAAAACGGCGATTGGTC
>Ga0316204_10006973_pt1 | contig 16911 bp, 16 predicted proteins | sample 6monrhotite_MG_2_FD_205661 | JGI IMG/M metagenome (GOLD analysis project Ga0316204, IMG submission 205661) | Microbial mat bacterial communities from mineral coupon in-situ incubated in ocean water Damariscotta River, Maine, United States -... | ecosystem: Environmental > Aquatic > Marine >... | reverse complement strand
CCGTAAATAGGCGAGCTTCATCCCATAGCTCTGCATCAATAAATGTTTGTAATGTTTGAGCTCCTCCTTCAATTAGGACACTTTGTATTTGATTTGCATGTAAAAGGGAACAAATTTGTGACGCAAGGTCCGGGGTAAAATCAATTACTTCAAAATGCGTTTTAGTGTAGGTGTTTACGACAGGTTTCGTTTGAGTGATGATAATGGTTTGGACAGAATCATCCAGAACATGATGCTCGGGGGTTATCTCTAAGTTCTTGTCTATAAGTATTCTTATCGGGGATTTTCCTTTCCATAATCGGGCAGTTAGCTTCGGGTTATCAGCTAATACAGTACCTGAGCCAACCATAATAGCTTGCTCTTCACTTCTCCATTGATGCACTTTTTGTCTGGAATAGGGGTTCGTTATCCAATAAGGCTCAGCGGCAGCACTCCTTTTTTCCTTGTTAGGTGCTATATATCCATCTAATGTTTCTGCCCATTTTAGGATAATATAGGGTCTATTTTTCTCCTGCATCGTCAGAAAACGTTTATGATGTTTCCTTACTTCTTTTTCCAATACCGGATAAATTACTTCGCAGCCTGCAGCGGTAAGTCTTTCAATTCCACGACCACTTACTTTCTCATTGGGATCTGCAATACCAATGACCACCTTTGGAATGTTGTATTTTATAATTAAATCGGCACAAGGAGGTGTTTTTCCATGGTGTGCACAAGGCTCTAACGTAACGTATAATACTGCCTCTTTCAGTAGGTCTTTGTTGACCACTGCATTAATGGCATTAACTTCAGCATGTGGCCCACCAAATGCGCTGGTAAAACCTTCACCTATTATATTTCCATCATAGACAATAACACATCCCACCATAGGGTTTGGGGCTGTGATTCCCAGGCCGTTTTTCCCCAGGTGAATACATCTCAAAATGTATTTTTCATGTATCTTCACACCACAAAAATAGCATATTCAAAATGAATGCAGACGTACCCTTTATTCGCGAAAATAAACTGTCGGATAATGAGCAAATTGTAACTATAGTTGGTGCTATATATAATTGAAGTACCATATAAGGTAGGATTAATGAACATGTTATGCATTTAAAGGAAATTAAAGAAAGTTTTCATTCGGAATTAGATGGGCAATATGGAAGGGACGAAGTGAGCCACTTTTTCTATCTTTTTATGGAGGAGTATCTCAATTTGGAACGATTTGCCATGGTATTAGATCCGGATATTATAATAACTAAGGATCAGGAACAACCTTTTTTTTATGGATTATCTGAACTAAAACTTGGCCGCCCAATTCAGTATATTTTTGGTAAGACTTCTTTTATGGACATGGAATTTGATGTAAACGAGCATGTTTTGATCCCAAGACCAGAAACCGAGGAACTCGTGCAATGGATCATTAGTGATTATAAAGCTACGCAAGACAAGGTTAAGATATTAGATATAGGAACGGGTAGTGGGTGTATTGCCATAGCTCTTGCCAAGAATTTACCAAAAACAAACGTACAAGGAATAGATATTTCAGAAAATGCGTTACAAGTAGCCGTATCTAATGCTAAAAAAAATAACTCAGTAGTTTCTTTTTACCGGGAAGATATGCGTCATATGAAATTAAAGGAGACAGCGTATACTATTATGGTATCTAATCCACCTTATGTGATGGAGAAAGAAAAAGCTGCCATGCAAAAGAATGTAACCGATTACGAGCCGAAAGGTGCGCTTTACGTTCCGGACTCCGATCCCTTGCTATTTTATAAGCACGTAGTTGAAATAGCTAAAACTGGTTTAAAAAATGGAGGGTGCTTATATTTGGAGATAAACCAAGATATGGGAGAAGATATTAAAAGGCTTTTAGAAGATGCAAATTTTTCACAAATTGAGCTTAGAAAAGACATATTTGCTAAAGACCGCCTGGTAAAGGGTATTTGGAATAAATTATAAGAATTAATAGATAACGGACCTAATGGACGCGCAACAGCAGATTAATCTTCTTCGTAAAGAATTACACGATCATAATTATCGCTACTACATATTAGATGATCCTATTATTTCCGATTATGAATTCGATAGGAAGCTTAAGGAGTTACAAGCTTTGGAAACTGCACATCCCGAGTATTTTGATGATACATCACCAACCATGAGGGTGGGAGGTGCCGTTACTAAAAACTTTAATACGGTTGCACATGAACAACGAATGTATTCTTTGGACAATTCGTATTCTAAGGAGGAATTATTGGAATGGGAAAAAAGGGTACAGCGTATTTTGGGAGATGTAGCTGTTACATATACCTGTGAACTTAAATACGATGGCGCTTCCATTAATCTAACCTATGAGAATGGCCATCTTACAAAAGCCCTAACACGTGGTGATGGTTTTCAGGGTGATGAAGTAACCTCCAATGTAAAAACTATTAGATCTGTACCCCTTCAGTTGCGTGGAGATCATCCGAATAAATTTGATATCCGCGGGGAAATTATTTTACCCTTAGACGGATTCAATAAAATGAATGAAGAACGTATTGAGAATGGCGAGGATCCTTACATGAATCCAAGAAATACGGCATCCGGGAGTTTGAAATTGCAAGACAGTGGTCTGGTTGCAGAAAGACCGTTAGATTGTCTTTTGTATGCCATTGTGGGAAAGAATCTTCCGGCCAGGTCACATTATGAATTGATAGAGAAAGCCAGAAGTTGGGGATTTAAAATTCCTACCGAAGCCACATTGTGTAAAAATACCGACGAGGTAATGCAGTTTTTGGAATACTGGGATCTTCATAGGCACGAATTACCTTATGAGACGGATGGTGTTGTTGTAAAAGTAAACGATTTACAACAGCAAGAGGAATTGGGGTATACCGCTAAATCACCTCGTTGGGCATTGGCTTATAAGTTTAAAACAGAACAGGCTGTAACTGTACTTGAGGAAATTACCTATCAGGTAGGTCGGACCGGTGCCATTACCCCGGTGGCCAACCTCACGCCTGTGTTATTAGCTGGCACTACTGTGAAACGTGCTTCCCTGCACAATGCAGATCAGATTGCTAAATTGGATATTCGTGTTGGGGATACGGTGTTTGTAGAAAAAGGGGGAGAGATTATTCCTAAAATTGTTGGGGTAGATTTGGCTTTGCGGCATGCCGATTCAGTACCGACGCATTATATTACAGCGTGTCCGGAATGTGGAACCTTACTGCAGAGACAACTAGGGGAAGCGCAACATTTTTGTCCAAATTATGCGGGTTGTCCCCCCCAAATTACGGGGCGTATACAACATTTTATTTCCAGGAAAGCTATGGACATTGAAGGCATTGGAAGTGAAACGGTTGAGCTGCTATTCCAAGAAGGACTCATAGAAAACTACGCAGATTTGTATTCATTAACAAAAGAGCAAGTGATTCCCCTGGAGCGAATGGCAGAAAAATCTGCTGAAAACCTGGTACAAGGAATTGCGGCCTCGGTAAACATACCTTTTGAACGGGTTCTTTTTGGATTAGGTATTCGATTTGTAGGAGAAACAGTGGCCAAGGTTTTAGCCAAAGCCTATAAAAACATTGATGCTCTTATGGCTGCTAGTGCAGAAGAGCTGACCAAAGTGAACGAAATAGGGGATCGTATAGCAGCTAGCGTCGTTGCTTTTTTTAATGATGACCTCAACAAGGAAATAATTGAAAAGTTACGATCCTATGGATTACAATTTTCACTCACTGCTGAACAATTGGAAAACCAATCGGATACCTTACAGGGCAAAACGTTTGTTGTGTCGGGAGTTTTTGAAAAATTGGAACGCACAGAACTTAAAAAGCTTATTGAGGATAATGGGGGAAAAGTAAGTTCCTCTATTTCTTCCAAAACGTCCTATTTGGTGGCCGGAGCAAATATGGGGCCCAGTAAGAAAACGAAAGCAGAGACCTTAGGAGTTCCTATTATTTCGGAAGATGATTTCTTGGGACTGGTTAACTAGTGGAAACTGATTAAATTGGTCATTTGAGATGGATTACCCTATAAATTATAAGACTTTTTTAACCCTTGTTCAGAAGACAGATCATCCACCAGTTAATTGGTCCGATGAACTTTGCTCTCTATGGTGGGAAGCCAAAGGAAATTGGGATAAAGCGCATAACTGTATAGATACTTTAGAAACGCCAGTAGCAAATCGCATCCATGCGTATTTACACCGCAAGGAAGGAGACGACTGGAACGCTGGTTATTGGTACGGTATGGCCAACCAGTTGATGCCCACAACTAGTTTGGAGGAAGAATTTATTCAAATAGTAAATGATATTCTGGGAAACCATTAAGCCTTCAATACAATCCGATATCTTGCCTTTCCTTTTTCAAGATGTTCCATTGCCTCGTTTACCTTAGCCAAGGGAAATTCTTCTACAACAGGGTAGATATCATGACGCACGCAGAAGTCTAACATCGTAGCGGTAAGTGCCGGACTGCCCAGTGGACTTCCGGCAACAGATTTTTCCCCCATGAGCAAGGAGAACGCAGGGATGGCCATAGGCTCCAAAACAGCTCCAACATTATGAAAACGACCTTTAGGGGCAAGTACTCCCAGATACGAATCCCAATTGAGCGTAACATTTGTCGTATTTAAAATAAAATTCAAGGATCCTCTAATACTTTCTAATTCTTCAGGATCTCTGGAATTTATTACCTTATCGGCTCCCATTGCAAGGATATGGTTTTTTTTATCAGGAGTAGAGCTAAAAGCAATTACTTCGCACCCCCATTTCTTTAAAAATTTTAACGCCATATGTCCAAGACCGCCAATTCCAATAACGCCCACTTTATCGGTTGGTTGTACACCTGCCAAAATAATCGGATTAAAAACTGTAATTCCACCACATAAGAGAGGACCTGCTTTGGCCATGTCTATGTTTTTTGGTAAAGGTAAGGTCCAGGACCAGTGTGCTCTTACGTTATCTGCAAAGCCACCGTGTCTTCCCACAATGGTCGATTCGAGATTATAGCAGAGATGGTGCTCCCCGGCCATACATTGTTCACAATGCATACATGAGGCCGAATTCCAACCTAATCCAACTTTATCACCTACCTGTACTTTAACCACTTGGCCACCAACCGCAATAACTTCACCCACTATTTCATGACCTGGCACAAACGGATACCGTGTCATGCCCCATTCATTATTTAACATGCTCAAGTCCGAGTGACAAATGCCACAGTAGTGCACTTTAATATCTACTTCTTCACTGCCTAGAGCATCAAGTTCATACGTAAATGGTTTAAGAGGACTTGCAGCCTTTTCAGCGGCAAAAGCGTTTACTGTGGTCATAGAAAATATTTTGAGTTAGTAAAATTGATTATAAATATAAGGTATAATAACTGCTCCATCCAACCAGTGAACAAAGTCATTAGAGATTACCTTATGATACAATTGTGTAGTTGGGGACTATAGATCTTTTTAAACGGTAATGGAAACTCCATCAGCAGAACTTTTTTTATGAGCATCAAAATAAAAATCTATTCTGCCAAGATTTATACCATAACATCCTACCTGATTTATAAGTACCGGGGCATCCTTTCTATTCCGTCGAATCACTGGTTTATCTAGAAAGGTATGGGTATGTCCTCCAATGATCAGATCTATATCCTCGGTACTGGTAGCTAACGTGGTATCACTGGCCTTTTGCGGGTCGTTTTTATAATCGAATCCAAGATGCGACAGACAGATCACCAAATCGCATTGCTGTTCTTCTTTCAAAATACGGCTCATGTCTTGTGCAATTTCAATAGGATTTAAATAAACGGTCTCTTTATATAACTTCTTGGTAACCAGTCCCTTCAATTCAATTCCCAAACCAAAAATGCCTATTTTAATACCATCTACAGTGTATATTTTATAAGGTTCTACAAAACCATCCATCACCGTATTTGAAAAATCATAGTTTGCAGATAAGATATCAAATTTAGCATGAGGCAGTTGAGCCAATAATCCATCTACACCATTGTCGAAATCATGATTTCCCAGCGTGGCAGCATCATATTTCAGCATGCTCATTAATTTGAATTCCAATTCACCTCCATAGAAATTAAAGTATGGAGTCCCCTGAAAAATATCTCCTGCATCCAACAATAAGGTGTTGGGATTTTCATTTCGAATTTGCGACACTAAAGAAGCTCTGCGTGCCACCCCGCCCAGATTGGGAAATGAAGAATGATCTTTTGGAAAATTATCTATATGACTATGCACATCATTGGTATGCAAGATGGTAATATGTTTTTTGTAGGAACTTGCACAGCCGATTAGAGAACTCCCGGCTACTCCTAGATACCCTGTCCCGGCTAGAGTTGTACTAATAAAATTTCTTCTTTTCATTTCGGGTCAAGTTTTATGAATCGATCATCGACAGATGCTTTAATGGTGTCGTTCTTTTTAAAGTAATCGATCATTGCATTTCTGTAGCGATAGTCTAAATCTGTAACACTTAGCGGATTTTTTAAAAAATCCATGCCACCACCACCATCTAATAAATAATCTATGGTAGCCACAAAATAGGATTTGTTCTCATCGAAAGGTTTTCCCTGTATAGAAACTGATTTCAGGGAACCATTGTTATTTAGAAGAATTTGAATACCACTAATAGGCTGAGGTCTTTTAGAATTAATAAGATAATTTACCAGTTCCCGTACTGCATTGCCTTGTAGTTCCGCCACAACAATCATATTCTCGAAAGGCATTACCTCATAGGCTGTTCTGGACGTAACGTTCCCTTTGGAAATAATACTTCGTATTCCACCATAGTTCAGCAGTGCAAAATCTATGTTATTTCCTGTTCTGGTATTAAATATGGGAGTAGATTCTTGTATAAGGATATCTGCGAGTAAATTGCCTTCAGAGGAATTATAGACTCCGTCGTTCTTAGTAATTACAGAAGGGGCAAAGGCTAAGGTGCTATCTAAGACTTCATTTATTCTATTTCTGTAAGGAATGACATAGGCTTCGATAGAATCAGTAGCTTCAGTTTCCTGATTAATTGGAAGGAGCGATCCCTTAATTTCAACCAGAGTGGAAGGTTCTGTTTTACAAGACGAAAACAGCGCCAATGTTATAAATACAACAAAATGTTTTATATTTAAACGAATCATCCTAGGTATCTTAGCTTCGTAAATGGAGGGAATAATAGTTACCTTTGTAAAAAGGTAAATATACATGTTTTTAAAGGGACTTAAAGACAAATTAAAGCATAAATCCGGGGTTAAATTCTTAAAAAATGAATTAAAGAATGCCTCACAGTATAAAAATTCCAGAAAAGGAATTAAAAGTATTGGGATTATAGTGGATCTAGATAATTTTCAAAATTCAGAAGCTTTTTCCCAACTAATAGATGATTTTAAACTGCGTTATAGCGCTATTAAAGTTATAGGGTACAGAGGTTTTTATGATAAAAATTCCCCGTATGCTACCCCTGTTTTTTCTGATAAAGATTTGGGATGGGGTGGTGACATTGAGAATAGTTATGCGTTAGAATTTCTTACTAAGGAATACGATTTGTTGATTAATTATTACACACAAGACAACTTAATGATGCAATTGATGACGGTTAAAACCAAAGCGCGCATAAAGGTAGGTTTTGATGAAGTTGACAAAGATCTGAATGATTTAATATTACAAACATCGTTTAAAGATTTTAAGACTTTTAAAACTGAATTAAAAAAATATTTAACTGTAATGAACGAGCTGTAATTATGGAGAGATTATATGGCACTGGAGTTGCATTGGTTACACCATTTAAGGGTGATAAAACGGTAGATGTAGACGCCTTAAAGCAAATTGTTAGGTATTGTATAGAAGGAGGAGTGGACTATTTGGTGGTTTTAGGAACCACCGGGGAATCTGTTACGCTGGGAAAGTCCGAAAAACAATTAGTTATTAAGACAGTTGTGCAAGAAAATGCAGGTGCCTTACCTCTAGTAATTGGTATTGGCGGTAACCATACATTACAAATTGCAGAAGAATTAAAGCATGCTAATTTGGACGATTTCGATGCGATTCTGTCGGTATCTCCTTATTATAATAAGCCTACACAAGAAGGCATTTATTTACATTACAAAGAGTTGGCAAAGGTTGCTCCAAAACCATTAATTCTTTATAACGTACCGGGCAGAACAGGAAGTAATATGCTTCCTGAAACAGTCGCAAGATTAGCCAAAGAATGTGATAACATCATTGCTATTAAGGAAGCTTCAGGAGATATGGATCAGGTAAAGCAACTTCTGAGAGTATGCCCTGAAGATTTTTATGTTATTTCCGGAGACGACTTTACCGCACTGCCTACGGTAACGGAAGGTGGTATTGGGGTTATCTCTGTTTTGGGTCAAGGGTTGCCTGTGGAGTTTAGCAAGATGATTCGCCTTGGTCTTAATGGTGAAGATGAGGAGGCCTACGAGCTTCATCGAGCTTTACTTCCTGGCATGAAACTTATTTTTGAAGAAGGGAACCCGGCAGGAATTAAGGCTATTTTTGAAAACCTTGGTTTGTGTAGCGATTTGGTTCGACTTCCATTGGTTGAAGCTTCAAAAGATCTTAAAACAAGACTGGCAGCTTTTGTAAAGGCTTTTGTCATTCCTATTTAGGAAGAAATATAATCGTTAAAACTTCCCTAAAAGGGCTATTTGGTCCCATAAAACGTCCTATTTTCGTTCAAAAGAATTTGTTTTTTATTCCAGTAAGAATCCCTAATTTTGCAGAATGTTTTTAAAAATGAGGCAGTTAATACTTGCAGCGGTCGTTTTACTTTTAATGGTTTCATGTAATGAGTACCAAAAAGTACTTAAAAATGAGGACGTTAAGGCTAAATATGATCTGGCGGAAAAGTACTATGATGCAGGAGACTATAAAAGAGCGAATCAGCTATTTGAACAGATTGCTCCAAAATATGTAGGGAAACCGCAAGGAGAACGAGTACTCTTTTTTTTAGCAGACACTTATTTTAAGATAAAGGATTACAATTTCGCAGGGTATCAGTTCGAACGTTTTTTAAAATCGTATCCTAAGAGTGATAAGGCAGCAGAGGCATCTTTTTCAGGCGCAAAAAGTTTTTATATGCTTTCTCCAAGATATTCCTTAGATCAGACAGACACTGACAAGGCTCTGGCTAAACTACAGCTTTTTATTAATGCCTATCCAGACTCAGAATTTCTATCTGAGGCCAATAGTATGGCGAAGGAACTAACTACAAAAAAGGAGAAGAAGGCCTTTGAAATAGCCAAACAATTTACAAAACTTGGAAACTCGTACATATTGGATTACAGTATTTCTGCGTTGTCCACATTAGACAACTTCATATCCGATTTTCCTGGAACCATTTACAGGGAAGAGGCATTGTATCTAAAGATAGTTGCAACAACCAACTTGGCCCTTAACAGTACAGAAAATAGAAAAGAAGAGCGTTTGCAAGATGCTGCCACAGCCTATAAAAATTTACTTAAGTACTATCCTAAAACAACCTTTTTAAAGGATGCAGATGATTTAGTAGAAAAGGTAAATAAAGAATTAGAACGTTATTCAGAACAAGAAAAATTATCGAAATGAATATGAATGATTTAAAGAACTCAAAAGCACCTGTTTCAACCGTAACCATCGACCGGAACGAGTTTGATGAAAAAACAGGAAATATTTATGAAGCCATTTCTATAGCTTCAAAAAGAGCCATACAGATCAATTCTGAAATCAAAAAGGAACTATTGGAGAAACTAGAAGAGTTTGCTACCTATAGTGACAGTTTGGAAGAAGTATTTGAAAACAAGGAACAGATTGAAGTTTCCAAGTTCTACGAAAAGCTTCCAAAACCTCATGCTATGGCTATGATGGAATGGTTAGAGGATAAAATATACTATCGAAATACAGAGAAAGACGAACAATAGAATGCTAGTAGGCAAAAAGATCCTTTTGGGCATTACCGGAGGTATAGCTGCCTACAAGACAGCATTTTTAGTTCGCTTATTAATAAAAGCCGGTGCAGAAGTTAAAGTCATTTTAACGGAAAGTGCCGGTTCTTTTGTTACCCCCTTAACGCTTGCTACCCTTTCCAAAAATCCTGCACTAACAGATTTTGTGAATGAAGAGGAGGGTAGTCTGGACTGGAATAATCATGTTGAACTTGGGTTGTGGGCAGATCTTATGATCATAGCCCCGGCAACAGCCAATACATTATCTAAAATGGCTCATGGCACTTGTGATAATCTTTTGCTGGCCACCTATTTATCTGCAAAATGTCCTGTCTATTTTGCGCCTGCTATGGATTTGGATATGTACAAACATCCATCTACAAAAAGGACATTTTCTACCTTACAATCTTATGGAAATATTATGATTCCGGCCACTTCGGGAGAATTGGCAAGTGGCTTAGAAGGAGAAGGGCGCATGGAAGAACCCGAAAGTATTGTAGAATTTATTACACAGCATCTTGCAAATACCGCTCCTTTGGTTGGAAAAAAGGTTTTAATTACTGCGGGCCCTACGTATGAAGCTATAGATCCGGTAAGATTCATAGGGAATCACTCTTCAGGATTAATGGGGCTAGAATTAGCGAAAGCTGCTGCTTCTCTGGGTGCTGACGTACTACTCGTTATGGGCCCTTCTCAGTTTACTGTAGAGCATTCAGGAATTAAAATATTACGGGTGGTTTCAGCAGACGAAATGTATGATGCTGTACACCAGAACTTTGAAGATAGTGCAGTGGTAATAGCTGCAGCTGCTGTTGCGGATTACAAACCAAAGGTTACCGCAACTCAAAAAATTAAAAAAAGCGATGACGATTTAACCATAGCAATGGTTAAAAACAAAGATATTCTAAGCTCCCTGGGGGAGATAAAAAGCAATCAATATTTAGTTGGGTTCGCATTGGAAACAGAAAATGAAGTAGAGAATGCACAAGAAAAATTGCGCAAAAAGAACTTAGATGCCATTGTTTTAAACTCTTTGAATGATGAAGGGGCAGGATTTGGTATTTCTACAAACAAAATCACCTTTATAGATAAGAATTTAGCTATTAAACCGTTTGAAGTAAAGACTAAAGCAGCAGTTGCTTTGGACATATGGAATGAAATCATCAAAAATCTAAATGCGTAGTTCTTTAAGCCTGGTTTTTATCTTGTTTCTTGCCTTTACTTCATTAGGACAAGAACTCACATGTACAATTACTGTAAATTCAGATCAGGTTAGCCAAACTAATCAACAGATATTTAGGACGTTAGAGCGCTCCTTAAATGATTTTGTAAATAAAAATAAATGGACCAACAGGGTCTATAAAGAAAACGAACGGGTAAATGCGCGCATGTTCATTACCGTTACGAACTTTGAATCGAACAGATTCGAAGCAAACATCCAGATACAGTCTTCTCGCCCGGTTTTTAATACCTCTTATGAGAGTCCGGTTTTTAATTACAAGGACAACGATTTTAATTTTCAATACATAGAATTTCAGCCGTTGATCTACAATCAAAATGTTTTTAATTCCAATTTAGTGGGAGTTATCTCGTATTACGTCTATATTATATTGGGTATGGACGCGGATACTTTTACATTAGAAGGCGGTACAGATTATTATAAAGAAGCTCAAAAAATTGTTACTCAGGCTCAAGGGAGTAACTTTTCTGGCTGGAGTCAGTCTGCTACAGATAATAGAACGCGCTTTGTTCTGGTAGATAATTTATTGTCAAATACGTTTAGGGAGTACCGTATAGCGATGTATAATTACCATCGCAAAGGCCTGGATATTTTAGGAGATAATAATAGCACAGGGAAACAAGTAATTTCTGGTTCTATGCGACTATTTGAAACACTTATTCAACGACGTCCAAATGCTTTCCTTATTCAAACGTTCTTCGATGCAAAATCTGAAGAAATATTGAATATTTTTTCGGACGGACCCAAAGTCGACATTGTTGCGCTTAAGGGAACCCTCAATAAAATAGCCCCATTCTACTCCACCACCTGGAACGAAATAAAATATTAGGTCGCGCCATTTTTTTAGAGGGCAATATCGGTTATATTTACGCCACTATTAATTACGAGACCCTTGTTGACCCATTTAACCATAAAAAACTACGCTTTAATTGACGATTTGTCGGTTTCATTTGACAAAGGCTTCAGCACTATTACTGGAGAAACAGGAGCAGGGAAATCAATTTTTCTTGGAGGATTAGCACTGGTACTAGGCAAAAGAGCAGATTTAGCTTCTTTGAGAGACCATACACGTAAATGTACTATTGAAGCTGAATTTTCAATTGAGAATTATGAGCTGGAGTTCTTGTTTGATGCGTTTGATCTGGACTATGAATCGCAGACCATACTTAGAAGGGAAATTCAGCCTAGTGGCAAATCAAGGGCTTTTGTTAACGATACTCCGGTTACTCTCGACATTTTAACCAAATTAGGGCAGCGTTTAATTGATATACATTCGCAACATCAAACCCTGGAACTTACGGAGAACGATTTTCAGTTAAAAGTAATTGATGCCCTGGCTGGTAATTCCAAATTACTTCTTTCTTATAATGAATACTTTTCGAAACATAAAGAAATTCAGAGAGAACTAGACACGCTCCTAGAAACACAACGAAATGCGATTAAGGAGCAAGACTATACTGCATTTTTGCTGAATGAACTCCAGGAGACGCCTTTACAGGCAGGTATTTTGGAGGAGTTAGAATCTGACTATGCGGAGCTTGTAAATGTGGAGAGCATATTAGAACAACTTTCTAAGGGCCATCAGGTATTAACCACTGATCAGGCAGGGGTTAACCCAATGCTGTTGGAATTAAAAAACGCCAGTGCTAAACTGGCAACCATAAGTCCTAAATATGATAGCCTTCATGAACGTATACAATCCGTATTTCTTGAACTAGATGATATTACATCCGAAATAGAATCTTTACAAGATGCTGTTGAAGCCAACCCGGGTTTATTGGATGAGATTAACGAGAGACTGCAGGTGCTTCACAATCTTCAGAAAAAGCATGGCGTAGGTACTATTGAAGAGTTGATAGAAATTAGAGAAGATCTTAAAAGAAAAGTGGAGATATCCGAGAATGTGGAATTCGAGATCGAGGAAAAACAGACCTTGTTGAGCAACACAGAACTTACTCTAGTTGAATTAGGACAACAATTACACCGAAAACGAGAACAAGTAGCTCCTTTACTTAAAAGGCAGCTAGAAGAGGCCCTGGAGCCCTTGGGGATGCAGAATGCTACTTTTAAGATAGAATTACAGTACACGGAAGAATTCAAAACAAGTGGAATGGATCAACTAATGTTTCTTTTTTCTGCAAATAGAGGAACAGTGTATGGGCCATTAAAAAAAGTGGCTTCAGGAGGAGAACTCTCGCGTATAATGCTTGTAATAAAATCTATTTTGGCAACATACGAACAATTACCAACAATGATGTTCGACGAGATAGATACGGGTGTATCCGGAGAGATTTCCAACAACATGGGAGATATTATGAGTCAGATGAGCACCAGTATGCAGATATTCTCCATTACGCATTTACCGCAGGTAGCTTCTAAAGGAGACCATCATTACAAGGTGTATAAGGAAGACGATAACTTGGTCACTCACACGAAAATGAAAAAGCTGAACATAGAAGAGCGCGTAAAAGAGGTGGCTGAAATGTTAGGAGGAAAAGATTTATCAGCATCAGCGATGGCACATGCCAGACAGTTACTCAATTAACTTAAATTGGATATATTTAAACTCTAAAAGAATCAAAGAACTAAAAAATGGGATATAATTTATTAAAAGGTAAAAGAGGAATCATATTTGGGGCATTAGATGAAAATTCAATTGCCTGGAAAACAGCAGAAAGGGTGCATGAAGAAGGAGGGACTTTTGTGTTGACCAACGCCCCAATTGCTATGAGGATGGGACAAATTAATGAATTAGCGAAGAAAACCGGATCCCAAATAATTCCGGCAGATGCAACCAGCGAGGAAGATTTAGCTAATTTGGTAGCCCAATCTATGGAGATTTTAGGTGGAAAATTAGATTTTGTTTTACATTCTATAGGAATGTCTGTAAACGTTAGAAAAGGACGTAGTTATACAGATGAAAAATATGATTTCACAGCGAAGGGCTGGGATGTATCTGCGTTATCTTTTCACAAAGTAATGCAAAGCCTTTATAAGGCAGATGCCATGAATGAATGGGGGAGTATCGTAGCCTTGACCTATATGGCTGCTCAGCGGACATTTCCAGACTATAATGATATGGCAGACAATAAAGCATATTTAGAGTCTGTTGCTCGTAGCTTTGGGTACTTCTTTGGAAAAGAAAAGAAAGTACGAGTTAATACTATCTCTCAATCACCTACGCCTACAACAGCCGGTCAGGGGGTAAAAGGGTTCGGTGGCTTTATTAGTTACGCCGAAAAAATGTCTCCATTAGGAAATGCAACAGCTTTGGATTGTGCTAATTATACCATCTCGTTGTTTTCTGATTTAACTAAAAAAGTAACCATGCAGAATTTATTTCATGATGGTGGCTTCTCCAATACAGGGGTTAGTCAGGAGGTTATTGAAGTATTTTCAGAATAAAAAAATTGAAGCGATTAAAAGGCCATCCTTTCGTAGGGATGGCTTTTGTTTTATACTAGATTGATGGACCTATTTTTTTCTCTCGTAATACCCGTTTACAATAGACCAGACGAAATTCGGGAGCTACTGGATAGTCTTGTGTTGCAATCCTATAAAAAACCCTATGAAATCGTAATTGTAGAGGATGGTTCTCAGCAAACTTCTGAGGAAGTTGTTGCTTTATTCAGGGAACAATTAAATATTACGTACCTGTTTAAACCCAACAGTGGTCCTGGTGATTCTCGAAATTATGGGATGCGACAAGCAGCTGGGAATTATTTTATTATTTTGGACTCCGATTGCCTATTGCCACCTCATTATTTAACTACAGTTAACAATGCGCTTACCGCTGCCTATATAGATTGTTTTGGCGGACCCGATGCAGCTCATAAGAGTTTTTCTAAAGTTCAAAAAGCTATTAATTACGCCATGACATCCTTTCTCTCTACCGGGGGTATCAGAGGTAAAGCATCATCGGTGAATAAGTTTCAGCCCAGAAGTTTTAATATGGGAATTTCAAAGGTTGCTTTTGAAAGTACCGGGGGATTTGGAAATATTCACCCTGGGGAAGACCCGGATTTAAGTATACGCTTATGGAATAAAGGTTTTAAAACCTCTTTGATAGTCGACGCATTTGTATATCATAAAAGGAGGGTAGATTTTAATAAATTCTTTATTCAGGTAAATAAATTCGGAATGGTGAGACCCATTCTAAACTCGTGGCATCCAAAAACAGCAAAACTAACATACTGGTTTCCATCTTTTTTCTGCGCAGGACTGCTATTGTCAATAATCCTTTTAGTACTAGGATTTAAATGGCTTATATATGTTTATGCTGGATATGGTTTGCTGGTGCTGACAGATGCGTTTATTAAGAATAAAGATCTTTTTATTGCCCTCCTGGCACTTGTTTCGGTTTTGATTCAATTTATTGGATATGGATATGGTTTTTTAAAATCAACTATCTTAATTACTTTTAGTAACAGGAAACCACAAGAATTGTTTCCAAAGTTATTTTTTAAATAGATGACATGGCAGTAAAAAGAAATATGAAAGGGTCCACAAAAAGACGTATTAAGATCTTTTTGATATTTCTTTTATGCTCTTTCGCGGCTTGGCTAGTTAGCAAGTTAACTGAAGACTATACAGATAAGGCCAAATTTGACCTGGTGTATGTAAATGTGCCAGACACACTTTTATTGACGGGAGCAAGTAAGGATAAGATAGACGTTATGGTGCGTGCTAGTGGTTGGCAATTTCTTGGATTTAATTTTAAAACAAAGGAAATTCCAATAGATCTCTCGGCATTGCAGTTCAATGGTTCTAAATATTTCGCAGCTCAGGAGGTATATGCCAATCAGATAACCGCGCAGCTATCTGGTTCAATGACCTTGCTCCAAATAGATCGTGACACCCTATTTTTTGATTTTGATCGTATCATTTCAAAAGTTGTTCCGGTTATATCACAATTTCAGATAGATTTAGCGCAAAATTATCTTTTGGACGGATCCTTAGAGGTTGATCCAGATTCTGTTATGATCAGAGGACCTTCTCAAGAAATAGATACCGTACTAACCATAAAAACAGTTGCGGTTAGGCTGACAGATATTGCTGAGAACTTCACTAGGGTAGTAGCATTAATAAAGTCGGATTCCCTTAAAAATACCGTATTTGTAAATGATGAGGTGACGGTAACTGGCCGTATATTCCGATTTTCTGAGCAGGTAATTCAGATACCGGTGGAAGTAGTTAATCTTCCAGTTGGCACACAAATCAGAACGTTTCCTGCTACTGTTGGAGTATTGTGTAAAGCAAAAGTAGCGGAACTCAAAACACTCAACCCAAACGATTTTAGGATCGTTGCTGATTTTAATGAGGCGAAAGAAGATTCGCAATTTTTGCGAGTAGAGTTGGTTCAGCAACCGGAAAACATTCCGAGTATGCTATTATTAGATTCTCAGATCGAATTTATTTTAAAAAGAGAATGAAAACTGTTGGACTTACCGGAGGTATAGGGAGCGGAAAAACCACAGTGGCCCAAATGTTTAAGGATCTGGGAGTGCCAGTTTATAATTCTGATGTGGCCGGGAAGCAATTAATGGTTCAAAACAAAAAAGTAAAATCCGCAGTCGTTAATTTACTTGGAAATAGTGCCTTTAAGGGAAAAGAATTAGATACAAAATTTATTGCTCAAAAAGTATTTAATGATGCCGAATTGCTTCAAAAATTAAATGAGATTGTGCACCCGGCGGTTAGAAATGATTTTAAGTCGTGGGCCAAGGATCAAAATGCACCTTATTTAA
>Ga0316204_10006972_pt1 | contig 16915 bp, 15 predicted proteins | sample 6monrhotite_MG_2_FD_205661 | JGI IMG/M metagenome (GOLD analysis project Ga0316204, IMG submission 205661) | Microbial mat bacterial communities from mineral coupon in-situ incubated in ocean water Damariscotta River, Maine, United States -... | ecosystem: Environmental > Aquatic > Marine >... | reverse complement strand
GGGTCGTCACCGACACGGCCAAGGTCCATGCCGCGGCGTGGAAAGCGCTTTTCGATGAATTCTTGCACCAGCGCGCGGAGCACGAACACGAACCGTTCCGCCCCTTCGAAATCGACACCGATTACCGTCTTTTCGTCGACGGCATCTCGCGCATGGACGGCGTGCGTGGTTTTCTCGGCTCTCGCGGCATCATCATCCCCGACGGCACGCCCCTGGACCCGCCCGGGCTCGAGACGGCTTGCGCGCTCGGCAACAAGAAGAACGGCTATTTCTTGGAGGCCTTGGGGAAAGAAGGGGCAAAGGTCTTCGACACGACGGTTGATTTCATCCGTGCGATCAGGGGCCGAGACTGGAAGACAGCCATCATCTCATCAAGCAAGAGCTGCGAGAGCATCATTGAGTCCGTCGGCCTTAGCGACCTGTTCAACACCCGGGTTGACGGTCACGAAATCGAGCGCCTCAACATTCGCGGCAAGCCCGATCCCGGTATCTTCCGCGAAGCGGCGTTCCGCCTCGGTGTTCAGCCCAACCGCTGCATCGTTGTCGAGGACGCCATTCTTGGTGTTCAGGCCGGGCGTAACGGCAACTTCGGCTTGGTCGTCGGAATCGACCGCACGGGCCATGCCGATGACCTCAAAAAGGCCGGTGCCGACATCGTCGTTCAGGGCCTGGACGAACTGGCGCTTGCCCATGTCGAAGCTAAGGCCCGCTCGGCGTCGTCCTGGGCCTTGGTGTTCAATGGCTTCGAGCCGGAGCGCGAAGGGGTGCGCGAAGCCCTGTGTACCCTGGGCAATGGTTACTTTGCCACCCGTGGCGCGGTTCCAGAGGCCGAGGCCGATGACATTCATTACCCGGGCACCTACATCGCCGGGGGATATAATCGCCTCACCACCGAAATCGCAGGCCGCGAAGTGGAAAACGAGGACTTGGTTAACTGTCCGAATTGGTTGCCGATCAAAATCCGCCCCGAAGGCGGGGACTGGTTCAACGTTCTGGCGGTGGAACTGCTCTCCTACCGTCAGGTTCTCGACCTGAAAACGGGAACCCTGCAGCGCATCGTCCGCTACCGCGATCACCAGGGCCGCATCACTTTTATGTCCACACGACGCTTTGTCAGTATGGCCGACCCCCACCTTGCGGTGCAGGACGTCACGGTGATTCCGGAAAACTGGTCGGGGCAGCTGCAGGTGCGTTCGGCCATTGACGGCGAAGTCATCAACAGCGGCGTCGAACGTTACCGGCAGCTTAAAGGCAAGCACCTCACCACCCTGGAAACGGACGCCATAGGTGACGACGTCATGTATCTGGTGGCGGAGACAAACCAATCCCACATACGCATCGCCCAGACGGCGCGAACCCGAATCTATCGCGATGGCGACCGTCTGGCGGCGGACAGAAAAACGTGCGTGGACACTGAACAGGTGGTGCAGGACTTGGCATTCGATGTTGACGCCGGCCATCCGGTCACCGTGCAGAAGATCGCCGCCTTGTACACATCCCGCGACCCCGCCATTTCCGATCCGGGACTAGAGGCGCGTCTGGCGCTTAATCCCGGCGTGAAGGTTTACAACCTCTATGAGGCGCACACCCAGGCCTGGAACAGGCTGTGGAATGTTTGCGGCATCACCATCGAAAACGGGGCCGCCGCTGAACGGGCCTTACGTCTGAACATCTTTCACCTGCTGCAGACGATGTCTTTTAACACCATCGACCTCGACGTCGGCGTGCCGGCCCGCGGCATCCATGGCGAGGGCTACCGGGGGCATATTTTTTGGGACGAAATGTTCATCTGTCCGTTCTTCAGCGTGAGCATTCCGCAAATTACCCGGTCCATACTGATGTATCGCCACCGCAGACTTCCCGAAGCCCGCCGGGCGGCGCGCGCCGCGGGATATAGGGGGGCGATGTATCCCTGGCAAAGTGGCGCCAACGGGCGTGAGGAGAGCCAGAAACTTCACCTCAATCCGCGTTCGGGACGGTGGTTCGCCGACAACAGCAGCCTGCAGCGTCACGTCAACGCGGCGATTGTCTATAATGTCTGGAAGTTTTACCAAGCGACCGAGGACTTGGAGTTTTTATCCGATTTTGGCGCGGAGATGGTCCTGGAAATCGCGCGTTTCTGGGGCAGCCTCGCCACTTATAACGAGGGCGAGGATCGTTATGAAATTCTCGGCGTGATGGGCCCGGACGAATACGCCGATGGCTACCCGGACGCCGACACCCCGGGCATTGACAACAATGCGTACACCAATGTGATGGCGGTGTGGGTGCTGAAAACGGCGCTAGAGGTGCTTGATCTGTTGTGGGCGGAACGTCGCCGCGAACTTTGCGCTCTGCTCGGCCTGGACGAAGGGGAAATTGCGCTGTGGGACCGGATCAGCCGCAAAATGAAACTGGTTTTTCACGACGATGGCATCCTCAGCCAGTACCAAGGCTATGGCGACCTGGAGGAGCTCAACTGGCAGGCTTACCGGGACAAGTATGGCGACATTCGCCGGCTCGACCGCTTGCTTGAGGCGGAAGGGGACGACCCCAACCGCTACAAGGTGTCCAAGCAAGCCGATGTGCTGATGCTGATCTATCTGTTTTCGGCCGATGAATTGCGCGAACTGTTCCAACGGCTCGACTATCCCTTTGATGACGAGATGATTTCCCGAACCATCGCCTATTACACCCAGCGCACCTCAAACGGATCAAGCCTCAGCCAGGTCGTGAACGCGTGGGTGCTGGCGCGCACTGATCGCGAAGGGTCGTGGAAACTGTTCCGCGAGGCGTTGGAAAGCGACATCGCCGACGGGCCGGGCGGAACCACCGCCGAAGGCATCCACTTAGGCGCCATGGCCGGGACCGTCGATTTGCTGCAACGTGGCTATGGTGGGGTGGAACTCAGGGAAGACGCGCTGTGCCTCAATCCGTGTCTGCCTGCAAACCTGACGCGGTTACGCTTTCCCGTCATTTACCGGGGCCATCGCGTCGACCTCGACATCAACTGCAGCGGGGTGACGGTCACCACCAGCAAAGGCATCGCCAAGCCGATCGACGTTAATTTTAACGGCAAGATTCACCGCTTCAAGGCGGGGGAGAGCAAAACCTTCGTGGTTGAGGGCGATTCGGTGGCAGGAACTGTCAGCCGTGTGATGGACTAGACCCGTATTCAGTGCGGCAGGGAGAGATGGCGATAACCAGTAGCGATACCCGTTTCGGCACCATTACCGTCAATGGCGAGACCTTTGATCACGACGTGGCCGTCCGCCTGTCCGGCGAAGTGGTCAAGCGCAAGAAGAAGCTGTCCAAGAAAATTTACGGCACCTCGCACACCATTTCAGAGGACAAGATTCGCTTCGATCCACGCTTCCGTCCATAACCACTTAAATCAGGAACGATATATTTGCACCCGCGAAAATTTCAAACTCAAACGCACCGCTGCCCTGGGCGAGTGGCGTCAACTTGTGACCTGATATCTAGCGTTTGCGGGGTTCTGCGGATCAGCACCCTTTAGTCTGACAACGTCTCTGGGCAATATTGAAGGCCAACGCCGAGGGTGCCGTGCGCATCATGTTCCCCATGATCAGCACCATGGACGAGGTGCTGGCGGCCCACCGCGAGGCCGAGAAGGCCAAGGAGCACCTTGCCGCCGGGGGGCGCGTTCGATGCGGCGATCGAGGTCGGGATCATGGTGGAGGTTCCGGCGGCCGCCACGATGGCCGGAGACTCTCTGGCGACGCCGGTTCTGCTCGGGTTGGGATTGGATGAGTTCAGCATGAACCCGTCCCAGATTGCGGAATTCAAGCTTGATTTTTCACGGCTATCCGCCTGCGAATGCGAGCCGCTCGCCCATGAGGTTCTTGCGCTCGAAACCGCCCAGCAGGTGCGTCATCGTATCCAGGCGTTTCTCAAGCATCGACGACCGGATAATGCCCCATAACGGCATGTTTGCGATGCGAAATCATAACAACCAAAGCCGGATATCGCGTCTGACGATCTAAACAGGTCAAGGTTTCTAGGTCTGGGTTCACTACATACGGTCCACAGTTTTGAAAAATTGGGTTTGCCTTCTCGCAAACGGCAGACCTTAGCCTGAGTGGGCAGGCGCGAACTACATCTACATACTGAATTCAGACGGGCGGGTGATCACAGCACCCGCAAGGTTGGCCGTCGATTGCATTCAAACCGATGGAGGCAAGCCGTGGCGGAAGAGCTTTACGAGATGCTCGGCGTTAAGAAGGACGCGTCACAAGCGGACATTAAGAAAGCGCACCGCGTGCAGGCCAAGAAATATCACCCGGACCTCAACCCCGGCGATAAGGCGGCGGAGGAAACGTTCAGAAAGGTCCAGGCGGCCTATAGCATCCTGTCGGACAAGGAAAAACGCCGCCAGTATGACGCCGGCGAGATCGACGTCGAGGGTAAGGAGACGCCGCGTCCATTCTACCGCGAATACGCCGCCGCCGACGGCGGGCAGCCATACGCGTCGAGCGCCGGGTTCGAGGACTTAGGCGACATCTTCTCCGATCTTTTCCGGGCCCAGCAACGTGGCGGCGAAAATGTTTACATCCGCAAGCGGGGCGGCGACGTCGGCTATCGGATGGAGGTGTCCTTTCTGGAGGCCGTCAACGGCGCCAAAAAGCGCATCACTATGCCCGAGGGCAAAACCCTCGACATCACGATCCCGCCCGGCCATCGCGACGGCCAGATGTTGAGGCTTAGGGGCAAGGGCATGCCGGGGCTCGGCTGGCGACGCCATCGTCGAAGTCCACGTCAAACCGCACCGGACGTTCCACCGCCGGGGCCGGGACATCCTGCTCGATCTTCCGATTGCGCTCCATGAGGCCGTGCTCGGCGCCAAGGTGCATGTGCCGACGGCCCGGGGCTCAGTTGCAATGACCATTCCGCCCGGATCCAACACTGGCGATACGCTCCGGCTCAAGGGTAAGGGCGTCGCGACGTCAGGCAAGCACAAGGCTGGCGACCAACTGGTAACGCTCAATATCGTGCTGCCGAAGAAGACGGACGCGAAGCTCAGCGCCTTCCTTGAAGACTGGGCCAAAGACCACGGCTACGACCCGCGCCATGGCATGGGAGGGTGACGCGATGATGGAGGAAAAGGAAATTCTCGCCCGCTTCATGGGCCTGCGACGCGAGACGCTCCACGTTTGGGTCGAGCGCGGCTGGGTGATGCCGGAGCGGGGACGGGGTGGCTACCGGTTCCGCGAAATCGACATCGCCCGGGTCGGGCTGATCTATGAATTCTCGACCGATCTCGAACTGGACGAGGACGCGATGGACGTGATCCTGCCGCTCCTCGATCAGGTGCATGGGCTGCGCCACCAACTCCGGTGTCTCGCCGACGCCGTCAACGCCCAGCCCGAAGACGTGCGCCGAAGCATCGCCCTGACGCTGGCAAAGTTGAAGGACTGAGCACGCCGAAACATCCACAAGAACGGGGTGTTGTGATCGGGCGCTTTTCTGTCCAGCTTGCGTTAACGGGCACGGTTGAACGGCCTGGATACAGAGAAACAGTTAATGCCAACGCGCATGAAAACAAAGCACTCGATTGACGTGCTCGAGAGCGTGCCACCCACGCATCAAAGGGGGGCGACCTCGTGTGTCGCGGAGCCACCCTGGTCCAGTTTGTCGGGAGGTATTCAACTTTAGTGAGCTCCAACACTCAAACGTGACGGATTGGTTTTTGGTGCTGATTGGCCACGAATTAGACCCGGTCGTAGATGCCATCCGTTCACTCGATGACATCAACGACGCTTGTGAAAATAGAGTTCTCTGATAAAGAGGTGTTCTGGAAATCCGCTTGGTTTCTGGGGCTGCTTGGCGATATCCACTCTTTGGCCTTTAGTCTGATGGGTGGCCCTTCGCCTTTTTCTCCAAGAACAGCTTGTGATGATGCGAACCTTCGCGCAGTAACTTCGCGCCGCATTCTGGGCATCGCTCGTCTTGGCAAGGTATGCCCTTTCGGTGAGGGATTTTCGTATCGCATTTTGGACACACGCAATATCCCCCTTGGCCCATGTCATGTCTGCGTTCAGTCTTCATCGTGAAGGCCTTTTCCTCAAAGTGGGGAGGTCAGATCGAGTCTGAACCAATACAGATTATGGCCCTCAATCGTTCTTGCATCGCAGCACGGCGTGAAGAGCATCTGGAGTAATATTGCAACCGGTCAGGTTGGCGCGCCATAGGTCCGTCTCATCAAGGTTGGCGTCTTTTAAATCAGCATCGCGCAGGTCAGCGTGACCCAGGTTCGTATTGGTGAGATTGGCGTTTCGTAAATTGGCGCGGCGCAGTACAACACCTGACATGTTCGCCTCTGTCAAATCCGCACCTTCAAGGATGGCTTCCGTCAGGTCCGTTTCTCGGAACGCTGCATCACGCAGGTCAGCGTTTCGAAAATCTGCCCCGCGCATATCCATATGGGAAAAATCAGCCCGTTCTCCATTGCCGCCGGGCTCAGCCCATTCGTGATGCTTTTTCAGGATTTTGTGAAGGTCTTCGTCATCCATGAAGTATCTCCCATTTCGTACATATCCGACGGCGCGGGGCTGATATAATCAGCAGTAAATAGAGACTTGCCAAGACATTAATATACACTAATATTTAGGTAAATGTCCACCTCGGTCATTGCCCGCAACGGTACGTTTTACGGTACGACTTTGTCGCGATTCACCCGTCCTTTGTGGCATTATCGGTGGGGCGCACTGGCGCTGTACCCTTGCTTGACGAGATGCAGGTCCGTTCATGCTCTCACGTCATTTTTAATTCAGCCGGTGACGGTCCAGCGTTGGGGCAAGGTCTGGTAGATAAAGGGGTGACGCGAAGTTATGTGCGAATTGTTCGGTCTTTCCAGCAACCTTCCCGTTACTGCGAACTTCTCACTCGAGGCCTTCGCTCGACATGGAGGGGACACCGGCCCTCATCGCGATGGGTGGGGCATCGCTTATTTCGAAGATACTGATGCAAGACTCATCAAAGAAGCGGAGCCAGCAGCCGATAGTGAGTGGGTAGATTTCATCGAGCGACACCACTTGCGTAGCCGAATCGTACTCTCTCACATCCGCAAGGCCACACGGGGGCGGATATCTTTCGCCAATACCCAACCGTTTATCCGTGAACTCGGGGGGCATATGCATGTCTTTGCCCATAACGGCGACCTTGATGGGATCGAAAAGATTGAGGCGTTGTCGTATCATCATTATCGACCTGTCGGAGAAACAGATTCAGAGCATGCCTTCTGCGCCTTGCTCGAACGCCTTTCCGAACTTTGGCTAAACACAGCCGGAGTTCCGTTGCTGAGCCATCGCCATCAACTCGTTAGCCAATTTGCCTCTGAAATCAGCTCCCTCGGTCCAGCTAATTTTCTCTATGCCGATGGAGACGCCCTATTCGCGCACGGCAATCGGCGAACACAGTTTCCCTCGGGGGAAATCAAACCACCGGGTTTGTTTCGGCTTAGTCGACAATGTAGTACGGAGCCGGTCATGGACGTTCCTGGGTTGCACCTGGACGGACATGATCAGCATGTCGTGTTGGTTGCCAGCGTGCCGCTTTCGCATGAGGGCTGGGTGCCGTTAGACGAGGGTGAAGTGCTATGTTTGAGAAATGGTGAGGTCTTTCCCCCTTCTGCTTGAGTTGGAAATACCCGAGAGCTTTCGGGTATCTAAAGCAGAACGGCTAACTGTGCCCCTATGAGCCGTGGGTCTGGGCAGCTGCGGAATCTTTGCAGAGTGTAGCGAATGCTCGAGACCAATAACTTGTGCGATATGACCCTCTAGTGTGCGTGGATTATTGAATGGACTTGAATAAAAACAATTCTCTTATCCATAGAAAGCGTGGCGCTACACTTGGCATGGCCGAATTAATCGCCATCGCGCTCGGCGGCATGGTCGGTGGTGGAATTTTTACGATCTTGGGGATTTCGGTTTCCATGATCGGTGCATATACGCCTCTGGCGATCATGCTTGGCGGCCTGGTTGCCGCTTTGGCGGCCTATTCCTACGTCAAGCTTGGGGTCTACTACAAAGACGAAGGCGCCACATATTCGTTCTTCAAGAAAACGTTCCCCAAATCGTCTTTTGCATCATCGCTGGTCGGCTGGTGGATTGTATTTGGCTACATCAGCACGATCGCACTGTATGCCTATACCTTTTCCTCCTACGCCATCAGCGGATTTTCATTTGCGGATAACGAGTGGATTCGTAAAGCCGTCGCCGGGGCTGTCATTGCCGTTTTCACCCTCATCAATGTGTGGAGCGTGAAAGGCATGGGGAAAATTGAAGACGTGATGGTCTACACCAAGCTGATCATCCTCGTGGTGATTTCCTTTGTGTTAATGAACAACACTCAAACCAGCCTTCCGGTGCTGCTACAAGAGAGCGGTTCTGCCTCAATATTAGGTGTTTTGATCGTCGCATCCATAACGTTTGTGGCCTATGAAGGCTTTCAATTGGTCATCCACGCGGTCGATGAAATGGCCTATCCAGAAAAAAACATCCCGAGATCCATTTATGCGGCGATAGCTCTTGCCATAACCATCTATGTGATCATCGCGCTTGGAGCGATTGCCGCCATTCCATTTGAGGATATCGTTAAAAATCAGGAATATGCCCTGGCATCCGGGGCCAATGATGTCCTTGGGCATTGGGGAACCGATCTTGTGATCGCGGGGGCTCTGCTTGCGACCAGCAGCGCTATTAGCGGAACGCTATTCGGCGCTTCCCGCCTGATGGCCGTTATTGCCAGTGACGGTTATTTCCCAGCCCTTTTAGCCAAGCGGTCAAACCACATTCCAATCCCATCCATTCTTGCCATGTCGGGCTTTGCCTTCTGTCTGATTTTGGCGGGCAACCTTCAAGTGATTGTTGAGTTTGGCAGCGTCACATTTCTGCTCGTGTCTTTGTTGATGGCGTATGCGAATCATAAAATACGCCACTTAACCAACTCTTCTCCATATTTGACCATTCTGGCTCTGATCGCTCTGTCAACGGGAACCGTGCTGATCATCTATTTCGAGGCCAGCACCCAAATCGAGCAGCTGTTTTTTATCGCGGGAATTTATGTCCTCCTGACATTGGGGGCCTGGCTGTTTTCAAAGGTTCAGGCCTCACGCCAGCGTTAATACAGCCGGTGACGAAACAGCCAGGCGGCGGCGGGCAAGGTCAACGCGGCGATCAGCGCCAAGGGCCATAGGCTATCGACCGCTACGCTCCACCCCATGTCTTTGAGGAACACGCCGCGCACGATGACCAAAAAATGACGCACGGGGTTGGCCTGCGTGGCGGTTTGCAACCATTCGGGCATGTTCTCAATGGGCGTGGCGAAGCCCGACAGCAAGATGGCGGGCACCATGAACAAAAACGTTCCGAGAATGGCCTGTTGCTGGGTCTGCACCAGGGCGGAAATAAACAGCCCGACGCCGATCACGGCTGACAGATAAACAAACAGGGCCAGATAGAAAAGAGCCAACGAACTGGTAAAGGGAATGTCGAAAGCCCAGATCGCGGCGATTAAGATCACCGTGCCTTCGACCATGCCGATCAGCAGGGCGGGCGCGGTTTTCCCGGCCATGATCTGGACCGGGGTCAGCGGGGTGACGAGCAATTGCTCGAAGGTGCCAAGCTCGCGTTCGCGGGCCACCGAAAGCGTGGTGACGACCAGCCCAACCAAGAGAGTCAAAATGGCAACCAGTCCCGGTACAATGGCCCATTGACTGAACAGGTTGGGGTTGAACCAGGCCCGCGCCACCAGCACCGTGGGCTGGGTCTTTAGGCCCCGCGCGGCGCTCCATTCGGCATTGAACCTTGCGATGATTTCGCCGACGTAGCTCTGCACGATCAGCGCGGCGTTGGACCGCCGTCCGTCCAAAATCATTTGCACCCGGGCGGACTTTCCCGCCAACAGCCGTTCGGAAAAATCCGGACCGATGTGCAGCACCGCCAAGGCCTCGCGCCCGTCCACGACGGCGGCGATTTCGCTTTCGTGTTCCAGGCGCAAGAGATGCGTGAACGTGGGCGAGCCCTCGAACCGGGCCAGCAACTCCCGCGACTGCTGGGTGCGGTCTTGGTCCAGCACGCCAAGGGTGACGTTGTGGACATCCTGGGTGGCGGCAAAGGCGAAGATGAACAACTGCACCAGCGGCGGCACGATCAGCACCATGCGGCTGCGCTTGTCGCGCCACACAGCCAGCAGTTCCTTGCGGATCAGGGTGAGAATGCGGGCGGACACCATATCTTCCCTCAATCCAGGCGTTTGCGGGTGCGCCGGGCGGTCAAACCCAGAAACACGGTTGCGATGGCCACCATGCCCAGAACGTTGGGCCACAGAACGGCCCCCACCGTCCCGGTGAGAAACAGCGTCTGCAGGCAGGCGACGAAATAGCGCGCGGGCACCAGATAGGTGATCCATTGCACCACGGTGGGCATCGAGGAGATTTCAAACACGAACCCCGACAGGATGAACGCCGGCAGGAAGGCGGTGATCAGTGCGACCTGGCCCGCGACAAATTGATTGCGGGCGATGGTGGAGATAAACAGGCCCATGGCCAACGCCGCGGCCAGAAACACCGCCGAGACGCCGGTGAGGGCGAAGAGCGAACCGCGCAGAGGCACTTCAAACAGCATCGTGGCCATCGCCACCGACAAGACCATGGACCCCAGCCCCAAGATAAAATAGGGGATCAGCTTGCCCGCCAGCAACTCGACCACCGTCGCCGGGGTGCTCATCAACGCCTCCATGGTGCCGCGTTCCCATTCGCGCGCCATCACCAGGGCGGTGAGCAGGGTGCCGATCAGCGTCATGATGATGGCGACCAGACCCGGCACCAGGAAGTTCCGCGAAGCGACCTCGGGGTTGTACCACACCCGCGTCTCCAAGGTGACGGGCGAGGTCAGCGGCTGGCCGCGCGCCATGGCCTCATGGGCGAGCCAGGTTTGCCACACCCCCTGGACGTAACCTTTGACCAGGGCGCCGGTGTTGGGATCGGAACCGTCGACGATCACCTGGATCGGTGCCGTTCGACCCTGCAGCGCGCGCACGTTCAGATCGGCGGGCACCACGACGATGCCTTTATACTCCCCCGTGATCAATCCGGGCTCCAACGCGGCGCGGTGGCGCGCCACGTCGACGCGGAAATAGGTGGAGTTTGAAAAGGCGTCGAGCAGGCTTTGGGTGTCCGGTGTGGCGCGTTCCACCACCACGCCAACGCGAACATTGGTGGCGTCCAGCGACACCCCGTAGCCGAACAGCAACAGCAGAATCACCGGCATGACGAAAGCGATGGCGATGGACGAGGGATCGCGCACCACCTGCAGGAACTCCTTGCGGATCAGGGCGCGTAGGCGGCGCATCATGACGCGGCCTCCGTGCGTTTGTTGTCGGTTTGGGCGTGGGCGTGGTTCTCAACCAAATGGATGAAGGCGTCTTCCATCGTCGGCTCGGGCTGCCCGGCACTGCGCACCCGCGCCTTCAAGGCTTCGGGCGATCCCTCGGCGATCAGCACACCGGCGTGGATCAGCCCTAAGCGGTCGCAGTATTCCGCCTCGTCGAGAAAGTGGGTGGTGACCAAGATTGTCATACCGGCCCCGGCCATCGCGTTGATGTGCGCCCAGAATTCCCGGCGCGTCAGGGGATCGACGCCGGAGGTGGGTTCGTCGAGAAACAAAATCGACGGTCCGTGCATCATCGCACAGGCCAGCGCCAAACGCTGTTTAAAGCCCAGCGGTAGGGCCTCTGCGTTGCCGCGAAGATAAGGTTGCAGCGAAAAGGCCTCGACCATGCGCGCGATGATTTCGCGCTTCGCCTTGCCGCGCAGCCCATAGATTCCGGCGAAGAACTCCAGGTTTTGGGCAACGCTGAGCATACCGTAGAGGGAAAATTTCTGCGACATGTAACCGATGCGCTGACGCGCGGTGGGGCCGGCGGTGGCCAGATCGATGCCCGTCACCCGCGCCGCGCCTGCGCTGGGTGGCAACAGTCCACACAGCATTTTGAAGGTTGTCGATTTGCCCGCGCCGTTGGGGCCGAGCAGACCGTAAATTTCACCGCGCCGCACGCGAAAACTGACATGATCGACGGCGGTGAAGTCGCCGAAGCGCCGGGTCAGGTCGACCGCCTCGACCACCGCCTGCGCGTCGCCGTTCAGCGGCGGTGCGCTCTGCGGCAACTGGGGTGCCGGGGCCTGGTCGCCGGAACGCAACAGGGCGCAAAAGGCATCCTCGAAACGTGGCGCAACGGGCTCCACGTTTGCCGCGGGTCCGGCTTCTAGTGTTTCGAGCGCGGGCGGCGCGGCATCTTCGGTCAGCACCAGGCGCACCGCGTCGCCTTGGATCAGCGCGTCGATCACCCCGGGCTGATCGGCGGCGCGGTCGCGCACCCGGCGGCGGTCGCCGCCGATGTCGCGAACGGCGAATGTGCGTCCCGCCACCGTTGTCGTCAGCTCATTGGGCGGACCGTTGTACAGCACCCGTCCCGCGTTCATCAACAGTACCGACTGGCATCGCTCAGCTTCATCCAGATAGGCGGTGCTCCACACCACGCCCAGTCCCTGATCCACCAGATCGTAGACCATCGACCAAAGCTCACGGCGTGATATGGGATCGACGCCGACGCTGGGCTCGTCCAGCAACAGCAAACGGGGACTGCTGAGCAGCGCGCAGGCCAGCCCCAACTTTTGCTTCATGCCGCCGGACAAGCGGCCCGCCAAGCGCGCCGTGAACGGCTCCAACGCGGTGAAGTGTAATAGGCGCGCGAACTTGTCTTCGCGCTCCCCGGCCTTGACGCCGTGAAGGTCGGCGTACAGCGCCAAATTTTCCGCCACCTTGAGATCTTCGTACAAGCCGAACTGCTGGGGCATGTAACCGATGCGCTCATGCACCGCCGCCGCCTCCGCGCCGGGGTCGAAACCATCGACCGTGATCTTTCCCTGGTCCGGCAGCAACAGCCCGGCCATCAGGCGCATGAGGGTGCTCTTGCCTGCGCCGTCCGGTCCCACCAATCCGGTCACCTGAGCGGGCGGGATCACCGCCGAAACTCCATCTACGGCGTTCACCGCGCCGAAGCGGCGGGTGACATCGTTCAATGTGGCGAGGTCCGGTGTGGTGGGGGCGGCGGCCATCGAAGTGTCTCCGAAGCGGTTTCAGGGCCGAGTGGGCAGCGTCACCGTGACCGGCATGCCTTGGCGCAGGCCGTTGTCGGGATTATTCACCACGATCCGCAGGCGATAGACTAGGCTGGTGCGCAGGCTTGGCGTTTCCACCGCTTTGGGCGTGAATTCGGCGACCGGGGACACAAAGCCGATCTGCCCGGCATAAACCTTGTCCGGGGACGAATCGGTGCGCACCTCGACGGCGGCCCCGGGCACCGCAAGACCAAGATTGGGTTCGCCGACATAGGCGCGCACCCACACCGGCGTGGACAACGCGATGGTATAGACCAAGGTGGCGGGGGCGATCATCGCGCCGGGCTCGCGTATCCGTGTTTGGACGACCCCATCTGCGGGCGCGGTCAATTCGGCATCGTTCAAGCGTCGCCCGGCCAGGGACAGCAAAGCCCGCTCCCCTTCAAGCTGGGCGAAGGCGGCGCGGATGTCTTCTTCGCGCGGCCCAACAAGCGCCAAGTCGAGTGCTTCTTGGTCTTGAGCGAGTTGAGCCACGGCCTGTTTGAGCGCCGCCTCGGCGTCGTCGCGGCGTTGTTGCGAGGCCACGTCGCGCCGCGCCAGTTCCTCTTGGCGCGTGAAGGTTGCGCGGGCGTTGATCACGGCGGCGTTCCGCTCCGCCACCCGGGCGCGGGCCTGGGCGATTTCCTCGGCGCGGCTGCCGGACACCAGTTTGTCGGCCACCGCCTGCTGGGCGGCGACACGCGATCTGGCCAAGGCCATCTGGTCGCGCAAGTAATCGTCGTTCAGGCGGGCCAGAACCTGACCGCGCGTCACGGTGTCGCCTTCTTCGACCAACATCTCTTGAAGCCGCCCTTCGACGCGGAAGGACGCATCGGCTGTGCGGATATCCACATTGCCGGACAGCACCAACGCGCCCTGGTGGTTCGCTTCGTAGACGTTCCACGCCCACAAGCCGCCGCCGAGCAGTAGAAGTGTCAGGGCGGCGAGAATTCTTTTTGCGGTCATTGTGTGGGGTCCAGGCGATCAGTGGAACTTCCAGATCACGGATAATGCCATGGGCGTGAACAACGCGCTAGAGACCTGTCACCGTCAGCGCCTCATGGCCGCATCGGTTCCAGGCCGACGGCGACGGTACGGGCGCGGACGTGGGAGTAAATCCCGGCTGGCACCTCAAGCGCGAACGACTTGACCTTTTTGAGTGTATCGGAGCGATAGATAACCACCCTGTCGCCGCCATATCCGGCGCTGACGTAGAGGTAGTCGCCGCGCGCGGTGTATTCGGGAAAGTGCGAATGGCCTCCCACGCTGATCGTCTTCGCCACCTCTAGGGATGTCTTGTCGATGAACTGGATCTTGGCCGCCCCGGCGGCCCCCACGATGTCGACGACGATGTAGGGTGCCTTGGGATGGGCGGCGGGCGATTCCGTCGGGCCGAGGACCGGGATCTGCTTCACCACTTCGAAGGTGTCCATGTCGAAGACGGTGACGAAATTTTCACCCGAGGGCGGCGTGCCGATGTTGGTGCCGATACCGAGAGTCCGTCCGTCCCTTTGAATGATCGCGCCCGATCCCACATGGGGCTGGCGTCCTGCGGGCATCTTTCTCACAATTTTCATGTCCCGCAAATCAATCGCCGTGATCACGTTGTCATCGTAGGAAGACATCGCTACGTAGCGCCCGCTTGGCGACAGGAAGGCATCGTGGAGATGCCGCCCCACGTTCGGAATTTTAGTGATCGGCAGTCCGGGCTGGGACAGGTCGACGACCCAGACTTGGCCGGACTGTTCCAGCGCCATCACGAACACGTCGGCATACGGCGTGCCGAGGATAACCCCGGAATCGGATTCGACAACGTGGCCATCTGGATCCGTGCCCTTGAGCTGCAGCAGTTTCACCGGCGCCAGCGTGACGGCGTCCAAGATGACGGCGGTGTTGGGAATGTAGGACCCGGCGGCGACGTAGCGCCCATCGCGCGAGATCGCCAAGGAGACGCCGTTCAGGCCGACCCGCACGCTGCGCACGGCCTGGAGGGAATAGAGGTCGATTTTGAAAACATACCCGGCGTCCGTGGTTAGGTACGCCCAACGTTCGTCGATGGGGTGATAGTCCAGCAAGTGAGGCGCGAAGCGGGTGACGACTTCGCCCACTTTGGTATTGGTGCGGCCGTCGAAAAAGACCGCCTTGGTCGCGTCGCCCGCCGCGTAGCGGCCACGCGCCATCACCGCCATAAGGTCGTCCATGTCGGCAATGTCGTAGGTCGGCTTGGTGGGCAAAGTGGTTTCATCCGCGACGTGAACCGTGAGCGATGCCGTAATGTCGGCCAAGCTCCATGAGGCGACTTCCTGGGGCGCGGTCTTGATGAGGTGGGCGAGGGTTGAGATTTGCTGATCCGACAAAATTTCGAAGAACTGTGCATGGCGCGGCATCAGCGTGCCTACGCCGCCGGTCTTGATTTTGGCCACCAGTTGCCCCTCGGTGAAGCGCTTCAGGGATTGTGGATTGAGCGCCGGGCCGATGTAGCCGCCGCGATCGCCTCCGTGGCAGACCGCGCATTTCGCGGCATATAACTCTTTGGCCGCGTCCGTATCTGCGGCGTGCGCCCCGGTCGGCACAAAGATGGCCGCTACAAAGAGCAGCGTGGCCACCGTACGGCGCGTCCATGACAGTCTGGCGTTTTTCACGGCACGACCTCCGATAGAGGGTGAAGTGTGAATATTTGATTATGGTGGGACAATCATGCGCACACCGATGCGCATATCAGAAAACCCGCCCGAACCGGTGTAAAACGCGGTTCACGACGAAGCATGACCCTGATCATGGTTAAGCACATAACGCAGCTCATTTCCTTGATGCATATCAAATGTCGTCATTAAACCGGGGCGGTATGCCAGAATACTGGCCGAATGGGCATCTGAGCACAGACAAACCATCAATTTTTGGTTGGTGGATGGCGGCGGAAGGAAACCATCAAACAGAAACAACAATTTGGATACCGGCGTAATGGTTGTCTGGTGCTTAGGCTCTTCCCTGAAATGTAGTATACTACGAAAATTATTTGTTGTTTTGCCCTCGTTCATTAACGGAAAATGGAAAGGAGCGTGTTATGACTGATACGGATTTTGTGACTGGCCGCTATATCGGTTCCGAGGATTTGGAGGAACACGATCCGAAACACCCCAAGATCAAACCTCACTCCCCAATCACCCTGTTTGTTATTGTCGGTGCGATTGCGTTGATGGCGGCGATGTCGATCATGTTTATTGTGGCGTCCAGGGTCGCAGTGCTCTAAGGGTCAGTGTCGTTTGCACTTGGATGCAAAGGCATGCCTTTTTTGCCGGACGGCCTCGTGGCGTAGAAACATAGGCTGGACGGCAGGGTTACACTTGAGAGAATGCGACATGAAGCCCGAAAATTCGATCCCTTCATGAGAGCTCAGTCCATTACAGTTGCAGTGTGACGCGGACGATCGAGAGTTCTTCCGGTACACTGGATTTCTCGAACCCTAAAAAATCGCACATTTTAAGCATGGTCGTGTTTTCGCGTAGAACATCGCCATAAATTTCCCGCAGGCCGCGGTTGCGGCAATAGTCGATAATTTTGCGCATCAACAAGATCCCCAGCCCCATGCCGGTCATGTCGTGATGGACGATCACGGCGTATTCGGCGCGTTCGTTATCCGGATCAGATATAATTCGTACCACGCCGTAGATGATTGATTTTCCGGCAATCCCAGGTTCGGCCAGGATCAGCGCCATTTCACGGTCATAGTCGAGCTGCGTGAAGCGCGCCGCCATG
>Ga0316204_10006971_pt1 | contig 16919 bp, 22 predicted proteins | sample 6monrhotite_MG_2_FD_205661 | JGI IMG/M metagenome (GOLD analysis project Ga0316204, IMG submission 205661) | Microbial mat bacterial communities from mineral coupon in-situ incubated in ocean water Damariscotta River, Maine, United States -... | ecosystem: Environmental > Aquatic > Marine >... | reverse complement strand
TCATCAGTTGATTCTTCGGGTACAACGAGAGCAAATAAAGTATCGACAGGTTGATTGTCTATTGTATTAAAGTCAACGCCTTCGCTGAGCTTAATAAATGCACCTGTAATCTTTTCACAGTTCTTAATACGGCCATGGGGTATGGCTATACCATGCCCCACACCGGTTGCGCCTAAGCGTTCACGTGATACTAAACTGTCGAAAATATCACTGGAGTCGAATTGAGTTTGATCATATGCAATTAACTCACTTAACTCTTCAAGCGCACGTTTTTTGCTGTGAACATTAATATCGGTTTTGACTCGATTGATATTAATAATTTCAGATAACTGCATCTAAGAATTTCCTTTTACCTGCTACACGTCTTCTTCAGGCACAGCATGTTTAATTTGACTACCTTCTTGGCGATGGTGATCTTTTAGTTTCTCTTTATGCTTTTTAATTTGACGATCGAGTTTATCGGCCATTGAGTCAATTGCAGCGTACATATCTTCTTCAGTAGAATCTGCAAACAAACTTGCACCGTTAACATTAACTGTAGCTTCCGACTTTTGTCGTTGTTTCTCTACGGTGAGGATTACATGGACATTATTAACATGGTCAAAATGTTTTTCGAGGCGTTCGAGTTTTTCTGCCACATAAGCTTTTAAAGAATCAGTAACCTCAACATGGTGTCCAGTAATATTTAATTGCATAGTTTTCTCCTTTAGGTGCTGTTAAGCGAGACGTTTGCGTTCATTGGAAGGTGGTATAGCCAATGACTCTCTATATTTAGCGACCGTTCTTCGGGCAACATTAATTCCCTGATCTTCGAGGATGGTAGCGATTTTATTATCACTCAAAGGTTTTTTGGGCATTTCTGCCGCAATCAGTTTTTTAATTAATGCACGAATTGCAGTTGCAGAACATTCTCCACCACTTGCGGTGCTAACGTGGCTGGAAAAGAAATACTTTAATTCAAAGATACCTCTAGGTGTGTGCATGTATTTTTTTGTAGTGACACGTGAAATCGTTGATTCATGCATTTCCACCGCTTCGGCAATGTCATGTAAGACTAAAGCTTTCATTGCTTCTTCGCCGTGTTCTAAAAATTCTTTTTGGCGTTCAACAATGCAGTGAGCCACTTTTAATAATGTTTCATTTCGGCTTAATAAACTTTTTATAAACCAGCGTGCTTCTTGTAAATGGTCTTTCATCGATGAATTGTCATCGCTATTTTTTACATCTTTGATCATGTTGGCGTAAGTTGCATTGATGCGCAACTTTGGTGCCGCATCTGAGTTGAGTTCAACTTTCCAAGTATTATTGACTTTTTTAACGGTCACATCGGGAATGATGTATTCCGCTTCGTTCGCGGTAATTTGTCCACCAGGACGAGGGTTCATGCTTTGAATCAGTTGAATCACATCTCTAAGATCTTCTTCAGATATTTTCATTTTACGCATGAGTTGTGGATACTCACGGTTTGCTAACATCTCGAAGTAGTTATCGACTAAAGTAATCGCATACTCTCTTAAATCGGTATCATTAGGTTGGCGATGTAATTGAATAGATAGACTTTCGCGTAAATCTCGCGCACCAACACCTGCGGGATCAAAGTTCTGCACCTGCCGTAATACGGCTTCAACTTCATCAACCTCTACTTCAAGTGAATCAAGTGATGCTGTAATTTCTTCAACGGTGGTATCTAAATATCCATCATCGGTAATTTCATCGATAACCACCTCAGCAATAGCGGCATCGGTTTCGCTAAAGGGTGTCATTTTTATTTGCCAGCGTAAGTGATCATGTAAACTTTCACTACTTGCGGTATACACTTCAGGTTGATCATCAGCATTATAAGTTGTTGATGCTGCTGGAGTAGATGCGGGCAACACTGAGTCGTATATATCGTCCCATGAAGTGTCTACCGGTAAGTCATCAGGCATACTTTCACTTGCTGCAATATCCGATGAGGCTTCTAAGTTACTTTCACTAACAGATTCAGTTGTTTCGCTTGGGCTATTATTACCATCTGAATCAGAATTGTTATCTTGGGCTGAAGAGTTGTCGCTATCTTCACCAACTTCCAACATCATATTGGAATCGAGAGCATCTTGAATTTCTGTATTTAACTCGAGCGTCGATAATTGCAACAAACGTATCGCTTGTTGCAATTGGGGGGTCATGGTCAAATTTTGACCGAGTCGGAATTGGAGTGCTTGTTTCATATAGTGATCAAAAGTACCGGACCTTCATTTATATAACCGGTCTTAACATTAATTTTAGCTTATTTTGAGATATTGTGTAGTAAAGATTTTTACAATGCTACAAATGTTTATAGTTTAAAGTTCTCACCGAGATAGACTTCACGTACTTTCTGATCTTCTAACAAGATACTGGGATTTCCACTAGCGATGACTTCGCCAGCATTCATAATGTAGCCTCGCTCGCAAATGCCAAGGGTTTCCCTAACATTATGGTCTGTTATTAGTACGCCTATGTCACGTTCTTTGAGATGGTGAATGATGGACTGGATATCCCGTACTGAAATAGGGTCAACACCTGCGAAAGGTTCGTCTAATAATATAAAACGTGGCTCGGTGGCAAGTGCGCGTGCAATCTCTACGCGGCGCCGTTCACCGCCCGATAAGCTCATGCCTAAGCCATTTCTGATATGGCCAATATGCAACTCTTCAAGTAAGTCTTCAAGCTTTTGCTCTTGTTGAAATACGCTGAGTTCTTTTCGTGTTTGTAATATCGCCATAATGTTATCAGTCACTGATAACTTACGAAATATCGAGGCTTCTTGAGGTAAATAACCAATACCTAAACGTGCGCGTTGGTGCATGGGGAAATGCGTAATATTTTTATCGCCTAGAGTAATCTGCCCTTTATCAGCATTTACCAGGCCAGCAACCATATAGAATGAGGTAGTTTTACCAGCGCCATTTGGCCCGAGTAAGCCGACCACTTCGCCACTTTTAATCTCCATTGAAACGCCTTTTACAACGTCTCTGCCTTTATAGCGTTTACAAAGGTTGTCGGCTTTCAAAATATTTACTGTGTCATTCATCGTTTAGGCTATTACTTTCTTCGTCAGGGCCAATGATGACATGTACACGTCCAGCGGGGCTATGCGGTAATTCATTTTCAGGTGATTTATTTGTTAAATTTTCATCTTTATTAGCCGCAGCTGTAAATATTCGTTGCCTGGTGTCGTACTCAATAACTTCCCCACTAAAATGTCGTGAGGATTGATTGACAAAGGCATTGCCTTTTAATACTAAACGGTCTTCATTAACAAAAAATTCCATTTCATCCGCTTGAGAATGCACTTTCTCTTCATTATCAGGTTGATGCTGTACATCAACGGGTGAGCCTTTCATTATTGCTTTGGTCAGCTCTTGTTTCTCATAGTTTAGGGTAATGCTATCGGCCTTAATCACAATCCCTTCTTTAGTGAATAATACATCGCCTTTATAGGTACTAAGGCCACTTGCTTCATCAAGCAATAAAGTATCGGATTTTATGTTAATAACTTGTTTTTTACTCGATGATTGTGCTGAAAAAACAATGCTATTGATGCCCAATAGCAAAAGTAAGCTCATAAGAGTGATTTTAGTTTTACGGTAAAACATAATGGCTCCGTGTTTTAGATAAAAACTCAATACGATTTTTTTTCATATTGGCACGCATGCCTTTCGCCTGAATAAAGTTCTCACCTTGCGAGAGTTTGATATTCGATTTGGTATAAGCCAAGCTTTTTTGTGGTTCAACGGTAAGTTGCTCTGCTGATAAACGGATAGCTTTTTTGTTTATATTCTTTAGCTGATTTAATTCTACTTGCCCTTCAAACTCAATTTTATCTCCATCTTCAAAAATGAAAGCTTGTTTAGATTGCACCGTCCAGATTTTTATATTGTTTTCATAAAATGAAATAAAAGGATTTTGTAGTGCCATGCTGTCATCGTCCGGAAAGTGTTCTAGATAACTCGATTCGATTTTGTAGGCGGGGTTGCCATTTGTGTCCATCGTCGTTGCTGTGAAATTTTCTAAGAAATAATCAGGATCGTGTCGTATTTCTTCTTTTTCTGCTATAGGGTTAGTTTCCATCGATTCGAATAACCAACCACTGGCTACTGCGAGTAGGACGATGAGTAACAGTGCAGTAAAGTAATGGAGTTTGCTCATTCTTCGATGTGTGGAATATATTTATTAAATTGTGCATCAAGCGTATTTTGCGCACGCATAATGAGTTCACAGACATCTCGTGCTGCACCGCGTCCACCATTATGTGGCGTTTGCCAATGAACATGTTTTATCACAAAAGGATGTGCGTCTTGTACTGTTATTGCTAAACCAGCACGAGTCAGAACGGGTAGATCTATAACATCGTCACCCACATAGGCAGCTTGTTCTGGTGTTAGCTTTAGCTCAGTAATCACTTCTTCAAATGCTGGGAGTTTTTCAAGCCGACCCTGATAGATGTGCTCAATACCTAATCCTTGCATACGATGCAAAACGACGTTTGATGTTCGCGCGGTAATGACAGCCACTTTTACTCCTGTTTGTTGTAGCATTTTTATGCCGAGACCGTCTTTAGAAAAGAAGGATTTATATTCTTGTCCATCATCGCCCACAATTAAACTACCATCTGTGAGTACCCCATCAACATCAAATACCAATAGTTTAATCTTTGCGGCTTTTTTAAGGATGTCTTTCATTGTCATTTTAATAGCTCGCATACTCGGTTGAGATCATCAACGGTATCGACACCTGGGCCGGGAGGAATCTCAGCGGTAATCACTTTAATACGTTCACCGTAATACAGTACACGTAATTGTTCTAACGATTCTGTTTTTTCAATGTCACTACTTTGCCAATCTAAATATTGTCTAATAAAACCCGCGCGGTAGCCGTACAAACCAATGTGACGTTGATACTCTTGTTGGCTTGGCATTTCTCTTGGTGCTTCATTAAAACAATCGCGAGACCAAGGCACTGCAGCGCGAGTGAAGTAGAGTGCAAAGTCATTAATATCGCGAACCACTTTTACCGCATGAGGATCAAATAACTCTTCAATGTCAGTAAGTGGTGTGCATAAGGTAGCCATTTTTAGCTCGTCATCTTTTTCTAAGGCGTGGCCCAACTGGTTAAGGCAGACTGGTGGCATCATGGGCTCGTCACCTTGAAGATTGATGAGAATTTGTTCATCGTCAAAGCCGAGCTGCTCAATCACTTCAGAGAGACGCTCTGTACCAGACTGGTGATTTTCATCTGTGATACATACACGTATATCTAAATCAGCAATAGCATCAGCAATTTCATTGGAATCGGTTGCGACGATGACTTCTTCAGCATCGCTTTTTTGAGCCTGCTCAATAACGCGAGCAATCATGGGTTTTCCACAAATATCGCGAAGCGGTTTACCGGGTAAACGCGTTGAGGCGAAACGCGCGGGGATAACGATACGAAAACTCATAAATGATTGGCCACTATTCTATTTATTAATATTATTGAGCTTATTCTAACGTAATGTCAGAGTAAGTGAACAGGATATCCTCATCCTCTGGAGCTAGTTGCGATATTGACCGTAAAGGTGCATAGCATTACTATGGTCGCTCAATCTTAAGTCACTGAAATATTGTAAAAAATTATGAAAATCTCTGCTTCTGTTTACTCCAGTAAGAGCCAAATGCTCCCCGAAATCATTAAAGATCTCGATGTGCATGGCGCTGATTTTTTTCATATTGATTGCAATGATGATTTGGGTGTTTTCGATGATATTGCTGAAATTAAACGTTTAAGTAAGACACCCGTTGATTTACATATTATTAGTTCTGAGCCAGAGAAATTTTTTGAGAAGATTGTCGAACTTAAGGTCGATTACGTGACCTTTCAGTATGAGAACTTGAAGTCTGAGCTTACTATACCTGAAAATATTTCCGCCAAACTGGGTTTAGCCATTACCTCTGGCACCAGTAATGCGGCTTTTGAAGCGTATGCGGATAAATTTGATTTTATCTTATTTATGACAACCACGCCGGGACAAAGTGGAGGCGTGTTTGATAAATCCAACTTCAAAAAAATCCGTCAATTTCGTCAGCAATTCCCTGATAAAAATATCCATGTCGATGGTGGGGTAAATGGTGAAGTTTCATTTATTTTACGCAATATGGGGGTTGATGCTTCCGTCTCGGGCTCCTATCTAATGAATAGTGAATCGATGGGTGCGGCAATGCTGAATTTAAAAACGCATGAAGTGGATTCGCATTTTCAAGTTAAAGATTTTATGCGAACAGTTGATGAGTTGCCGCTGTTAAAAGAAAGTGACCGCAGTGTGGCAGGTATACTGCAATCGATAGAAGATTATGATGTTGGCTTCACGATTTTGATCGATGAGAATGGTAAACTTGAGGGCATTGTCACTAATGCTGATGTACGCAAAGGTTTACTTAAACATACTGATGACTTAAATGAAGTGACGGTGGCAGATATTACGAACGTCAGCCCGGTAAAGGCCAATGAAAATTTCAGCGTAATGAAATTATTGAGTTTTATAAAACAACAGAGTTTTGCTATTTCTTACTTACCTGTTGTAGACGATAACAATAAAGTGACCGGTGCGGTGACTTTCTTCAATTTGATTAAAGGCGAGTTATGATTATTCATTTAAAAAGCAGCGTCAGTGATGCTGAAGTATCTAAAATTGCGGAATCATTAGATGCGTTTCATATTAAAAAACCAGAGTATCATGTTTTAGTGACGCCTTCGGCGTTAAAAGAAGTCCCTAGTGAATATGAAAGTATCACACAAGAAAGTTTTGTTTTTCCTAATGATATGCAATTAGCTAGCGCAGACTATTTTAGCGGCACGCGTGAAATTGATATTAACGGTGTAAAAATAGGTGGCAGTAATAACAACACGATGGTGATTGCAGGCCCATGCTCAGTTGAATCAGAAGAACAAATAACACAGTCTGCTGAACTTATGGTTGAACAAGGAATTAAAACTTTACGCGCGGGCTGTTATAAGCCGCGTACTTCACCGTATTCTTTTCAAGGTATGGGTGAAGAAGGTTTAAAACTATTAGACAAAATGCGTTCTCAATATGGTGTAAACATCATTACTGAAGTGCGCGATACAACGCATGTCGATCAAGTCATTGAATATGCGGATATTGTTCAAATTGGTGCGAAAGCTATGTATGACCAAGGTATCTTGCGCACCTGTGGTAAGTCGCGCAAACCTATCTTATTAAAAAGAGGCTTTGGTACGAACTTGCAAGAGTTTGTGCAAGCGGCTGAATTTATATTATCCGGCGGTAATGATAATGTCATTTTATGTGAGCGTGGTATTCGTACCTTTGAAACAAAAACACGTTTTACATTAGATTTATGTGGTGTGGCATATTTAAAAGAACATACCAATTTACCTATTATCCTTGACCCTAGTCATGCCATGGGTTATCGCTATGGTGTACCTGATTTAGCACGTGCCTGCACCGCGATGGGGATTGAAGGTTTGTTAATAGAAGTTCATCCTGATCCTTCTGTTGCGAAATCTGATGCAGCACAACAACTTGATCACGATGTGTTCCGTGATTTGTTAACGACACTACGCCCAATCGCAACAGCTGTGGGTCGTTCAATCATTTAATTATGACTAGTAAATCTGATATTAAATTTCTCGCGCTAGATGTTGATGGTGTGATGACAGACGGTGGTATGTATTACACCGAAAGCGGTGAAGAGATAAAACGTTTCGACACAAAAGACGGCCGTGGCATTATCGAGTTACAAAAAAGTGGTGTGCCGGTTGGTTTGATTAGCTCAGGTTTTAAAAACAAAATTATTGAAGGCCGTTGTAAAACACTCAACATAGCTAAATATTATGTCGGCACAGATCCCAAGCTCGGTATATTACAACAATGGTGTACAGAGTTAGAGATCACTCTTCAGGAGGTCGCTTATATTGGTGATGATGTTAATGACCGTGAAATAATTAATGCTGTCGGTTTTACAGCTTGTCCAGCGGATGGTATGAACACCATAAAAGAAATCGTTGATGTTGTGTTAACACGCAACGGTGGCTATGGTTGTATTCGAGAATTTATTGAAGAACATCTTGGTTACGTTTTATAACGTGATCACTACTTGAGAAAAAATATGCCAATTTATTTGTTAGCCGATAATGGTTCTAAAAAAGCTGAAGCCACTTTACGATTACGTGAACTGGCGGCTGAATTAAGCCAAAAAACAAAAAAAGAAATACATGCCGTTTCTTTGCAGCATGCAGATGCTATACCTGCTGCTGAAATTAATAATCTTCCCGCTGAAACTTTCCCGCTCTTTTTACATAGGCAGTTGCAGCAAGGTGAGCGCGACTTTGTTGTGATTCCCTTGTTCTTCGGTGCAAGCCGCGCGTTAACGTCTTTCATACCTCAGCAAATGGCTATTTTAGAAGAAGAGTTTGGTTCCTTTAATGTCTCGCTAACGGATGTAATTTTCCCGCTAGAAAGTGGAGAGCCACGTTTAGCTGATATTGTTCACTCGTTTATTCAAGAGCTGAATGCAGAACAAGAGGGTAAGTATAAAGATGTGGTGCTGGTTGATCATGGCTCACCTTCGCCTATCATTACAGAAGTACGTAAAAGTGTAGCAGAGAGACTGCAGTCATTACTCGGGGATAATATACAGTTAAGCCAGGCTGTAATGGAACGACGAGAAGGTAAGGAATATGATTTTAATGGTGAGTTATTAGCAGACTGGTTAACAACACAAGCGAAAGCGGGTGTAGCTAATATTATCGTGGCAATGTTGTTTTTCTTACCTGGCCGACATGCAGGGGCATGTGGGGACGTTGAAGAGATATGTCAATCTGTGGTTGATGAGTTTCCAAGTTTAAAAATTACTATTACTCCACTCATTAGTGAGCATGAATTACTGTTAGATATTTTAAATGATAGGATAACCAATCTCAGTTAATTTATTTTTGATTGCTTGTTGATCCAATTCGTCACCATCAATTGTTAATTGGTTCGTTTCAATATCAACGTTGACTGTTTTTATACCTGCATAATCGATTAAGTGTGTTTCAATATTCGAAACACAGCCAGCACATTTAATATTTGAAGCCTGTAATATTAATTTTTCCATTTCATATTCTCGATATTATTAAATCTTGATATGGTTAAAATAAGTTTAAGCCACAGCGGTGTAGTATAAAACACTCATGTAAGCGAAATAACCCACGAGAAGCAAGCTTCCCTCGAAACGATTAATACGACCTGCTCGACCCTTGAATCCATAAGCCATAATAAATAGGGCAACACTTAAACCAATCATAAATGCAAAATCACGGTTGATTATAATCGTGTCTATAATGTGAGGTGCCATCACACCTGGAATACCAAATACCACTAGCATGTTAAACATGTTTGAACCAATAATATTACCAATAGCAATGTCAGGTTCTTTCTTTAATGCACTCATAATGGATGCAGCTAACTCAGGTAAGCTTGTACCAACTGCAACTATGGTTAAACCAATAACCAAATCGCTTATTCCTGCTGCTTTTGCAATGTTGACTGAACCCCAGACCAAGCCACGTGAACTAACAATCAGTAACACGAGCCCAACAATAAACCATAAGATGGCTTGTTTAGTGGGGATATCTGGAATTTCTTGTTCAAACTCTGCTTCCATTGGATCAAGCTTAGGATCAAGTTGTTGCTTCTTGCCAACTCGAATCATCCAATAGGTCATAACAAACAAACCAGAAATTAAGATCAAGCCATCGATTTGTCCTAAATAATTATCAAGCACCAAAACTAGCGCCAACAACATGACAACAAACATGATTGGGTATTCGCGACGTAATGTTTCAGACCTAACAGACAGCGGCATCACTATCGCAGTGATCCCTAAAACTAAGGCGATATTGGCAATGTTTGAGCCTAATGCGTTCCCTACTGCGAGAGAAGGGTTACCCTGGTATGCCGCAATCAGAGAAATAAGAATTTCCGGTGCAGAGGTGCCAATGCCAACAATGGTTAAACCAATAATAAGTGGTGCTACTCCAAAATTATTCGCTATGGCCGCAGCGCCATGAACAAAACGTTCTGCTCCCCAAACAAGTGCTCCAAAACCAATAATGATGGCCATGATAGACAGTAAAATATTTTGTTCCACTTAGGTAATTCTCTTTTGTATTAATATATTATGTTTAAAAAGGCTTTTACACGAATAATATGTTTAAAGCCCGAGTTCTTTTTCAAGCGCGTCTTCGAGTTCTAAGTCTTCAGAGGTTGCTTTAGGTGGTGCCTTTTGTTTTTCTTCAGGCGGGTTACCGTCGTAAATAAGATTTTTTCGGGTTTGCAAATAGGCGTCGCGTACAAAGGAATATTTATCAATTGCGGCCTGGTCAACGATGCGGCTTGCTTGGAGTAATTTATAGCGCGTGTCGATGGTGCGTAATACGATGGTGCTGTAACGCTTGGTGTCGTCTTCAATATCATTAACAGGATCAATTGATGATTCAGCAACAAAACCGACAGCGCCACGCATTGTACGTGGGCCAAACAAAGGTAAAACGATATAGGGCCCATCAGTCACACCCCATACTGCCAAGGTTTGGCCAAAATCTTCATTATGTTTAGGCAAGCCCAGTTCGGTAGAAACATCAATCAAACCGTATAAACCGATGGTGGAGTTAACAATAAAGCGGGCGGTATCAGAAACGGCTTGTGCAAACTTAAATTGTAAGATGTCATTTAAAATAACGAAAAGATCACCTATGTTGCTAAAGAAGTTTGATACCCCTGTTTTCACAGGGCTAGGTAAAACTGCATCATAACCTTCTGCGACTGGGCGAAGGAGATATTCGTCTAATCCATCATTAAAACTAAACATAGCGCGGTTATAGGATTCAAAGGGGTCTCCTTCTGTGGGTCCGCCGGGTAGGCTGGCGCAGGCTGAAAGTGCAGCCAGATTGATGAATAAAAGGAAGATTTTCAATAAGGAACGTAAGTGGGTTGACATCATGTTTATTTACTTTCAGTTTTAGTTTCGCCACAGCGAGAGCAACGATAGCGGCTAACCATTTTACCTTTTTTAACATCAAAAGGCGTTCCCATTACTTCCCATTTATGAAAGCCGCTTTTACACAAGGTACGCCCTTTATGCTTTTCTTTTAAACGAGGTTTCTTAAATTGAATTACATCGCCCATAATCTGTCATAATGATGATTGTCGAGGCCGATATTATTCCATAATTAAAAAAATAACGCGCGTTTTGTCAAAGAATTAAAGGCTTATTATGTCAATAGAAACTCACCGAGTAGTTATAGGGGCTTGTGGCTGGAAACACTCAGCATGGCTAGAAGATTTTTATTCAGAAGATTTGCCAGAAGATTGGCATCTAGGCTTTTATTCGAATGAGTTTTCAGTTGTTTACGTTCCCGCCCGTGATTGGATAGATGATGATGTGAGTGTATGGAGTGCAGACGTTTCTGAAACATTTCGATTTATATTAGAACTGCCTGAAACTATTTATTCAGATACCAGCGAATTGAAAGAATTCATTAGTAAAGCCGAATCATTAAATGAATTTTGTTTAGGCTTGGTGCTACCGCTTAATCAGTTAAGTGGTACAAATACTCAGCTGTTCTTATCATGTTATGAACAATTGAAGAATGTTGCGCCAGTATCTGTTGATAAACGTGGAATATTATTAACAGATGAATTTAAAGCTTTGTTAGAACAGTATTCAATTTCTGAAGTTTGGAACGGTGTATTAAATCAAAATGTATCTTATGATGCTAAAAAATTAGGGTTAATGCGACATAACCTATCAATAACACGGGTATCATGTGAAGAGCTGGATATGCCAAGCTTACGTAAGGTGATTGAAGTTAGTTTACAGGCATCTGATGAAAATAGAGTTTCAGTTTTATGCTTTGATGGACAGCCACCTTCAATCGAAATGATGCGTAATGCTGATATCATTTTAAATTTACTTTAATCAAAGCACAAAGTGTGAAATTTATTATTGCGATTACACAGTAGCTGAGTAACAATCAAACCATGGCAAGTTCTTCAAAAATGCTCGTTGAAATTCGCAACCTCAGTTTTGCTCGTGGTAACCGCATGATCTTTGATGATATCGATTTAGATATTGAAAGCGGAAAGGTCACGGCCATTATGGGTCCTAGCGGCACAGGAAAAACGACTTTGCTACGTTTAATTGGCGGTCAAATTAGACCACTATCTGGTTCAATTAAAGTTGATGGCGTCGAAGTTACCAAACTCAGTCGTTCTGAGTTATTTCAATTGCGTAAGCGCATGGGTATGTTGTTTCAAAATGGTGCTTTGTTAACGGATATGAATGTCTATGACAATATTGCATTCCCTATACGCGAACATACTCAGCTGTCAGAAAAGATTGTTCGCACATTAGTGACCATGAAATTAGAAGCTGTTGGTTTACGAGGAGCGCGTGATTTAATGCCGAGTGAGCTTTCTGGTGGTATGGCGCGTCGAGTAGCCATGGCACGTGCTATTGCTTTAGATCCTATGATGATGATGTATGACGAACCCTTTACTGGGCAAGATCCTATTTCAATGGGCGTACTGGTACGTTTGATTCGCGAGTTAAATGATGTACTAGGTTTAAGCAGTATTGTGGTCTCGCATGACATTGAAGAAGCCTCATCGATTGCCGATTACATTTACTTATTATCAGGCGGCAAAGTAGTGGCGCATGGCAGCGCAGAAGCTTTGCATCAATCCGAATCTGAGTGGGCTCAGCAATTCTTAAAAGGCTTGCCGGATGGCCCTGTGCCATTCCATTTCCCCGCGATTGATTATGCTGAAGATTTATTATCAACAGAGGATAATAAATAATAATGCAGCACTTTCTTCAACAACTCGGCCATAGTGGTATCGATTTTTTCCAACGACTTGGTCGCGCACATATTTTACTAGGGCATATCTTAAGCGGTGTACCCAGCATGTTTACGCGCATACCTTTAGTGATTCAACAAATTTATTCTGTTGGCGTGTTGTCGCTACTCATAATATTAGTGTCCGGTTTGTTTGTCGGCATGGTGTTAGGTTTACAAGGTTATAACACCTTAGTTGATTTTGGTGCTGAAGAAGCCTTAGGGGTTATGGTTTCGCTTTCTTTAGTTCGTGAGCTAGGCCCGGTAGTAGCCGCCTTACTTTTTGCAGGTCGCGCTGGTTCAGCTCTTACCGCAGAAATTGGGTTAATGAAAGCAACCGAACAATTATCTGCAATGGAAATGATGGCGATTGATCCGATACGCCGTGTACTCACGCCGCGTTTTTTAGCCGGCTTTATCGCTTTACCATTATTAGCCGCTATTTTTAGTGCGGTGGGTATTATTGGGGGCCATTTTGTTGGGGTTGGGTTACTTGGGGTTGATGACGGCGCGTACTGGTCGCAAATGCAAGCCACGGTTGATTTATACGACGATATTATGAATGGTGTCATTAAAAGTGTTGTATTTGGTGTGGTTGTTACATGGATAGCCGTGTTTGAAGGTTATGATTCAATACCCACATCTGAAGGTGTTAGTCGGGCAACAACACGAACGGTTGTGCACTCTTCACTTGCGGTACTCGGTTTAGATTTTATTCTTACAGCAATCATGTTCTGAGGTCAGGATAATGAACACAAGAAAAACAGAAATTTTAGTTGGCTTATTTATGGCCGTCGGTTTAGCCGCATTATTTATGCTGGCAATGAAAGTGAGCAACTTAAATATTTATAGCAGTGATGCCGGCTATGAAATTGTTGCAAACTTTGATGATATTAGCGGATTGAAAGTAAAATCACCCGTTACCATGGCGGGTGTGCGTATTGGTCGAGTCAGTGACATTAGCTTCGACAGCCAAACTTTTGAAGCCGTGGTGAAAATCCGTATTGAGAGTGAATACGATGCACTACCCAAAGATACTTCTGCCAGTATTTATACCGCAGGCTTGCTAGGTGAAAAATATATCGGCTTAGAACCGGGTGGTGATGAAGAAAATTTAAAAAATAACGACAAATTAAAACTCACTCAAAGCTCATTAGTTTTAGAAAAATTGATTAGTCGCTTTGTCGATAAATTTGTCGATAGTGATGACAGTAAAAATTAATATGTCGGCCGTGATTACATTAAAAGCCAAAGGACAGTATGCGATTGAAGGAGAGCTCAATATGCATTCAGTTCCTGAGATTTCTCAGCAGCTGGTGAAACTTGTGCCTCAAGTTGAAGGTGAAACGCTGACGTTTGATCTCTCTTTAATTTCTCGAAGCGACAGTGCTGGCGTTGCACTTTTGGTCGAAGCGATGCAGCTGGCAAAAGCGGCACATTTATCACTGAATTTTTCTAATTTACCGCAACAAATGCAGGATATTGCGGGTCTTAGTGGTTTGTTAGATATCTTACCGATTCAGCAACACTAAAAATAAGTCTCAATTCCAACAATTTCTTCAAATAAGCGCCATTCTATTCATATTTAGCACGTATTTTGGTGCTTAAAGCGCGTTTTAGCCGTATCCGCTCATCGTCTCTCGCGCTACAATAGCGCACTTTAAAACTGGCTCAGGCTTTAAGCCTAGGCAGAATTTCTTTGCTATAGCAAAGAAATTTTCCAGAGCACTTATTTATCACATTTAATTTTAGAATTTCGGGTGATGTTATGAATCCAGAAGATGTACAAAAAATGATTGCAGCCGGTTTACCGGATTGTGAAGTAACGGTAACTGGCGATGGTAGCCATTTTGATGCGACTGTAGTGGGCGATATGTTTGATGGCATGTCTATGGTTAAAAAGCAGCAAACGGTTTATGCCACTTTGGGTGATAAAATTACCAATGGTGAGGTGCATGCTTTAACAATTAAAACGTTTACTGCTGAAGAATACGCAAAAGCACAAAAACTCAAGGTCCAGTAATCTCAAAAAGCGAGAAGTTATTTTTCTTCTCACTTTTGATCTAATTTGCTTATAAAAGTTTAAATTTAACAAAAAGAAATAAATATGGATAAATTAATTATTACAGGTGGAACGCGGCTTAATGGCGAGATTCGGATCTCGGGGGCGAAAAATGCAGCTTTGCCTATTATAGTTTCAACATTATTATCAGACGATCCTGTTCTAATCAGAAACATTCCTCATTTACATGATATTACGACAACGATGGAATTATTAGGTCGCATGGGTGTAAGTTTAACCATGGATGAGAATATGGATGTTGAAGTTAATCCTGCGACTATCAAAAGTTATGTTGCTCCATATGAATTAGTGAAAACCATGCGTGCGTCGATATTAGTACTTGGCCCATTACTCGCGCGTTTTGGTGAAGCTGAAGTTTCTTTACCCGGTGGTTGTGCGATTGGTGCGCGTCCGGTGAATTTGCATATTCATGGCTTAGAACTCATGGGCGCTGATATTTCGGTTGAAAATGGTTATATCAAAGCAAAATGCAAACGTTTAAAAGGCGCAAAAATTGTTTTAGATGTTGTTACCGTAACCGGTACTGAAAATTTAATGATGGCCGCGTGTTTAGCAGAAGGAACAACCGTACTTGAAAATGCGGCACGTGAACCCGAGGTTGTTGACTTAGCAAATTGTTTAAACGCAATGGGTGCAAAAGTAAGCGGTGCAGGTACCGACACTATTACTATTGAAGGTGTTGAACGCATGCACGGCACAACTTACGATATTTTACCTGACCGAATTGAAACAGGTACTTATTTAGTGGCGGCTGCAGTCACGGGTGGAAAAGTTAAACTCAAAGATACCGATCCGACTTTACTTGATTCTGTTTTGTCAAAGCTAACTGAGGCTGGCGCCGAGATAGAAACAGGTAAAGATTGGATATCTTTAGACATGAAAGGTAAACGCGCTAAAGGGATTGATGTAACAACGGCTCCTTACCCGGCTTTCCCTACGGATATGCAAGCGCAATTTTCAATATTGAATGCGGTGGCTGAAGGTTCATCAAGTATTACTGAAACTATTTTTGAAAATCGCTTCATGCACGTACAAGAATTAAAACGAATGGGCGCCGATGTTGAAGTTAATGGTAATACAGCTCTAATACGCGGTGTTGAAAAATTAAAAAGTGCACCAGTGATGGCAACTGATTTACGTGCTTCTGCAAGTCTAGTTATTGCAGGCTTAGTTGCAGAGGGAGATACGGTTGTTGAGCGCATCTACCACATTGACCGTGGTTATGAATGTATTGAAGAAAAGTTACAACAACTCGGCGCAAGTATTCGTCGTGTTCCTGATTAAACTAGTGATAAATAGAAGATAGAATTTATGAGTGAAGTATTAACCATCGCATTATCGAAAGGCCGAATTTTTAAAGAAACCATGCCGCTTCTTGCTCACGCGGGTATTAAACCTATCGATGATCCTGAAACGAGTCGCAAACTTATTCTTGACACGAATCATGATGACGTAAAGCTTGTTATTATTCGTGCAACGGATGTTCCTACTTATGTGCAGTATGGTGCGGCTGATATTGGTGTTGCGGGTAAAGATGTCTTACTTGAACATGGTGGCGAAGGTTTATATGAGCCACTCGATTTAGAAATTGCAAAATGTAAATTAATGACAGCGGGTCCAGTTGGAGTCGCTGAACCAGAAGGCCGCTTACGTATCGCTACGAAATTTGTTAATTGCGCGCGCCGTTATTATGCAGAGCAAGGTAAGCAAGTTGAAGTGATTAAACTCTACGGTTCGATGGAGCTAGCTCCTTTAGTAGGACTAGCTGACAGAATTATTGATGTTGTAGACACCGGTAATACATTAAAAGCAAATGGTTTAGAACCATTGGAGCATATTGCTGATATTAGTTCGCGTTTAGTTGTAAATAAAGCATCAATGAAAATGAAGCATGAAAAAGTTCAGGCCTTAA